>Ga0208460_10000912_pt1 | contig 18876 bp, 15 predicted proteins | sample AD_STIC10_MetaG_FD_184436 | JGI IMG/M metagenome (GOLD analysis project Ga0208460, IMG submission 184436) | Active sludge microbial communities of municipal wastewater-treating anaerobic digesters from USA - AD_STIC10_MetaG (SPAdes) (version 2) | ecosystem: Engineered > Bioreactor > Anaerobic >... | reverse complement strand
CGCCGGGCGACCGCTGCTGCGCCGAGAAGGAGGACGGCATCGGCCGCCGGGATAAGATCCGGCTGCGGGTCTACCCTCCGGATTTCAGCTCCGCGAAGCTCGAGGTCAAGCGCCGGAACGGCGACGCGCGGTGGAAGTGCTCCCTGCCCCTGACGCGGGCGCAGGCCGAGGCGGTGCAGCGCGGGGATTACCGCCCGCTGCTGGAGCTCTCGCATCCCGAGGCCGCGCAGATCTATTGCCGCATGACGCAGGAGATGTGGCGGCCCAAGGCCGTCATCCAGTACCGGCGGCTGGCCTTTGTGGTCCCGCTGTGCAGGACGCGCGTCACGTTCGACAGCGACATCCGCTCGGCGGAGGGCGGCCCGGACCTGTTTTCGGCGTCGCCGCGCCTGTGCCCGGTCACGGAGGCGGACGTCTGCGTGATGGAGGTCAAATTCAGCGGCTACCTGCCGGATTACATTCAGGGGATGCTGGCGGATACGGCCGGCATGCAGGAATCCTGCAGCAAATACGGGATCTCCCGCCTTCCGAGCCGGATCGCGGTCTATTAAAGGCGAAGAGCCGCACGAAACGGGGAACGATCATGAAACAGTATATTTTGGATAACCTGCTGATGCAGGGGGAGCTGGATTTCTTCGATGTCTCGGTCCGCGTGGGCGTGGCCGTCGCGGTGGGCATCATCATCTATATCGCCTATTATTTTTCCGCGACCCGGGTGACCTTTTCGCGCCGCTTCGCCGTGTCGCTGATCGCGATGTCCGCGATCACGGCGGCGATCATGGCGGTCATCAGCAGCAACATCGCGCTCTCGCTGGGCATGGTGGGCGCGCTCTCGATCATCCGCTTCCGCACGGCGATCAAGGACCCGCAGGACGCCGTGCACATCTTCTGGTGCATCATGGCGGGGATCTGCTGCGGCGTGGCGCAGTATGTGGTCGCCCTGACGGCGACGGCTCTGGTGTTTGTGCTGCTCTTGGTCTTCGGCAGGATTCGGAAGGACAGCCGCTATCTGCTCGTCGTGCGCAGCACGCTCGAGCGCAAGGCGGATCTGGAATCGGACATTTTTAAGACCTACCCGGGCAGCCGGCTTCAGGTCATGAATACGACGCCGGACACGGCGGAGCTGATCTACGACCTGCGCGACGGCAAGGCGAAAAAGAAACTGGACGAGCTGCTCGCGCTTCTTTACGGCAAGGAGGGCGTCAGCTACGTCAACCTTGTGCTGCAAAACAGCGAGCTTCAGGAGTAACGATGAGAAAAACCGTAACGCTGCTGCTGGCGGCGATCCTGCTGCTGGCCGCCGCCGCCGCGCCGGCCGCGTCCGCGCGAGGGGGCGCGGTCCGGGCCGCGCAGCATCTCACCTACCACAAAGAGCCTCCGGCCGTGGAGGCGGACGAAAGAATGGCCAAGGAGCCGGACGCGGAGGCGGAGGAGGACGAGGACGGGGCGCCGGTAGAGATCCCGGACGCGGAGACGTTTTCGAGCTATCTGCCGATCCTGCTGATCGACACGGAGGGCCAGATCGTCCCCGGCGGCGGGGAGGAGAAGGAGCACGGCCAAAAGATCCTGTGCTCGTTTTCCCTGTTTGACGGCGGCGGGAGCAACACGCTGCGGGACACCCCGGCGGTGGAGAGCGCGGCGCTCGTCGGCATCCGCGGGCACAGCTCCCGCGCGTACCCCAAAAAGCAGTACGCCGTCAAGCTGGTCGGCGAGGACTGGGCCGGCAACGAGCAGTCCCTCTGCGGGATGGCGAAGGGCGCCTCCTATATCGTCAACGGCAGCTACATCGACCGCACCCAGATCCGCAATTACCTGCTCTATCAGGTCGCGGACGCCGTCATGGGCAACGCGCCGGACGCCCGCCTGTGCGAGATGTTTTTGAAAGACGAGGACGGCAAAACCGAATATATGGGCCTTTACACGATCATCGAGCGCATCCGGGTGGACCGGCAGCACGTGGTTTTGACGGAATTCGACCCGAAACGGACGGAGAACGCGGCGCTCGTGCAGATCAACAACACCTACGACCACTACCGGATCGAGAGGCTGATGGCCGCCGAGGCGAGCGTCTACGACTACGACCTGCTCTACCCCGATTTCATCGAGATGAACGAGGAGCAGCTCCACTATGTGGAATCCGTGCTCGCGGCGTATGAGAAATCGCTGATGGATATCGACGCGAACCCGGGCGGCACCGCTTGGATGGACCGGATCGACGTCGATTCGTTTGTGGACTATTTTGTGATCAACGAATTCTTTCAGAATTACGACGCGGGCTCGCTCTCGACCTTTCTCTATTTCGATCTGGACGGCGTCGTGCACATCGGGCCGGTCTGGGATTTTGACGGCGCGATGAACAACAACGTCGGCCGTTGGGTGCCCTACGACACCATCGAGATGCCGAAAAACATGATCTATTATTATCTCTGCGGCTCCGACGTCTTCACGCGGCTGTGCCGGCTGCGCTATCAAGAGCTGCGGAAGACTCACCTCTCGGAGGAGTATCTGCTCTCCTCGATCGGCGACTGCCGGGCGTATCTCGGCGGCGGCATCGAGCGCAACTACGCGCGCTGGTACCGCTCGGGCGAGGAGACCCGCTACGACCGCAGGCGCGGCACCGTGGAGGAGGAGTTTGAAAAACTGGAAGAGCATGTGATCGAGCGCGGGCAGTGGATGGATGAAAACATCGGCAAACTGAGCATGCTCAACGGCTAAAAAGCGGCGGCCTCTTCGCGGGCGCGCTCAAAATGGGGAGGGTTTCGTGAAACCGTTTTTTCTGCGCGTGACGGCCGGCTTTTTGTCGGCGCTGCTGCTGCTCTTTCTGGCGGGGCGGTACGGGTTCCCGGAGGCGCTGGGCTACCCGGAGCTCGCCTATTTCGCCCATACCTCCGGCAAGGGGATCGAGGTCTACCGGGACGGGAGCTGGGAGCCGTTTTTCATGATCGGCGTGGATATGGGCACCGGGAAACCGGGCTGCTTTCCCAACGAGCTCGGCGTCACCGAGGAGGAGTACCTGCGGTGGTTTGGGTATATCGGGGCGCTGCACGCCAACTGTGTGCGGGTCTATATGCTGCAGTCCCCGGCCTTCTATCGGGCGCTGAAACAATATAACGGCGAAGCCGCCGAGCCGCTCTATCTGCTCCAAGGCTATTACCTGCCGGAGGGCTATATGTACACGACGACCGACGTCTGGACGGAGGCGTTTCGCGATTCCGTCTCCCGGGAGCTGCGGGCCACGATCGACGCGCTGCACGGGGAGCGCATCCGGCTCCTCGGCGAGGACGCCGCTTTTACGCTCTATTCCGAGGATGTCTCCGGCTATGTGCTGGGCTATATCCTCGGCGTGGAGTGGGAGACGGACTTCGTCTCCTTTAACGACGTGCTCAGCGAGGGCCGGACCTACCGCGGCGAGTTTCTCTCGGCCTCGGAGGAGGCGACGGGCTTCGAGTGCTTCCTCGCGTGGATGGGCGACGCGGCCCTCTCCTACGAGTGGGAAAAATATCGCTGCCAGCGGCTGCTCGCGCTCTCCAACTGGCCGCTCACCGATCCGCTTCCGCACGGCGACACCGTGCTCAAGCGCGAGGTCACCGTCGATACGGAGCATATTATCCCGTCGGAGAAGCTCAAAACCGGGATCTTCGCCTCCTATCACGTCTACCCGACCTACCCGGAATTCCTCAAGCTCGGCCGCTACGCGGAGGAGACGGCGGGCTCCGATCAAAGTAACCCCTACCGCGCCTATCTCGCGGAGCTCGACGCCCACCACGCCGTGCCGGTCGTCATCTCGGAATACGGCACCTCCTCCGCGCGCGGGAGGGCCTATCAGGACCCGGTGCGGGGGTTTCATCAGGGCGGCCTCTCGGAGGAGGAGCAGGGAAACGCCTCCGCCGCGCTGTTTGAGGACATCCGCGCGTCCGGGTGCGCGGGGTGCGTGCTGTTTTCGTGGCAGGACGAGTGGTTTAAGCAGGCGTGGAACGCGAAGCTCACGGTGGATAAAAACAACATCGTCAACTGGAGCGACGCGCAGACCAACGAGCAGTTTTACGGCCTTTTGACCTTCGACCCCGGCTGGGAGCAGAGCGTCTGCTATCCGGACGGCGATCTCTCCGACTGGGCAGACGCCGAGCGGGCCGCGGGCGGGGGCGGCTTTTCGGTCGCGGTCCAGCAGGACGAAAAATATTTGTATTTCCTGATCTCGAAAGAGGGCTGGCGCCCGGGGGAACAGGAGCTTTTGGTCGCGCTCGACGTGACGCCGAAGTCCGGCGCGTTCTCCTATGGGGATCTCTCCTTCTCCCGCGCGGCGGATTTCATGCTCTCCATCCGGGACGAGACGGACGCGGCGCTGCTGGTGCAGGAATATTACGACACCAACCTCTCGATCTACGCGTGGGACAGCTCCGCCGCGATCCTCGCCACGCCCGAGCGCAAGGACAACCCGGTTTTCTGCGTCGCCGTCATGGGGAGCGACAGCAGGCACACCTATCTGGGCGCGAACGGCAAGGCGATCACGACGGACGCCCTCACGGTGGAGACGGGCAAACTCGTCTACGGCAACGGGAACCCCTCGGCGGAGGAATTTAACTCCCTCGCGGATTACTGCTTCGCCGGGGACACGGTCGAGGTGCGGCTCGCGTGGCAGCTCCTCAATTTCTACGACCCGCCGACGGCGCAGGTGCGGGACGACTATTACGAGGACTACAAGATCGAGGGGCTGCCGATCAGGCAAATCTTTTTGGAGGGTTTCTGCCTTGAGCGCTCGGGCGGAAACTTGGTTTCGGCCACGGGCTGGGGCGCGTACGCGCTGCAAACGTGGAAAGAGCCGACCTACCACGAGCGGCTCAAACAGTCCTATTATATCATGCAGAGCGCGTTCGGGGCGGCCGCCGGGTGACCGGTCGCGGCGGCCCATTCTAAAAAAACGAAAAAAAGGGGTGCAAAGGCATGCAGACGGTCGTTTTGGGCTTATCTTTCGCGTATCTTTTTTTGCTGCTGCTCTCCGCCTGCCTGTATCTGCTGTTCGCGGGGCCGGCGGCGCGCGCGAAACGCGAAACCGCCGCGCTGACAAGGTATTTCGCCGCGCTCGCAAGCGGCAAGCCTCCCCGCCTCGCGAAACTCAGACGGCTGACGCGCTGCGACGAGGCGACGGCTCTCCTTGTGCGGGAATGCGCGGCGCTCGCGGCCCGCAGGCCGGAGCGGGCCGGGGCGCTGCTGCCGCCGGTTTGTATCCTGCTGGAGGAAAAGGAGCGCGGCTGCGATCCCTCGGACGCGGCCGGCCGCCTTTTTTATCTGCGCCTTCTCGGGGAGCTGGAGCCCGACCCGTCCCTCTATGAGAGGCGTGTCGGGGGCCTTCCGGACTGCCCCTTGCGAACCTATGAGCTGAAAAGCGTCGCTGGGAGATAAAACGAAACATGGAAATGCTCAACGCGTCCCTGAAATTCTTATACGGGCTGTTCTTTTCCTTTACGGCGGCCTATCTCGTCATCACCATCCTGTCGGATGCGGCGGCGCTGTGCCGCATGGACCGGGACCGGAGGGAGCAATTCCGAAAGCGGGAGCTGTTTTCGGATGGGCTTTTCCGGGAGCTTCCGGTCAGCATCCTGATCCCCGCGCACAACGAGGAGGCCTCGCTCTGCGCCGGCATCCGCGCGCTGCTGCGCCTCGACTATCCGGCCTATGAGATCGTTGTCGTCAACGACGGCTCCACGGACCGGACGCTCGGGACGCTTTTGGATTCCTTTCCGCTCAAGCGCGCGGGAATGGGCCGCCCGAAGCGGCTCGCGGCCCGGCCGGTCTCCGCCGTGTACCGGTGCACGGTCGGCGGCGTCCCGATCACCGTGCTCGACAAATCCGCCGGCGGGAAGGCCGACGCGCTGAACGCCGGGATCAACTTCTGCCGGTACGCGCATTTCGCCGCGGTGGACGCCGACACGGTGCTGCCCCGCGACGCCATGAAGCGGATCGCCTTTCCGTTTTTGGTGAGGCCCGAGACCGTCGCCTGCGGCGGCGCGGTTTACACGTCCAAGGAATTCTACGCGGGCGCGAGGGTGAACGCCCTGCTGCTCGCGTTCCAGAAGCTTGAGTACCTGCGGGCGTTTTACGGCCTGCGGCTCTTTTTTGACCGGTACCACGCGAATTTGATCGTCTCGGGCGCCTTCGGAATGTTCGACCGGGATACGGTGGCCCGCGCCGGCGGATACGACACCCGCACGGTGGGCGAGGACATGGAGCTGATCCTGCGCCTGCACGCCTATTGCAGGCTCTGCGGCAAACCCTACGCGATCTCCTACGCGCCGGACGCGGTCTGCGTCACCCAGTTCCCGCTGCGGATCCGGGATTTCTGCGCCCAGCGCCGGCGGTGGCAGACGGGACTGATCCAGAGCCTCAAAAAGCACCGGAACGCCGTCTCCTCGCGGTATTTCGGCGCGCTGGGGCTTCTGACGGCCCCGGTCTACTGCCTCTATGAGCTGGCGGCGCCCATGATCGAGAGCCTCGGCATCTTGACGCTGCTGCTCTCCCGGATCGCCGGCGTTTTGGACTTCCAACGGGTGCTTTTTCTCACGGCAGGGTACGCGGCCGTCTGCCTGCTGTCCTCGTGGGCGCTCGCGCTCGGCGCGGCGAAGCTGGAGCACGCGCCGGTGCGAAAGGGGGACCTCTTGCCGCTGCTGGTCGCGGGCTTCGCCGAGATCTTTTTCTTTCATTTTCTCTACACGGCGGTGCGCGTTTACGCGACCCTGACGGCGCAAAAGTTCGCGCTCCGGTGGGAGGACCAGACGCGCTCCGTCTTCTCCGGGGCAAAGGAGACCGTGGTGGGATTCCCCCGGCAGCCGGAGGTTGTCGGCCGGCGCGCGCCCGGGGCGTCGGAGTTTGCCGCTCCGTCGACCGGGGGTCTCCGGTGACGGCGGCCCGGCCCGCCTTTTTGCATAAAAAGATGAGCACGGAGCGTATCGCTCCGTGCTCATCGGCGTAACGGCGCAGTTTTCCTGAAACGTCGCGCCGGAGAAAATAACATCCCTCCCCCGTTTCGCCCTTAAACGAAGCGGGAGAGGGATTTCGCCATGGCAAAGGCCGGGGCCGGAAAACATTCCGGCCCCTCGCCCGCTTATTTGATCTCGATCTTTTTGGAAGCGGTTTCCGTTTCGACCCGCTTCGGGAGGGTCAGACCGAGGACGCCGTCCTTAAACTCGGCGGAGATCTGATCCGTGTCGATGCCGGTGATATCGAAGCTCCGGACAAAGGAGCCGAAGCGCCGTTCCCTGCGGACGAAATTCTTTTCCTCCTCCTTGCTCTCCTCCTTATGCTGGGCGGAGATGGTCAGGGATTCGCCGCAGACGTCGACGCTGATCTCCTCGCGGTCGAAGCCCGGCAGCTCGGCCTGAAGCAGGTAACTGTCGCCGCGGTCGATGATATCGGCGCGGAACATGGAGCCGGAATTCACGGCGGGGAATCCGCCGAAAAAGCTGCGCTCAAGGTCGTCAAAATAGCCGTTCCATTTTCTCATTTCTTTGCGGTCAAAAGGCATCAGGTCAAACATGGTGCATCCTCCTTTTCAAAACTCGGGCGCGCCGCTCTGCGAGCGGCTCGGTTTTAATAAAAACGTTTTTTTAATTTTTTAGAAGGGCGGTTCCTTTCCCTTCGACACCCATAGTATATCCGGGATTTGTGAATATAACGCGCAAAATTTATGACCAAACTGTAAAAATTGGCACTCGTACAGTATGACTGCCAGAGATTTTTGAAAAGGCCGGAAAAAGAGCGGAAACCGGGGCGCGCCGCCCTTCGCCGCCGGGTCGGGGCCGCCGCAGGCGGAAAACCTGCCGCCGCCGGGCCTTCACCGCCGCCCTCCCGTCACCGCGCCGGGACCCGTGGGGGGCCTGCCCACTAAGTTCCCAGCCACGTCTTTGCCGCCACCCTTTGGCCGCCGCTTTCCCTCTCGCCGCCTCCCTTTTCGTGGAAAAAAATGAGCACAGGGCGTGCGGCCCCGTGCTCATGAGGTTTTTCCTTTTTACCGGGAGCGAAAAGCGGGCTTCGGTTCAGCCCAGCAGCGTGTCCTCGGCGGCCGGGGTGCCCGCGTCGCCGCCATGAAAATAGTACTGGAAGATGTCCCGCGCGACCGGGGCGCCGGTGTAGCCGTGCCAGCCCTTCTCGATGACGACGGCCACGGCGATCTCGGGATCGTCGGCCGGCGCGAAGCAGATAAAGGTCGAGGTGCAGTACTCGGTGTTGGTCTGGGGCGTGCCGGTCTTGGAGGCGACCGGGATGTCGAAGCCGGACCACACGAAACCCGAAGAATCTATGGAGGACTGCTTCATCCCGGCGAGGACCGTGTCGTAGGCGTAATCGGTCATCTGCATGTCCGAGAGGACGGTCGTCTCCGTCTGCGAGAGCACGTCGCTGAAATCGTAGCGGTTGACGCTCTTGACCAGATGCGCGTTGACGCGGACGCCATGGTTCGCGATGGTTGCGGCGTAGTTGGCGAACTGCACCGGGTTAAACTGGCTGTAACTCTGGCCGATGGCGGTTTGCAGCACGTTGCCGGCCTGCCAGCTGTCGCCGATCAGCTCGGCGTATTCGGGGCTGGAAACCTGCCCGACGTTCTCGGCGATCTCGATGCCGGTCGGCTCGCCGAGGCCGTAATAATAGGCGTACTGGCGGATGTTGTCGATGCCGAGCTGCCGCCCGACCTCGTAGAAAAAGCAGTTGCAGGAGTAGCCGAGCGCCGCAATGACGTTGACCGCGCCGTGGGCGCGCAGGCAGGTCGGCTGGTAGTCGCTGTAATAGGTGTAGCGGCCCGTGCAGACGACTTGGCTGGACGCGCTGATGACGCCCTTCATCAGGCCGCCGGTCGCGACGACGGGCTTGAAGGTGGAGCCCGCCGCGTAGACGCCCTCGGTCGCCCGGTTGAAAAGCGGATGGTAGGCGGTTTCCAGCAGCGTATTATAATCCTGATTGTAGGTGGAAAGGTTGAAGGAGGGGTAGGTCGCGCAGGCGAGGATGTCGCCGGTGCCGACCTTGATGACCACGCAGGCGCCGCCCTCGGCCTCTTTTCCCTTGCCCGGCTGGGCGGTCGCGCGCAGATTGAGGATCTGCTTCTCGAGCGCCTGCTGGGCGATGCGCTGGAGGGCCATGTCCATCGTCAAGACGACGGTGCCGCCCGGGACCGGCTCCTCGACGATCTCCTCGCCCACGACGTTTCCGCCGGAGTCGTAGGTCACCTTCACGAGGCCGTCCTTGCCGCGGAGTTTCTCCTCAAAGGCCGCCTCGATGCCGGATTTGCCGATCTCGTCGTCCATGCCGTAGACGGCGCGGTCGAGCTTCTCGTACTCCTCCTCGTAGATGGGGCCCACGAGCCCGATAATGTGCGGCGCGACGTCCCCCGCGGGGTATTCGCGCACGTAGCCCTCGGTGATGCCGACGCCGGGGAATTGGTAGCCGTGCTCGGAGATGTAGGTCATCGTCTCTTCGGAGACGTCCTCCGCGAACGTGTAGGGCGTGTTGGCGTTGTAGCCCTGCCGCTCCATCTCGTAGCGGACCCCGGCGACCGTGCGGAAGTCGGCGTCCGAATCATCCTGAAGGCCGTAGCGCTCGCGCAGCCAGTAGACGGCGTCGCCGGCCGTGGCGAAATCCGCGAGCTCGTCGAGCATCCTTTTGAGCCGGGAGACCGCGGCGTCCTTGCCCTCGAAGGCGAAGGGCGCGGCTTTGCTCAGCGGGAGCGTGTCGTTCCACGTCTCGCCGGCCTCGGAGAGGATGCCGCAGAGCTGCAAGATGATGGCGTTGGCCTCGTCCTGCGGCATCGTGTTTTTATCGAAGGTGATGTTGTGGCAGACGCGGTTGGCGGCGAGCGTGCGGCCGTAGCGGTCGACGATCTCGCCGCGCGCGGCGGTCACGGGATAAGTAGTGGAATAGCCCTGATTGATGAGCTCCTGATAGGCCTCGCCGTTGACGATCTGCATCGACATCAGCCGGACGAAACAGCCCGCCGCGACGACGGCGACGAGGATCATGGCGGCGGCAAGACGTCTTTTTTGTGCATTCATGGTGTTCCGCAAAGCCCTTCTTTCTTATGGGGTGCGGCGCCGGGTCGGGCGCCGGGGGGTCTCGTTACGACTGCTCGCGTTCGCTGCTCGGCCGAAACCAATGATGCACCAGTTTTGTGAGGAAAAAATAAAGGGGCGTGAAAACGGAGGTCAAAACGATCTCCGGCCCCATGACGATATAAAAATACGCGGCGGAGCCCTCGTAACGGTAGAGCGCGAAGGAGAACGCGAACTCCAGCCCGGCGCGCAAAAAGACGGCCGCCAAGGAAAAAAGCAGGACGTTGGTGAAATTGCGGCGGACGGCGTATTCGGCGGCGAGCCCCGCCCCCACGCAAAAGAGCAAAAACAGCAGCGCGTTGAAGCCGAACACCGTGTCGGAAGAAAAATCGCAGAAGATCCCGGCGAAGACCCCGAGCAGCCCGGAGGCGAACTCGTCCTCAAGGAAGGCGATGCAGATGCACGCCGGCAGCACGAGCATGGGCTTGATGCCCAGCAGCTCGACGCCCGGCGTCGCCTGCAAAATGTAGGAAAAAAACAGGATCAGCACGTAGCTGCCGTATTTCAAAAGGTTGCGCAGGCTGTCCCCGGTCATGGCGCGCCCCCGCTCTCCGCAGAGGTTCCCATAGAGCCGGACGCCCCGGCGGAGCCGTCCGACCCCGCAGTCCCGGAGACGTCCCCCGTTCCGGTAACGCCTCCCGTTCCGGTAACGCCTCCCGCTTCGGAAATGCCTCCCGCTTCGGAAACGCTCTCTGTCCCGGAGGGGAGTTTTGTCCCGGAGGAGCCCGAAGAGCCGCCCTCGCCCTGCCCGCGGAACGATTTGATGACCAGCACGTCGGTGACGCCGGCGATCCCGGCGGCGGGCGTGACGGTGGCGGTCAGGGACAGGCCGCTCCCGCTCAGGCTGATCTCGGAGAGCGTGCCGACCACGAGGTTTTTGGGGAAGACGCCGCCGATGCCGGAGGTGACGATCAGATCCCCGGCGGAGGCCCCGCTCTCGCGCGGCAGCGAGACGATCTGGCACATGCCCTTCTCCGAGAGCAGGATGTCGCCGGAGACGATGCCGCTGTCCCGCGTGCGGATGTCGTAGACGCCGACCTCGACGGAGCTGTCAAGGATCGTGCGCACGCGCGCCCACGTGGAGCCCACCTCCCAGACGAGCCCCACAAGGCCGTCCGCCGTGATGACGGGGTCCGCGACCGCGATGCCGTTCCCGCTGCCCTTGTCGATTGTGAAGCTCGCGAAGCGGCCGGTGGAATCCCGCCCGATGACCGAGGCCGTCTCGAAGTCGTAGTCCGGGTTCTCCTCCCGCAGGCCGAGGTAATCTTTGTATTGCTCGTTTTCGCGCTTGACGTTTTCGTAATCGACGAGCTGTTCGCGCAGGTCCTGAAGCTGTTCTTTCAGGTCCTCGTTTTCCTCGTGGACCTGCGCGGTTTGGATGTATTTGGAGAAAAAGCCGCCGAGCGCCTCGGTGAAGCCCGCGCTCGCCTCAAGAAACGGGCGCGAGACGCCCCCCGCGATCCGGGAGATCAGCAGGGCGGAGTTCCCCTCGACCGCGGAGCGGATCATGAAGGCGCAGAGCATCACCGCGATGCCGCACAGGACGTAAAATTTTTTGGTCTTAAAAAATTTCTGCAAGCCGATGCCCCCCTTCCGCAGGTTCGCTCCACAGAAAAACGAACCGGAAATCCGCTCCGGGACCCCCGGTTCCGCCTATACGAAACGTGTTTCGTAAGGGCTGGGAATTTCTCTTGCCGGCCCTAAAGCAAGGCCGGCATTTTGCGTTGCAAAACCGTAAAATTCCTCCAAATATCAAACGTGTTTCGTATAGGCTGGGAATTTCTCTTGCCGGCCCTAAAGCAAGGCCGGCATTTTGCGTTGCAAAACCGTAAAATTCCTCCAGATAGCAAAAGTGTTTCGTATAGTCTGGGAATTTCTCTTGCCGGCCCTAAAGCAAGGCCGGCATTTTGCGTTGCAAAACCGTAAAATTCCTCCAAATATCAGAGCGGAACTCAGTATTTGCGGTCGCTGTCGGTGACGACCTCGCGCAGCAGGTCGATGTTGTCGAGCACCTGCCCGGCCCCGGTGGCCACGCAGTCGAGCGCGTCGTCCGCGATGTGGACGGGCATCCCCGTCTCTTGGCAGATCAGGCGGTCGAGGTTGTGCAGCAGCGCGCCGCCGCCGGTCAGGGTGATGCCATGGTCGATGATGTCCGCGGAGAGCTCCGGCGGGGTGCGCTCGAGGGTCGATTTGATCGCGTCCATGATGCTCGCGAGCGGGTCGGAGAGCGCGGAGCGGATCTCCTCGCTGGTGATGAAAATATTCTTCGGCAGGCCGTCCATCAGGTTGCGGCCCTTGATCTCCATCTCCATCTCCTCCTCAAACGGGAAGGCGGAGCCGATGGTGATCTTGATATTCTCGGCGGTGCGCTCGCCGATCAGCAGATTATATTTGCGCTTGATGTAGGAAATGATGGCGGCGTCAAACTCGTCGCCGCCGACGCGCACGGACCGGGACGCGACGATGCCGCCCAAGGAGATCACGGCGACCTCGCTTGTGCCGCCGCCGATGTCGACGACCATGCTGCCGCAGGCCTCGGCGACCGGAAGCCCGGCCCCGATCGCGGCGGCCATCGGCTCCTCGATGATGGAGACGTGGCGCGCGCCGGCCTTCATCGCGGCCTCCTTGACGGCCCTGCGCTCGACCTCGGTGACGCCCGAGGGGATGCAGATGACGACGCGGGGGCGGGCGAAGACGGAATTATTAAAAACTTTTTTGAGGAAGATCTGGATCATGCTCGCGGTGATGTCAAAATCCGCGATGACGCCGCCCTTGAGCGGCCTGACCGCGACGATGGAGCCCGGCGTGCGGCCGATGACCTCCTTGGCCTCCTTGCCGACGTAGCGGACGGTATCGGTTCTGGTATCCACCGCCACCACGGACGGCTCGCGCATGATGATGCCCTTCCCCTTTGCAAAGATGAGCGTGTTCGCGGTGCCGAGGTCGATGCCGATATCCTGATTAAACATATAAAAGCTCTCCTTCCCAATCCGAGCGATAATTTCCGAGGATAGACCTATTATGGGACAAGTTACATTTTATTATAACCCCGCGGATGCCGCCGCACAATATCGAAATGATGTTTTTTCTGTAAATATCGGCGGCCCGAAGCTCAGCGGCTCCGGGGGCCGGGGTCGGCGAGCAGGTCCGCGACCGTGGTGGAATCCACCACCGAGTCGACCGCCTCTTTGATGCGCCTCCAGAGGCCGTAGGTCATGCAGCCCTCCGAATGGTCGCAGCCGATCTCGGCGCACTCCACCGGCGCGATCGAGCCCTCGGCGGCGCGCAGCACCTCTCCGGCGGTGATCTGCTCGGCCGGGCGCGAGAGGGTGTAGCCGCCCTGCGCGCCGCGCAGCCCCGTCACGAGGCCCGCCCGCGAGAGCTGGAGGATGATCTGTTCCGAATATTTTTCGCTGATTTCCTGCCGTTTTGAGATTTCGCGGATCGAAAGCGGCTTGCCGCCGCCCTCCTGCGCGAGCGCCAAGATGAGCCGCAGCGCGTAGCGCCCCTTTGTCGAAATCATCATGCCCGTAGCCCCATTTCCGTCTTAATCACTTTATTATACCATCGGGGGAAAATCATAGCAAGAGCATATGAATTCGGGGGGCCGCGTTTTTCAGGCCGAAACCGCTTTTTCGCGGCCCATAGGGGCTTTTTGGGGAAAAAACGGCCGAAAAAGAAAAAGGCCGCCCCATCTTTTTATCCAAATGGGATCGGCCCGGTTATTTTATACGGATCGGAAATGGTTTCCGCCGGAGCAGATCGCCCCTTTTCGCCCCGCGGTCACGGCTCCTCCCGCAGCAGCGCGACGCAGTGCGCACCGATCCCCTCTCCGGCGAGGCCGAGGCCCTCCTCGGTCGTGGCCTTCACGTTGACGCGTTCGGGCGCGACTCCGAGGGCAAGGGCGAGGTTCGCCCGCATCCGTGGGAGATCCGGCGAAAGCTTCGGGCGGTCGGCGACGAGGGTGCGCGGGGAGCATCTTCCCCCGCGGTCACGGCTCCTCGCGCAGCAGCGCGACGCAGTGCGCGCCGATCCCCTCCCCGGCGAGGCCGAGGCCCTCCTCGGTCGTGGCCTTCACGTTGACGCGTTCCGGCGCGACTCCGAGGGCAAGGGCGAGATTTTCCCGCATCCGCGGGAGATCCGGCGAGAGCTTCGGGCGGTCGGCGACGAGGGTGCAGTCGATATTTTCCACCCGGAGGCCGAGCGCGGCGACCTCGGCGGCGGCCTCTTTCAGCATGAGCATGCTGTCCGCGCCCTCGTAGGCCGGGTCGGTGTCCGGGAAATGCGCGCCGATGTCCGGGAGGCCCGCCGCGCCGAACAGCGCGTCGGTCACCGCGTGCGCGAGCGCGTCGGCGTCGGAGTGGCCGAGCAGCCCCAGCGCAAAGGGGATCTCCACGCCGCCGAGGATCAGCTTCCGCCCGGGGACCAGCCGGTGCGCGTCGTAGCCGTGCCCGATCCTCATAGCTTCTTGCCCCCGCGCAGCTTCAGCAGCGCCTCGGCCGCGGCGATGTCCTCGGGGCTCGTGATCTTGATGTTGTCGCGGGAGCCTTGGGTCAGGAAGACCTTGCGGGCGTCGTTTTCAAAGATGCGGCTGTCGTCCGTCCAGTCGGTCAGCTCGCGGAACGCGCGCTCCATCGCGGTAAGGTAGGCGGATTTCTCAAAGATCTGCGGCGTCTGCACGGCGAAAAGGCGCTCCCGCGCGGGCGTGTATTCGACGAAGCCGTTTTTCTTGCCGTATTTGATCGTGTCGACGACCGGCACGGCGAGCACGGCCGCCCCGCAGCGAAACGCGTCCTGCGCGCATTTTTCGATGTCCTCCGGCAAAACCAGAGGGCGCGCGCCGTCGTGGATCGCGACGAATTCCACCTGATCCGAAATGGCCATCACGCCGCTGCGCACCGATTCCGCGCGCTTCGGGCCGCCGGGGACCGCGCCGCGGTACTTGGTGATGCCGAACTCGAGGGCAAGGGAGTCCACCTTGCGCACGGACTCCGATTTTGTCACGACGATGATCTCGCTGATTACCGGACAGACCTCGAACGCCCGCATGGAGCGCACAAGGACGGGCACGCCGTTGATCTCTAAAAACTGCTTGTCGCTGCCGCCCATGCGAATGGAATCGCCCGCAGCGACGATGATCGCGCTGACGAACGGCCGGCTGAACAGGCTCGTCTCGTAATATTCCTCCATGTCCGTCCCTCCATTACACTAAAATTTGTAAATTTATTATAGCATGAAATCGCGCGTTTGACAAGATTTCACCGGGGGGTTACAATGGTTTTGTAATATGCGAAAAGGGGCGTCATTATGACGGATCAGAGGGGATTTTTTATTGTTTTGGAGGGACTTGACGGTTCCGGGAAAAGCACGCAGGCAAAGCTCTTGGCGGAGCACCTGCGCGCGAAGGGCCGCGAGGTTTGCCTCACCGCGGAGCCGACCGAATCCCGCATCGGCGCGATCATCCGGGAGGCGCTCAGCGGGGGCTTCCGCTGCTCGCCGGAGGAGATGGCCGCGCTGTTTCTCGCCGACCGCATCCGCCATAACGCCGACCCGGAGAGCGGCATCCGCCAATCTCTTGAGCGGGGCGTGGACGTCGTCTGCGACCGATATTATTATTCCTCTTTCGCCTATCAGGGCATGGAGACGGACCCGGACTGGGTGCTCCAAATGAACCTCGGCTGCCCCGCCGTCCTGCGGCCCGACCTCTGCGTCTTTTATGACCTCGACCCCGAGACGTGCTTCGGGCACCTGCGCGGCAGCCGGGAGCGTTTTGAAATTTTTGAAACCGACGCTGCGCTGATCGCGAAAACGCGCGAGCAGTTTGAGCGGGTTTTCGCGATGCTAAAGGGACGGGAGAACATCGTCCGCGTCGACGCGGGGCGCTCGATCGAGGAAGTGGGGGCCGAGACCCGCAGGGTCGTGGACGGCTTTTTGGAACAAAACGGCTGACCCCGGCGGCGCTCGTGCTCAAAAAAATAAAGGCCGATCCGGCGCCTCCGGCAGGGGGCGCCGGATCTTTATGCCGCGGCGCCCGGCGGGCGCCCCCGCCCCGCCCCCAACCCCCGAGGAGAAGGGGCCCCCCGCCCCGCCGCGAACATTTTCCGTGCCCCGACCCGAAAATTTTCCTCGCCCCGTGGGAGGCCACTGTTCAACCCAGCGCCCGCCGCGGGCCCTCCCCGGCAAAAACGGCGGGATTGTCCGCCGCCTCGTCCGCGCTTTGCTCCCACGCCGCGCTTGATATCCGCCATTTCGCCCGCGCTTTGCTCCCACGCCGCGCCCACTGTTTGCCGTTTCACCCGCGCTTTGCCCCCGCACCGCGCCTGATATCCGCCGTTTCGCCCGCGCTTTTCCGCCCGCATCGCACCCGCTGTCCGCCGCTTCGCCATGCTGTCCGCCGTTTCGCCCGATATACGCCGTTTCACCCGCGCTTTACTCCCGCGCCGCGCCCGATATACGCCGTTTCGCCATGCCCTCCGCGCTTTTCCGCCCTTGCCCGGCACGTTTAAATAAAACTTCCACAAACTTTTATTTTATTTTATCGGTTAAATTGTGCGGTTTTTGAAATACGCATAAAAAATCAGAGTAAATCCAGCATTGGAACAAAAACGTAGATATTTTTCGTGTTTTATCTATAAAAATTATAGAAAATGACAAAGGGCTCTTGCAATTTTGGCGCGGGGCCGGTACAATCATGTTGAAAACGGGAACCCCGTTTTGTCCCCTTCCTTCTCTTTTAAAGCGGAATACCGCGGCGCTGCTCTTCCCGGGACAGCCGCGGTATTTCCATATGGGGTCCCGCCTTTTCCCGGGAAATGTGTGCCGCCGTCGAAAGGAGCGCTGTCTTTGATCAACCGTTTCTGCAAAACCAATCTCTGGGAGTGCGCCCGCACCCTTGTGGACGTCGCGCAGGGCCGCAGGCCCGCCGACACCGTCATTCGAAACGCGAGGCTCGTCAACGTCTGCACCGGCGAGCTTCAGGAGCATACGGACATCGCCGTTGCCTGCGGGCGCATCGCGCTGGTGGGCGACGCCGCGCACTGCGTCGGCGAGGGCACCAAGGTGATCGACGCCGAGGGCCAGTACGTCGCGCCGGGCTTCCTTGACGGCCACATCCATGTCGAGAGCTCGATGCTCTCGGTCGGGGAGTACGCGCGCGCCGTCGTCCCGCACGGCACGGTCGGCATTTTCTGGGACAACCACGAGGTCGCGAACGTCCTCGGCGCCCCGGGCGTCCGCCTGATGATCGAGGATTCCAAGCGCACCCCGCTCAAGGCCATGGTCACCGCGCCGAGCTGCGTGCCGGCGGTCGGGACCTATTTTGAAGACAACGGCGCCCAGATCGGGCCCGAGGAGATCCGCGAGATGATGACGTGGGACCACGTCGTCGCCCTCGGCGAAATGATGAATTTCCCCGGCGTCCTCGGCTGCGACCCGGACGTCCACGCCGAGCTGGCCGAGACTTTGAAGGCAGATAAAGTCATCACCGGCCATTATTCGGTTCCGGAGACCGGCGCGGGCCTCAACGCCTACCTCGCCTCCGGCATCCGCTGCTGCCACGAGAGCACCCGCAAGGAGGACGCGCTCGAGAAGATGCGCCGTGGCTGCTACGCGCAGCTGCGCGAAGGCAGCGCGTGGCGCGACCTGCACGAGGTCGTCAAAGCGATCACCGAGACGAAGGTCGACTCCCGCTTCGCGATGCTGATTTCCGACGACACCCACCCGAACACGCTCGCCTCCGTGGGCCACATCGACCACTTGGTCCGCCGCGGCATCGAGGAGGGCCTCGACCCCGTCACCGCGATCCAGATGGTCACGATCAACCCGGCCCAGTGCTTTAGGATGGACAACGAGCTGGGCTCCGTCACGCCGGGCAAATGCGCGGATCTCGTGTTCCTCTCCGACCTTGTCAAAGTCTCCGTCACGCGCACCATGATCGACGGGGACGTCGTCGCGGAAAACGGCGAAATGCTCGCGGAGATCGCGCCTTTCCAGTACCCGGATTGGGCCACCCATACCGTCAACGTCGGGAAAAAACTCTCCGCCGCCGATTTCGTCGTGAAAGCGCCGGAGGGCTGCGGCGAAACCGCAAAACTCCGCGCGATCGAGATCATCCCGGCCAAGGTCGGCGACATCGAGCGGATTGTCGAGATGAAAGTGGAAAACGGGGCCGTCGCCTCGGATTTACAAAACGATCTGCTCAAGACCTTCGTCTTTGAGCGTCACCACGCGACCGGCCGTTTCAGCTTCGGCTTTGTCAAGGGCCTCGGCATCACGAGAGGCGCCATCGCCCAGACCGTCGCGCACGACGCGCACAACCTGCTGGTCACCGGCACCGACGACGCCGACATGGCGCTCGCCGCCAACACGCTCGCGGAGTGCGGCGGGGGCATGTGCGCGGTCGCGGATGGGAAAATCCTCGGCCTTGTCCCGCTGCCGATCGCCGGTCTGATGAGCGACCGGCCGGCCGAGGAGGTCGCCGCCATGGTCGCCCGGCAGGAACAGGTCTGGGAGGAGATGGGCTGCGGGATCGTCTCGCCGTTCATGACGCTCGCGCTGATCCCGCTCGCGTGCCTGCCGGATCTGCGCCTGACCGACAAGGGCCTCGTCGACTGCCGGACGTTCCGGTTCGTCGATCTGTTTGTAGAAGAGTAAAGAAAAAGCCGCCGCGCGGCCCGGGCTTCCGTCCCGCCCCGCGCGGCCCCAAAATAGACGCCCTCTTTTCTTCCTTTTTTCCTTATTATGCCGAAAAAGCCCCGCCAAATGCGGGGCTTTTTCGGCGCGACCA
>Ga0208460_10000906_pt1 | contig 18950 bp, 21 predicted proteins | sample AD_STIC10_MetaG_FD_184436 | JGI IMG/M metagenome (GOLD analysis project Ga0208460, IMG submission 184436) | Active sludge microbial communities of municipal wastewater-treating anaerobic digesters from USA - AD_STIC10_MetaG (SPAdes) (version 2) | ecosystem: Engineered > Bioreactor > Anaerobic >... | reverse complement strand
GTTCGTGCTCTGGCCCAGCGTTCGTCGGACGCTGCGAAAGAGATCAAGACGCTGATCAACGCTTCCTCGCAACAGGTCGAGAGCGGCGTTGAACTGGTCAACAAGACCGGCGGCGCGCTGCAGAAGATCGTCACGAAGGTTGCCGAGATTTCGGGCCTCGTGTCGGAAATCTCCGCCTCGACGCAGGAACAATCGTCGGGCCTCGCGCAGGTCAACACGGCCGTCAACCAGATGGACCAGGTGACCCAGCAGAACGCCGCGATGGTGGAAGAGTCCACGGCTGCTTCGCACTCGCTGGCGAAGGAAGCTGGCGAGCTTTCCGAACTTGCTTCGAAATTCGACATCGGCTCGGGCGCTGCTGCTCCCGCCGCCCGCGTCGTCAAGGCTGCGCCGAAACGCGCCGCTGCGCCGCGCGCTGCCGCACCGGCTCGTCCGCTGCCGACGCACGGCAACGCCGCGCTGAAGCCGGTCGCCGACACGAACGAAGACACCTGGGAGGATTTCTAGCCATGCTTCCCGTCAACCCCTGCCTCGGTTTCACCTTGAAGTGTGGCGCCGCAGCTGTCGTGCTGGCGTACGGTCTCCTCACCATGGACGCCTCCGCCCAGGCATGGGCGCAAGAAGCGCCCAAGGGGAAGACGGACGCTGTCGCTCTCGGACTGACCTACAAGGCTGATGTCTCCGGCGTGGTTGCTGGAGGCGTCAGCAAGGCCGGCCGGTTCCTCGACGACCTCGAACTGACTGCGGAATTTTCACTGGAAGATCTCGTCGGCTGGTCGGGCGCCAAGGTTTACGGGCATCTGCTGTCGAACACGGGCGGCGTTCCGAACGATCTTGCCGGCACGCTGCAGGGCATCGACAATATCGAAGTCGGACGTCCGCGCGCCAAGCTTTACCAGCTCTGGCTGGAACAGGAATTCGCCGACGGTCGCGCCAGCCTGCTGACGGGTCTCTACGATCTCAACAGCGAGTTCTACCAGACGGAATCCGCCGGCCTGCTGATTGCGCCTGCATTCGGCATCGGTTCGGAACTTGCCGCTACGGGTCCGAACGGTCCTTCGATCTTCCCATCCACGGCGCTTGCTCTGCGCGCGCGCTGGGACGTGGCTGACGGTCAACGCATCCAGGGCGCTGTGCTGAACGCCAGCGCCGGCGTGTTCGGCGATCCGGGCGGCGTGGATACTTCCTTTGACAGCGGCGCGCTGCTGGTCGGCGAGTGGGTTCACTCGGGCGATCTGAGCGTTCGCGTCGGCGCGTGGCGCTATACCGAGACGCAAGACGATATCCGCGACACGGACAGCTTCGGCGCGCCCGTGCAGCGCAATGCGCAAGGCGTCTATGCCAGCCTTGAAGGCCCGCTTGGTTCGTTCGGCGACAGCTCGCTGACGGGCTTCCTGCGGGCAGGGGCGGCCGACGGCCAGACCTCGCCTTATGTCGGCGGATGGCAGGCAGGCGTGCTGGCATCGCCGGTGTTCGCTTCGCGGCCCGACTCTGCCTTCTCGTTCGGTCTCAACCAGGGCCTGATCAACTCGCGCCAGCGCGCCAACGACCGTGATCTCGGCGTTGCGTCCGCCCGTGGCGAGTCTGCGATTGAAATCACCTATGCCGACAAGGTCGGCGAGAACCTGACGCTGCAGCCCGACTTGCAGGTCATCCACAATCCTGCCGCGGACACGGAGCGCGACGCGGTCGTCGTCGCAACTCTACGCGCCACACTGGAATACTAAAGAACTTATCAGACTACAGGGGACGGAACATGTTCAGGACACTAAGTCAGAAGGCGCTTGCAGGGGCGGTTTCAATGTTTGCGCTAGTCGCGGTGTGCGGCGGTGCAAACCTCTGGAGCACGACGGTCCTTACGACGGGTCTGCTGGACGCCGAAACGGATGCCGACATGCTGCAGTCGCACATGACCGCAGACATGATGCACGATGCGCTTCGCGCGGACGTGCTTGCGGCCTTGACCAGCTTGTCCCCGGGGTCCGGGCTCAGCATGGCCGACGTGAAGGCCGGCATGAAGGAACACACCGAGACTTTCCGAGCCCAGCTTTCGCACGAAGGCGAACTTGACGTCTCGGACGAAATTCGCGCGGCGCTGGCTGACGTTCAGCAGCCGCTGAACGAGTACATCGCGGCTGCCGAGCGGCTGGTGGCGCTGGCGGAAACCGATCCGGCCAACGCCATGGCGGGCCTGACGGGCTTCATGAAGCAGTTCGAAGCCCTGGAAGGCGCAATGGGGAAGGTGACCGACGTCATGGCCACTGACGCCATGGCGAGCATCACGTCGGCGAACGCCAACGCAGACCTCGCCAGGATCATGATCGCCATCGTGGTTGCTGCCGGCTTGCTGATTGCGGGCCTGCTCGCCTTCGGCATCGGTGCGCTTTTCATCAAGCCGGTCAAGAAAATCACGGACGCGATGACGCGCCTGGCTGGTGGCGATGAATCGATCGAGGCGCCTTATGTTGGCCGCGGTGACGAGATCGGCGCCATGGGCGGCGCGCTTGCGGCCTTCAAGCAGGCAGCGGTGGATCATCGCGAGGCGCAAAAAATTCTGCAGGTTAAGAATGAGGCCGTGGTCAATGAGAGCTTTGGCGCGGGCGTGTCGCGCCTTGCCGCGGGCGACCTGACCTATCGTCTCGAGCAGGACGTGCCGGAAGCCTATGAGCAGCTCAAGCGCAACTTCAACGCGGCGATGGACAAGCTGCAGGCGGCGATGCGCGGCATCAACGACAACACCGGCGGTGTGAAAACGGCTGCGTCGGAAATCTCTCACGCGGCAGACGACCTGTCGCGCCGGACGGAACAGCAGGCTGCTTCGCTCGAGGAAACCGCTGCTGCGCTCGACGAGATCACCGCGACGGTCCGCAAGACCGCCGATGGCGCCCGCCAGGCGAACACCGTGGTGGCGGAAGCCAAGACCGAAGCCGAGCGTTCGGGCGAGGTTGTCCGCAACGCAGTCGCCGCGATGGGCGAGATTGAAACGTCGTCGCGTCAGATCGCCCAGATCATCGGCGTGATCGACGAGATCGCGTTCCAGACCAACCTGCTGGCCCTCAACGCCGGCGTCGAAGCTGCCCGCGCGGGTGAAGCTGGCCGTGGTTTCGCGGTTGTCGCCTCGGAAGTTCGTGCTCTGGCCCAGCGTTCGTCGGACGCTGCGAAAGAGATCAAGACGCTGATCAACGCCTCCTCGCAACAGGTCGAGAGCGGCGTCGAGCTGGTCAACAAGACTGGCGGCGCGCTGCAGAAGATCGTCACGAAGGTTGCCGAGATTTCGAGCCTCGTGTCGGAAATCTCCGCCTCGACGCAGGAACAATCGTCGGGCCTCGCGCAGGTCAACACGGCCGTCAACCAGATGGACCAGGTGACCCAGCAGAACGCCGCGATGGTGGAAGAGTCCACCGCTGCTTCGCACTCGCTGGCTGGCGAGGCGGATGCCCTGACGGCGATGGTTTCGAAATTCAAGGTCGGCGCCGCGCTCAATCCGGTGGCTTCCCAACAGCAGCGCGTTGCCGCGCTTGCCATGCAATTGAACCGTGGAGGCTGAGATGACAGTCGCGACAATCCTTTTGCCATCGATTCTCGACCTTAAGGCGGCTGGTCCGCTCAAGGCGGAAATCCAGTCCCACGCCGGATCGGCGCTGGACCTCGACGCATCGAAGGTCGAGCGGATCGGCGGGCTGTGCCTGCAGGTTCTGCTGGCTGCAGCCGAAGTGTGGCGCACCGCTGGTCTAGCCTTCCGCCTGATGAATTCAGGCGAGGCCGTTTGCAACGACGCGCGTCTGCTGGGCGCCGCACATCTCCTGCCGGGAGCCGAAGCATGCTGAAGATCCTCACCATCGATGACTCCCGCGTGATGCGGCAGATGCTGCACGCGACGCTGAGCGGCGCCGGGCATACCGCCATCCAGGCTTCGGATGGCCAGGAAGGGCTCGAGACGCTGAGCGACGCCGGCCATGTCGATCTGATCATCACTGACATCAACATGCCGCGCCTCGACGGTTTCGGCTTCATCGAGAAGGCGCGCGAACTTCCCGCTCACCGCGCCACGCCGATCCTCGTGCTCTCGACCGAGAGCAGCGACGAGAAGAAGGCCCGCGCGCGCACTGCTGGCGCGTCTGGCTGGATCGTGAAGCCATTCAATTCTGACACGCTGCTGCGCGCCGTGCGCCGCGTCACAACTGGTTGATGCGGAGCCAACATGGAAACGCTTGAAGCAATCAAGGTCACTTTCTTCCAGGAATGCGAAGAGCTGCTCGGTGATCTCGAAACCGGGTTGCTGTCGCTGCAGGCCGGGGAAGGCGACGACGAAACGGTCAACGCCGTGTTCCGCGCCGTGCATTCGGTCAAGGGCGGCGCTGGCGCATTCGGACTCGAAGCGCTGGTGCGGTTCGCCCACACCTTCGAGACGACGCTGGACAAGGTGCGTTCTGGCGCGTTGAAGGCCGACGAGGCCGTGCTGAAGGTCATGCTGCGCGCCACCGACATTCTTGCCGATCTGGTGCAGGCCGCGAAAACGGACGCCGTCGTCGATCCGGACAGGATCGCCGAGTCGAGCGAAGATCTCGAAGCGTTCTGGGGCGGCCATGACACCGCGGCGCCTGCGGCTGCCGCTGGTGAGTCCGACGACTGGGACTTTACACCACTTGCATTCGCGCCTGTGCCGTCGCTGGCGCCGGCCGGACCGCCGCGCTGGACCGTTTGGTTCAAGCCGAGCACCGCCACCTACGCCAAGGGCAATGACACTGTGCTGCTGCTGCGCGAGCTGGCGCGGCTTGGCGACTGCGAGACGGTTCTGGATGCTTCATCCCTGCCGGCGTTCGATGCGCTGGATGCAGAAGAATCGTATCTCGGCTGGACAGTCACCATCACGACGGAAGAGGGCGAAGCCGCGATCCGTGAAGTGTTTGATTTTGTCTCGGGCGACTGTGAGGTCCGCATCTCAGGAGAAGTTGTCGCGATGCCGCAGCTTTCGACCTTGCCGATTCTTCCCCCTGTCATGGATCTGCCGCCGCTAGCTCTGCCCTCCGCGCAGATTCCGGCGCTGGCAGCCGTCGAGCCTGAGCAGCGGGATGTCCTCCCCGTGGACGGGCCGGCGGACCTGCATCCGCGCGACAAGGCCGCAAAAAAGGAGAAGGAGGCCGCGCCGAGCGCTGCGCCGACCATCCGCGTGGACCTTGAGCGCGTTGATCGTCTCATCGACCTCGTCGGCGAGCTCGTGATCAACCAGGCGATGCTGGCCCAACGTGTCGGGGAAATCGACCTGACGCGCGCCTCGAACGTGCAACTGGCGCTTGAATCGCTCGAGCAGCTGACGCGCGAAATCCAGGATAGCGTGATGGCCATCCGCGCTCAGCCGGTGAAGTCGGTGTTCCAGCGCATGCCGCGCCTCGTTCGCGAGACGGCGTCGATGACCGGCAAGCAGGTCAAGCTGGTGACGGAAGGCGAGGGCACGGAAGTCGACAAGACCGTGATCGAGCGCCTGTCCGATCCGATCACGCACATGCTGCGCAACGCGATCGATCATGGCCTGGAAACGCCGGATGAACGTATCGCCGCTGGCAAGGCGCCTGAAGGAACGGTGCGTCTTTCGGCGCTGCATCGCTCGGGCCGGATCGTCATCGAAGTGTCCGATGACGGCAAGGGCATCAACCGCCAGCGCGTTCGCGAACTCGCGGTTGAGCGCGGCGTAATCGCTCCCGATCAGCCGTTGACGGATGACGAGGTCGATAACCTGATCTTCGCGCCGGGGTTCTCGACGGCGAAGGCGGTTTCGGATCTTTCGGGTCGCGGCGTCGGGCTTGATGTTGTGAAACGCTCGATCCAGTCGCTGGGCGGCCGTATCTCTATCGCCTCCAAGGCGGGGCAGGGATCGACCTTCACGATGAGCCTTCCGCTGACGCTGGCCGTGCTTGACGGCATGGTGGTGTCGGTGGGCGAACAGACGCTCATTGTTCCGCTGGCCGCCATCGTTGAAACGCTGAAGCCGAAGAAGAGCGACATCCGTCGTCTCGGAACCGGCATGCTGCTCGCCGTGCGGGATGCGATCGTGCCGCTGATCGATGTCGGTGTGGCGCTCGGCTGGCGCTCGGAGCCGATCGACCCGACGACGGGCGTCGTGCTGCTGGTTGAATGTGAAGTTGGCGGCTGCGCTGCCCTGATGGTCGATGCGATCCAGGGGCAACGCCAGGTCGTGATCAAGTCGCTGGAACAGAATTTCCAGCGCGTGGAGAGCATTGCCGCCGCCACCATCCTTGGTGACGGGCGCGTGGCGCTCATCCTCGACGTCGACACCGTTGTCGGTGAGCGGCGTGTGGAAGCGGAAGCTGGCGGGTCTCCCCGTCTGGCTCTGGCAAGCTAGCAGAAAGCGAGTACGTGACATGCAGGAATCAGTAGGACAGGAACTTATCTCCTTCCGTATCGGCGAGCAGGAGTTCTGCGTCGACATCATGGCCGTCCGCGAGATCCGCGGCTGGACCCAGGCGACGCCGCTGCCGCAGGCCCCGAGCTATGTGCGGGGCGTTATCAACCTGCGCGGTGCGGTGCTGCCGATCGTCGACTTGGCCGCGCGGCTGGGCCTCGGCGCAACGGAGCCTTCCGTGCGCAACGTCATCATCGTCGTGCGCATCGGTCATCGCCTAGTCGGCCTGCTGGTCGACGCAGTCTCCGAAGTGCTGACGGCAACGGCCGACATGATCCAGCCGACGCCGGACGTGTCGAGCGACGCCGTGAAGATGTTCATCAAGGGCATCCTCGCCCTCGAAGGCCGCATGGTCTCGTGGATCACGCTCGACCGGATCCTCCCCGAACAGGAAGCGGAGGCAGCGTGAGCGCCGTAGCCGCCACTCGCAAGCAGGAGTCGCTCGTCGACGGGGAGTTCGCGTTCACAAACGCGGACTTCCGCGCCGTCGCCGAAGTGCTCTATGCAACGTCGGGCATTCACTTGCCCGACTCGAAGGCCGCGCTGGTCTATTCGCGCCTGGCCAAGCGGCTGCGCGCTCTCGGGCTGCGCACCTTCCGCGAGTATGTCGCTCTCGTGCAGAGCGACCAGGGCAAGGAGGAGCGCGAGCGCCTGCTGATGGCGCTGACGACCAATGTCACGCGTTTCTTCCGTGAACCGCACCATTTCGATCACCTGATCGAGACCGTGCTGACGCCGATGGCTGACAAAGTGAAAGCCGGAGCGCCGCTGCGCATCTGGTCGTCGGCCTGTTCGACAGGGCAGGAGCCGTACTCGATCGCGCTCGCTGTGCTGTCGGTTTGGCCGGACGCCGCAAACCGTAACATCCGCATTCTCGCGACCGACATCGACGAGAACGTCATCAAGACGGCGCGCGCGGGCGTCTATACCGGCGAGGCTGTCGAGCAGATCCCGGCGTCCTATCGCAACCGCTGGATCTCCAAGGACCCCGACGCGGCGCGCACCTGGCGCATGAGCGAGGAAGCGCGTTCGCTGATCGCGTTCAAGCCGCTCAACCTGATCGGCCAGTGGCCGATGAAGAAAGGCTTCGACGCCATCTTCTGCCGTAACGTGGTGATCTATTTCGATGAGCCGACCCAGGCGAAGCTCTGGCGGCGGTTCGCCGCCCAGCTGCTGCCCCAAGGCAAGCTCTATGTCGGCCATTCAGAGCGTGTGTCGGATTCGGCTTTCGATAGCGACGGGCAGACCGTCTACAAGCTGGCGGGAGCAAGGCGATGAAACCGGTGAAGGTTCTCGTCGTGGATGATTCCGCGACCATGCGCGCGTTGATCTCATCGCGGCTGCGCCGCGATCCGGAGATCGAGGTTGTCGGCGGCGCCGGCGATCCGCTGCAGGCGCGCGAGATGATCAAGCAACTCAACCCGGACGTGCTGACGCTCGACGTCGAGATGCCGCGCATGAACGGGATCGAGTTCCTCGAGCGATTGATGCGGCTTCGGCCCATGCCGGTGATCATGGTATCGACGCTGACGCAGGAAGGTGCGGAGACGACACTGCAGGCGCTGGAGCTCGGCGCGTTCGACTGCGTCGGCAAGCCGGCCTCGGCCGACATGGCGCAGGCGTTCGATGACCTGAGCGAGAAGGTCAAGGCTGCGGCCAAGAGCCGTGTGCGTGCAAGCGCCCCGCGCCCCGCGCCCGCTCGCGTGTCCAACTTCAGATCCAATGGACGGATTATTGCCATAGGCGCTTCCACCGGCGGCGTCGAAGCGCTGATCACGGTGTTGTCCGCGATGCCGGAGAACTGCCCGCCGACCGTCGTAACGCAGCACATGCCCGCAACGTTCACCAAGAGCTTCGCCGCGCGCCTCGATCGCATGTGCGCCCCTCGGGTGACCGAGGCTGAGGATAGCGAACCATTGGAGCCGGGCAAAATTCTCGTTGCGCCGGGCGGCGCGCGTCACATGGAAATCGGCGGCGGAAACAATCCGATTGTGCGACTGCGCGATACCGACCTCGTCAATGGGCATCGCCCGTCCGTCGATGTGCTGTTCCACTCCGTTGCGAACACATGCGGTGCGCGGTCGGTGGGTCTGATCCTGACCGGCATGGGCAAGGACGGAGCGAAGGGCATGCTTGCCATGCGCCAGGCCGGCGCCCGCACGTTTGGCCAGGATGAGGCGAGCTGCGTCGTCTACGGCATGCCGAAGGCGGCTTTCGAGATCGGCGCTGTCGAGCGCCAGGCTTCACTGGGTGACTTGTCACGGTTGGTGCTGGAGGCGTGTTCGCCAGCCGCAAGGGAGATTGCATAATGCCTGCTGCTTCACAGATCAAAGTTCTCGTCGTTGACGACCAGCTTACCATTCGTTCGCTGGCGCGTTCCACGCTGCAGCAGCTCGGCTTCACCGACATCACCGATGCAGGCGATGGCGAGGAGGGCTTCAAATCCCTGTTGGCCAAGCCGGCGCACCTCGTCATCTCGGATTACAACATGCCGAAGATGGACGGGCTGGGCTTCCTGCGTGCAGTTCGCGCGCATCCCCCGGTCGCGAGCACGGCGTTCATCATGCTCACCGGCCGCGCCGACAAGGAGCTGGTGCAACGCGCCGTTCAGTTCGGCGTCAACAACTACCTCGTGAAGCCTTTCACGGCCGCAGACCTGAAGGGCAAAATCGAACAGGTGTTCGGAGCGCTTACGTGACAGCGCTTGCGCGCATAGCACCGGGACGCACGGGCCAGATCAATCTGGTCCAGGGCGAGTATGCCGTGTCGGCCGACGGAAGCGTCGCGTTGACCACCATACTTGGCTCCTGCGTTGCCGCGTGCATGCGCGATTCCCGAGCGGGCGTTGGCGGCATGAACCATTTCCTGCTGCCGGGCGCGCTCGTGGGCAAGGCGGACGGCGTCGAACGCGGCGTGCATGCGATGGAGCTGCTGATCAACGAGCTGCTCAAGGCGGGTGCGAAGCGTGACCGTCTGGAAGCCAAGATATTCGGCGGAGCGAGGATGATGAAAAACCTCTCCGATATCGGCGCCAAGAATGCGTCGTTTGCGACCGACTTCCTGCGTCAGGAAGGCATTCCCGTGATCGGCGGCAGCACGGGCGGGGAGGCCGCGCGCCGCATCCGGTTCTGGCCGGCCACGGGTAAGGCCCAGCAACGGATCATGGGCCAGAGCGAGGCGCATGTTTTTGCGCGCGAACTTTCGATTGCGGCGGCGCCAGTTGCGCCACCGGCGTACGATGTGGAGTTCTTCTGATGTGCCGGACTTTCCCGACATGCGAGACTGTGGAAGTGGTGATGCAGCGCATCGCGTCCGAAATCGGATCGGCAGCAGATGTGCTTGCCGTCGTCGAGGCGGATGTCGCCGCCATGGTGAGCGGCGCCAAGTCCGCTGATGGACTTGAGCGCCTGCAAGCGCTTGATCATCTGGGCCAGCAACTGCGCACGCTGGAGGCGTTCCTTTCCGCGGCTAAGTCGTGCGAATGCGGGAGACTCGATATCGAGGCGGCGCTGGATCAGGTGTGGCTCGAAGGTGTGCGCAAGCGGTTGGGCGGCGGTCGCGTCGCAGCGCCGGCAGCGCCTGCCGAGCCGGAGCTGTGGTAACGCGTCATGGGGGCGGCACTCGATCTTTCGGCGCGTATCAATCTCAACCGGACCAGCGTGCTGGTGCTGGACAGCAACCCGCAATCGCTTGACCTGTTGCGCCGGGTCCTCAATGGATTCGGCGTGCGATCGGTCCATGCATGCCAGCACGTTCGCGATGCGGAGCGCATTTTCTACGATCAGACTCTGGAACTGATCATCGTCGATCCCCTGTTCGAGGACGATTCCGGCTTCGAGTTCATCCGCTTCGCGCGACGCGAGGAGAATTCGCCGAACAGATGCGTCGGCATCATCGCGGCGCTTGGCCACCAGACACTGGGAAACGTACGCGCCGCGCGCGATGCGGGCGCGAACACCGTTGTCGCCAAGCCGCTGTCGCCCGACGTACTGCTGCAGCGGATCCACTGGGTCGCGCGCGAAAGCAGGCCCTTCATCGTGGCGCCCAACTATGTTGGCCCCGATCGGCGCTTCAAGAACCAGGGGCCGCCTCTGGGCACCAATGGTCGCCGCACGGATGACCTTTCGTTCGACGTTCCGGTGGCCGCCGGGCCGGACATGAACCAGTCGCAGATCGACGAAATGTTCAAACCAATGAAGGTGGCGCTGTGAGTCAGGTCCGCAAATTCCTTCCCGAGAACAAGCTCGCGAAAACGATCACAGATCCGAATGGAATGCTGCTCGGCCACGCTGTAAAAAAGGCGGCTGAGAATATCGAGAAGGTTCGCGATATCCATCTGGCTGCGCTTGAGGTGAAGCTCGATGAGCTGGCGCAGGTGGCGGCCACGGCGATGCAATCGCAGTCGGCTTCCGATGCGGCCAATCTCTATCGTCTTGCCCGGGAGGTTCTTGGGGATGCTGGCATATTCGGGCTTAAGCATATCTCCCGAGCGGCTCACAGTCTCTGCGAGCTGATGGCGGCGGGCGACCGCCATCGTCACCAGTGGGCCGGTGTCGCGGTGCATGTGGAAGCGCTCGCGATCCTGCGGCGAGAAGGAAAAAATCCGACCGGCGCCGATCTTGATGGCATGCTCGCGGGCCTGGCGAAAATTTCGCGGGCGCCGGTCTAAATTACCGGACCATTCCCGAGGATGGCCCTTTCGCCAGCGTCGCGCCTATCCTATGGCTGCGCCCGGGAGACGGGTCATGGTCGGGCAGGGAATCTGGTTACGTGCGCCAGTGGTTGGCGCGGGCTACGCCCTGTTGGCGTTGCTTTGTCTCAGCTTCTCGCGTTTCGACGGGTCGACCGAATCAATCTGGCTGTCGAACGCGCTTCTCGTTGCAGCCCTGCTGGTTGTTCCGCGTGGCAGGTGGGCTGTGGTTATCGCCTGCGCAGCCGTGGGCCATGTCGGGGCGCACCTCCTTGTCGGCGATGCGCTCGACTTCACGCTGGCTTATCTCGTCGGCGACATGTCGGAGAGCGTGATCGTGGCCGCGCTCCTTGCGTCGGGCGCGATGACGTTCGCCTCCCGAAGGGACGTGTTCTGGTTTCTCGCGGTATGTCTGATCGGGCCGTTCGCTTCGGCTTGCATTGCGGCATCGGGCAGCTTCATCATCAGCCGACCGATGGAAGCACGCGACTTCGCGATGTGGTTCGGCGCTGATGCGCTTGGGCTGTTGTTCTTCCTGCCGCTGCTGACAGGTTTCAACCCTGCGCGCCTGAAGAGAATTACCGACAAGCCCGTGCGCATGGCGGCTGCGGTGATCCTGGTTTTCGGTTTCAGCATCGTGTCGGCGTGGCTGACGGAGGTTCCAACCTTGCGGATGCTGCTGTTGCCGCTTCTCGTCCTGGTGGCGTTCGAACTTGGCGTAGCCGGGGTGGAGATATGCATGGCAATCATGATGATTGCCTGGACGATCATGGTGCTCAATGGCTACTCGCCGGCGCCGTGGTTGAGTCTAGACCTGCGCGACACGCTGATCACCGCACAGGCATTTCTTGCAATCTTTGGGGCGACGATCCTTCCGCTGGCTGTCGCGCTTGAGCAGAAGGAGCGGCTCACCGAGACGCTGGCGGGCACCCTGAAAGAAACGCGGGAAGCGTGGGGCGCGATCATCGGCGCCGAAGCGCGTTACCGGTTGATCGTGGATCACGTGTCTGAGACCGTGATGCGCGTCGCGCCGGGCGGATTGATCCTGTTTGCCTCGACGGCATGCGTCGATCTTCTGGGCGGGCAGGATGTGGAGGGGCGCAACCTGTTCGAGCTGATGCAGGCGGACGAAGCCGCGCGCGAGCAGGAGAATTTCGAGCATTGCGAAGCCCGCGACCTGCGCAACCTCGTCAACCGGCGAACCTGGCGGCTGCGCAGCGACAAGGGCGAGTGGTCGCTGGTTGAAGCGCGCGTCACCATGATCCCGACCGGCAAGCCGGGCGAACACGAGTTCATCGTCGTGCTGCGCTCGCTCGTGTGAAGCTTGCGCTTTCACGCCTGTTCTGACCGGGTACGAGACGCTCGCGCCGCCGCCGGAACTTGCGTTCCGCGCCCAAGAAACAGCCGAGGCCGAACGCCGCAACCTCGACACCTTCGGGGAAGTGCGCCGTGATCGGATGGCCGTTGACTGGGTGGGCCTGGAGAACCGGCATGGCTTCCGGGCGGCCCGGAAGGGCTTGGCCAGCCTTCGGGATAAGGGCTTTACCGCCAAGGGACAGCCTCGCGCCATCCGTCTTGGATTCAGCAACCCCGATGCGGGGTGGCAGGGGCTCTAAGTCAAAACCCTCGGAAAGTCACAGTAACTTGCGCTTCAGGAGGGCCCATGTAAAAGGCCCCCCTGCGCTGGTGAGGTGGCCGAGTGGTCGAAGGCGCACGCTTGGAAAGCGTGTATACGGGTAACCGTATCGTGGGTTCGAATCCCACCTTCACCGCCACGCAGTCTGCGCTTTAGTTGGCGGGCTGGGTTTTCCGCCGGAAATGCTCAAGTTTCCCCCGGTTTCAGGGCAGGATCGGGTCTCCAGGCTTCGGGAAGCGTGTTTGCAGTGCCGACCGGCGGGTCATTTGCCGGGCCGGTCTCTGTTGCCGTTGCGATCGGATTGGTTTTCCCGTCTCTGACCGGAGAGGCCCGGGTCGACCTTTGGCTAATTGGCCGATTGCGCGTCTCTGCCGCCGGAACCAAGACGAAGGCTCGGGGAGCCTCCTGCCGTTGAACCCGGATGTCCGCCTTCAGGGTGCCACGGAAATCGAGCCTGCTGGCGGGTTCACGAACATCTTCGCTGCAGTACCTCCATCGCGCTCGCCAAGGCGGACATATCCTCGCCAAGGCGGCGGAGAGTGGCGATGGAGGCCAGTCGCGCGTCGCCTGACGCCCGTAGCGGTCTCACGGCGACGTCCTGAGCGTCCTCGGTCAGCTCTGCGATCGCCGCGACGAGGGCTCCTAAACCTGCCGCCGCGGTGTCCTTGTCGATCATGCCAGTGTCTCCGGCCGACAGGCACGCTCTGTTCAGCGGTGAAGTCGAGTGAAATCTGACGTCCCTATCGAACGCGCTGGACGAGCCACTCGAACAGGCCGGCGCGAATGGCCTTCTCCGCCACCGTCTCGGCAAACCACAATTCCACATCGGCAGCAGGAGCGGCGGTTTGAGTGCGCAGTTTCCCAGTCGGCGAGTGGCAGATGAAGAACATGCGGCCGCAATCTGCATAGTCGCGGAAGCGGGTGATGTAGTTGGCGAGCACATCGGGTGTGGCACGCGATTTCACCTGCACGAAGGCCCGCTCGCCGGTCGCGACCTGTTCCACGATGAGGTCGGCATCGGCCTGGTTCTCACCCAGCACGCCGACTCGTCGCCACCCTGAGTCTGCGAAGATTCGATCGACCAGGATCTCAAAGTCGCGCCAGTGCAAGGCTGTCACGAGGCGACGAGCCATGTCGACCAACTGAGTCTGCAGCGCATGAGCTTCGGTGACCAAGGGCTCTGCCTCGGCATTGATGCGGCGCACGAGATAATCGTGCTGTCTGACATTGCAGAGCGTGCCGCGGAAGGCTGCGAGCTGGGTGAGCTTGGTGCTGAAGTCGCGAAGGCGAAGGTCTTCGCCCAGAACATCGGTGCAGCGCCAAGAGCCGACTGTGCGACGATAACGGGTAAGATAGCTGTGTTCCGTGTCTTGAATCACGCCCGGCTTGGCGAATGTCCACCACAGCTTGCGGTCCCAGAAGGTGATCCAGAGTGCGTCCGGCCCAAGAGTATAGAAGTCCTCGATCTGTTGCGCCTGATTGGTTGCGGCGCCCGAGAACGTGTCCGGTTTGCGCAGCGTTCTTCGGACCGCATCCCAGTCGTTGGCGAGGCAGGCATCGTGCGGGACGCCATCAAAGCCGAGCCGGATCATACCCTGTTCGATGCATTCTTGAGAGAAGCGGCCGCCGGTTCCCAGCTTGATGTACCGAATGGCGGGTGGGCTGATCTTCGGCAGCGGAGAGGCCAGCACTGCTACATCGCCGGTGGCAGGAGGTATCGTGCCGCGGGGCAAAAGAGTCTTATCATGCGTCATGGCGCACCTGTATCCCGGCGGCGCTGGCCCGTTGTGGGACCGGCTTCACCGCTGTCCCCAACACCATCAAGTACCGGTCCTGCCGGCCGTCGCTTTATGACTTATAATCTATGGCTCTAAAGAAGGGTTACCGCCGCCATCCTGCCCATGGATGTGCGGGTGCGAATCGGGCTGAACGTGCAGCGGCTTCGCCGTGGCAAGGACTGGTCGCAGGAAGAGCTGGCGGAGCGCGCGGACGTGCACCAGACCTATCTGAGCGGTGTTGAGCGCGGAAAGCGCAACGCCTCGGTCCTGGTCCTTGACCGAATTGCCAAGGCGCTTGGAGTGGATGTCGAGGAGTTCTTCAAGAAGCGGAGATCATGAGTCTTGGCTTCCGCCTGTATTGAACGTGACAGCGTCGGCTATTCCACGATCTTCCATCCAAGCGTCAGCAAACGGCCCAATTGCTTCTTGTCGAGCTTGTCCTCAGGGACTTGGTAGATACCGTCGACGTCGGGATTGATGTTGCCGTAACTGCCCATCAGTGTGCCGCCTGGCTCAGGGTATTGCGGACAGCGCAGGCGGATGTAACCAGCACTGGCGGGTGATTTCAGCCGCTCGCTCTCCTGACGGTAATAAGCAAGGAGGCTTGGCTCGCGCCCTTCACCGTTGATCCACTCCAGCGCTTGCGAAGTTGAATCGACCTGATCGTCGAAGCGACCGTTCGGGAATGCCTGAAGTTCCTTCAGATAATCATCGAGCCAAGGTGCTTCGCGCGGAACAAACACGCGCCCGAACTCGATCATGCCGGTGTTCGCATCCATGCGCATGGCTTTGTCGCCGCGTGGCTTGAACGCCTTCGCTTTGTAGAATCCTTGCGCGGGCAGGTTCTGAACCAATGCGCGTCCCGCATCGTGATCCTCGATGATCACAAGGCTCGCGTTCCAGTTGTCACACAGCGCGATCACCTTCTTCTCAAGGTCGGGGTACAGCAGGCGGCTTCGGTAAACATGAAGAAGGTATAGCTTTTCTCCCTTCTGGCCCCACGTTGTGCAGACGCAGAAATCACTGAACTCACTTGGTTTGCTCGCCGTATCCCAACTCTGAATAATGCGGTCGAACTCCATATGTATCGCGGCGTCGAACCGGTTGAACCAGTTGACGTTGACCCGCGCGCCCTCGCGCGGAATAGGATCCTGCTGGTACTGGGCCGAGAACAGATATGTTCCCATCTGGCGGCGGATTCCCTGCAGCACGCCGATGGGCTCGCGTTCGGGGTGAAGAGCTTCTCCCTCACGCCGGAAATGCCGGCCCGCGCCAAATGCATTGGACCAGTCGTGAAGCTCGTCGGTTTCGGCAATTGCAGGGAAGTTCACGATTTCCCAGTCTTCGCCCTGGGCTAGGACATGCCCGACCAGGTCGTCTTCATGAAGGCGCTGCATCACGATGATGATGCAGCCCTCGGACTTGCTGTTGAGCCGGCTGAACAAGGTTTCGTCGAACCACGCGTTCGCTGCACGCCGCATTGCTTCGGAAAGTGCCTCTCCTGGCTTTTGCGCGTCATCCACGATGATTGATCCGCCCCCTTTGAAGTGGTCCGCCCTTAGGTATGTCTTCGGACAGGATGGAGAAGGCGGATGGCAAGGAAGCGTTACAAGCCGGAAGAGATCGTTGCGAAGCTCCGGCAGGTTGATGTGCTGGTCTCGCAAGGCCAGTCGGTGGTCGATGCGGTGCGGTCGATCGGCGTCACGGACGTCACATATTACCGATGGCGTTCGGAGTTCGGCGGCCTGAAGACCGATCAGGTCAAGCGGATGAAGGATCTTGAGGTGGAGAACCAGCGGCTGCGCAAGGCGGTCTCGGATCTGACGCTCGACAAGCTGATCCTGTCGGAAGCCGCCAAGGGAAACTTCTAAGCCCCGCGCGACGCCGCGCCTGCATCGATCACATTCGATCGGAGTTGAAGCTGTCCGAGCGCCGGATCTGCCGGGTGCTCGGACAGCATCGTTCGACGCAGCGCAAGCGGCCGCGGGGCCAGGATGACGAAGCGAAGCTGACCGCCGACATTGTCGAGCTCGCCAGGCAGTACGGCCGCTACGGCTATCGGAAGATCGCGGCGTTGTTGCGATCGACGGCTGGCTGGGTGGTGAACGACAAGCGGGTTGAGCGGATCTGGCGGCAGGAGGGGCTGAAGGTTCCTCAGAAACAGCCAAAACGCGGCCGTTTATGGCTCAGCGATGGATCGTGCATCCGCCTTCGGGCGGAGCGCCGCAACCATGTCTGGTCTTACGACTTCGTCGAAGACCGCACCCATGAGGGGAGGAAGTACCGGATGCTCAATGTCGTCGATGAGTTCACGCATGAATGCATCGCCATCCGCATCGAACGAAAACTGAAGGCGATCGATGTGATCGACACGCTGTCCGATCTGTTCATAACGCGCGGCGTGCCTGAGCATGTTCGTTCAGATAACGGGCCGGAATTTATCGCCCAAGCGGTAAAAGACTGGATCGCAGCGGTGGGCGCGAGGACTGCCTACATCGCGCCAGGCAGTCCGTGGGAGAATGGCTTCGTCGAGAGCTTCAATGCAAGACTGCGCGATGAGCTTCTCAATGGCGAGATCTTCTACTCCCTCGCAGAAGCTCGCGTAATCATCGAAAACTGGCGCAAGCACTTCAACGCTGTGCGGCCTCACGGATCGCTCGGTTATCGTGCCCCGGCGCCGGAGGTCTTCATGTCGACGCTAGCTGGAGCATGGCCGGCTCCGCGTCGCGCAAGCGCTCCGCCGGCCAAGCACCAGCTAGCGCCAGAGCGAGCAATGAACTAACAATCGACTTGGACCACTCGGTGGGGGCCGATCACCCGCTACTCAATCATCTTAAGCGCGAGAGCGGGAAGTTCCTTTGATAGCGCGAGTGTTGAACATCGTATTCGTGTCACTCGTTCGCGAATAGGGGAAGATCGGCGTGGAAGCGGTGAGGAAGGAGCCCTCGTCGTTGCCCACAACGACATTCACGGACCACATCAGGTTGCCAGCGCAATCAGTATACTCAGCGCTCTGACAAAATGTTTGTGCTTCAGTGCGAAATGCAACGAGACCCTCCTTCACGACCAGTTCCTGCAGCTGATCACTCCGCATGCTCTCGATACCCTTCGCAGAGAAAAACACCGTCAGCATGCTGATGCCGTCTTGGGCCCACATTTCGGCCCGGAACGGTCGACCATCGTTCATCACCCCATCGCACCAGCCAATGTCGACGATGCCGTCATCGTTTTTCATCAGGCTAGGTGCTTGGTCGGACCTGTCAGGGACGGGGTAGGCGGGAATAAGCGGTGTCGCCACGAACGGTCCCCTTTGAAAGATTGGCTAAGTAAGATGGTTCAAGGTTCGCTGGATCAAGCTTGCAGCAAAACTGTCAACTTGATCGGCAGCAGTCCAACCTGGTTTAGCTAAGCGCTACTTATCCCAGCGCCAGGCTGGCGGGCCATGACGTCAAAAGTTTGATCTGACCCAAGTGCTCGTCCTTGAAGAACGATCGTCGAGGCGGCTCAAGGCATGCATTCAAGTCTCATCGCTAGATTGCTGCCAACTGTAAGCCATTCACGACTTCCACGGGATGGTGCCAACTAGCCGGATCCGCGGTCAATCTCTCGTCACAGTGCGACGCGCCTGGAAGTGAAGTGAGGAACACGCAGAGCGGCATGTAGATTGGTTTGCCTTGGTCCTCGATCGAGATCTGTGCGCGTACCCAAAGGTTGCCTCTGGAATTGTCGAAATCGGCATAAAGCCCCACGGAACCATGCGAGAGAGCGATGGATCCGAGATGCATCTGCGAAACCGCAAACAACGTAACGAAAACTTTTGCTGACGCAAAACTCGTCGTCTCGGATGAAAGGAGAAGTTGTGATGCTACCAATGCAGACGCGAACTCGTCGAAAAGCTCATGATCATCGAATGCTTGATTCCAAATAAAAGCGGTCGCCAGGAACTCGAAGGTGCGGCTCTCCTTCTTGCTGACGTGGCCACCCTGCTTGATGCGCTTAATGGCTCGCTCCAGACTCGTTCGTGCAGCCGCTGGCCGCAAACCGCACCCCTTCAACAGTTGGTCGGGTGTCGCGCGACGGAGGTTTGCGCGTGCCGCTTGTGCGAACCTTTCAAGCGTGAAGGAAGATCTCGCACCCGTTCGCATTGAGGCAAGCCAAGAATGAGCGCTCGTATATAGATCCTGCGCAGCGGTCATCACCACCCCGCGATCTCGTTTGTCACGATGGGCAACGAAATCACCGATCTCTCGCACGCTGGAAGTCGGCTGAACCTTCGCGCGCAAGTCCAGGAACAGCCGGCTCAGATCTTCCACCCGACGTTCGCCGGCAAGGAGCCGTTCAACTCGCCTTCTCAAATCCCGATCGAGGAGATCATTCGGCGCACGAAGATAGGGCGGGGGTACGAAGCTATCTTGATCCATGCGA
>Ga0208460_10000905_pt1 | contig 18953 bp, 18 predicted proteins | sample AD_STIC10_MetaG_FD_184436 | JGI IMG/M metagenome (GOLD analysis project Ga0208460, IMG submission 184436) | Active sludge microbial communities of municipal wastewater-treating anaerobic digesters from USA - AD_STIC10_MetaG (SPAdes) (version 2) | ecosystem: Engineered > Bioreactor > Anaerobic >... | reverse complement strand
CGGGTTTGCAGCGTCAGGACGAATCCGCGCCGGCCGTTTTGATCCACTGTTGCGCCGGCGAGCCGGCCGGGAATCCGCCGCAGATATTTTTCGCGCGCCGCGAAAATCCCCAGATACGGGCCGCCGTAGTTAAGCGGGTTGCCGAAGCTCTGGCCCTCGCCCACGACGAAATCCGCTCCGCTTTCGCCCGCGGGCTTGAGAAGGCCCAGGCTTGTGGCGTCGGTAAATCCGGCAATGAGCATCGCGCCCTGTTGGTGGGCCGCGTCGGCCAACGGCCCGATATCTTCGATGCAGCCGAAGAAATTCGGGCTTTGCACGATGACCGCCGCCGTTTCCTTGTCCAGCGCGGCTGAAAGCGCCGGCGGATCGATTTGGCCCGCGGGCAGCCAGGGAATTTCGGTCAGCGTGCAGCCGTTGGCCCACAGGTAGGTTTGCAAAACCCGCCGGTACTGGGGATGAACGGAACGCGCCACGGCGATTTTCGATCGGTTGGACATCCGGATGCACAGCACGGCCGCTTCCGCCATGGCCGAAGCGCCGTCATACATGGAGGCATTGGCGATTTCCGTCCCGGTGAGACGGGCGATCATGGTCTGGTATTCGTAAATAGCCTGCAGGATGCCCTGGCTGATTTCCGCCTGGTAAGGCGTGTAAGCCGTATAAAATTCGGCGCGTCCGACGATGGAATTCACCACCGCCGGAATGAAGTGATGATAAGCCCCGGCGCCGGTAAGCGTTGCGCGCGGCGCCCGGTTTTTTTCGCTCTGCGCCTTCATCCGCTCCCAGATTTCCTGCTCGGAGAGCGCGGCCGGCATGCCGGGAATTTCCCGCAGGCGAAATTTTTGCGGAATATCGGCAAACAGCTCTTCGATGCCGCCGATGCCGATGGCCGCCTGCATCTGCGCGATGTCTTCGGGAGTGTGGGGGCAGTAATCCATGGATTTAGTGCTTCTCCTCCAAAATCAAAGCGTCGTAGGCGGCCGCGTCCAGAAGGGTTTTCAGCTCCCGCGCGTCGGCGAGTTTCAGCCGGGCGATCCATCCCTCGCCGAAAGCATCCCGGTTGACAAGCTCCGGCGCGTTTTCGAGGGCTGTGTTGACGGCGATCACCTCGCCGCCTGCCGGCGAGTAAACGTCGGATACGGATTTGACGGATTCCACCACGGCCAGCGGTTCTCCGGCGGCGACTTTTTTGCCGATCGGAGGAAGTTCCACAAACACGATGTCCGTCAGCATTTCCTGGGCGTAATCGGTGATGCCGACCAGGGCCGTTCCGTCGCCCCGGTCCAGGATCCATTCATGATCTTTCGAATACAATCTGTCGGTGGGATTTGGTTTGGACATGCCGGATCTCCTTAAAGGATTTATTTTTGTCTTTTGTAGAAGGGAAGCTGAACGATTTTTGCTCCACTGGCGGCGTCGCGGATGCCGATGGCGATTTCCGAGTCCGGTTCGGCGTTTTCGGCGTCAATAAACGCGAGGCCGATTGCCTTGTTGAGCGTCGGGGAAAACGTCCCGGAGGTGACATAACCGATTTCTCTGCCGTCTTTCGAAACCGGGTAGCCGTGCCGTGCGATGCCGCGCCCGGTCATCTCGAAGCCGGCCAGTTTTTTGCGGATGCCTCTTTCCCGGATGGCGGCCAGCGCCGGCTTTCCGGCAAAATCCTTGTTCCAGTCCACCAGCCAGGCGTAGGGAACCTCCAGCGGGCAGGTCTCCCCGGTAATATCCTGGCCGTTGAGCATCATGCCGGATTCCAGGCGCAGCGTGTCGCGCGCTCCCAGTCCGGCCGGTTTCATGCCCTGTTTGACGCCTGCGTCCATCAGGCTGTCCCAGATGGCCCCGATTTTGTCGGCGGCGGCGTAAATTTCGAAGCCGTCCTCGCCGGTGTAGCCGCTGCGGGAAATGACGGCCGGAATACCCGCCACCTGCGAGGGGATAAACCAATAAAAACGAAGGGTTTTCAAATCGTCCGGCGTCAGGGTCTGCAAAATTGCTTCCGAGAGCGGCCCCTGCAAATCCAGTTTGCCGGTCCTGTCGCTTACATCGGTCAGCGAGGCGTCAAACTTTTTTTCTTCCAGGATGGATCGGACCCGTTGAAAATCGGATTCACGCGTAGCGGCGTTGGTCACCAGCATATAAAAATCCCGGTCCATCTTGTAAACAGTCAGGTCGTCAATGATGCCGCCCCGGTCATTGAGCAGGGCGGAGAGTTTGACCTGACCGGTTTTTTGCCCCGCCAGGTCGCGCGTCAGGGCAAACTGAAGCAGATCCAGCGCCTGCGGCCCTTTCACTTCGATTTCTCCCATGTGGCAGATGTCAAACACGGAAGCCCTGGCGCGGGTTGTGCGGTGTTCTTCGATGACGCTTGTGTATTGCACCGGCATGGCCCAGCCGCCGAAATCGATCATTTTGGCGTTTCGGGCGGCATGACGGTCGTACAAAGGCGTTTTTTTCATGAAAAGCGCTCCTTCGTTGAGTCTGCTGCTATTTGAAAAGCTTGTCGATCAGGGCCTGTTTGCTTTTCGGGTAGTAGAGGGTTCCCTCATAATCCACTATGAGTTTGCCGTCCAGATGATCGATTTCATGCTGAACCACGCGGGCGGTCCAGTCCAGATAGCGCTTGCTGATTTTTTCGCCTTTTTCGTTTAAGGCGCGAACCTTGATTTCGGGAAACCGTTCCACGTCGATTTGAATGTCCGGGCAGGAAAGGCACCCTTCGGCCGCCTTTACTTTTTCTCCGCGCGCCTGCGTAATGCGCGGATTGACCAGAACATCGTAATCGTCCGGCGTCATTTTTTTCTTCCGGTCGTTGCCCGTTTTGTTGCGGAAAATGATGATTCTTTTATTGACGCCGATCTGCGGACCGGCCAGCCCCGAGGCGTCGTCCCGGCAGGTAAAGGAATCGATTAACGCCTTGATTTCGGCTTTTTCTTCCCTGTCCAGCGGTGTTTTCATGTCCTGTGACTTTTTCCGCAGGACGGAGGTGTCCGCCTCGTTGACACCGTTGTCATTCCAAAGGGTTAAGACTCTTTTGGGGGCCATTTTTTTTGCACCGGTTCGCTGAATTTTCATGACCTATAACACCGATCAATCGTTATTTCAAGTAAACGCAGCTTGCAAATTTGCTCCATCTTTTGTTAAACAGACAAACCATTAATTTTAATGCAGCGAAAGAATTTGCGTTGTGATTTCTTCCATCGTCGCCCATACATCGAAAAAACAGTTTGCCCGCGCCCTGAATTTTCAGGACGGTCCGACACCCGAGTTGCCTGCCTGCGCCGACGACCAGCCGCGGCTGCTTTATATCCATATTCCTTTTTGCGAAGAACTTTGTCCCTACTGCTCCTTTCACCGCATTCGGCTCAATGAACCTCTTGCCCGGAGCTATCATGCGGCCCTGCGCCGGGAGATGTCCCTTTACCGCCTTCGGGGCTACCGGTTTTCCGGCCTTTACGTAGGCGGCGGAACGCCCACGGTTCTGATGGACGAACTGGCGGAAACGCTGCAGATTGCCCGGGAGTTGTTTCCCGTCGAATCCGTTTCGGTGGAAACCAATCCGAACCACCTGACGGACGCCAACATTGCCGCCCTCGCGCAGGCAGGGGTCAACCGGCTGTCCGTGGGCGTGCAGACCTTCGATGACGGCCTGCTCAGGAAAATTGCGCGGTATGACAAATACGGATCGGGAGAAGACATCGCCTCGCGTCTGCGCGCCGCGCAGGGGGCGTTTGACACGCTCAACGCCGACATGATCTTCAATTTTCCCGAACAGACCGCCCCCATGCTGGAGGCCGATCTGGCGATTTTGCTGAAGCTGGGAATGCAGCAGATCACTTTTTACCCTTTAATGGTTTCCACGCTTACCCGGCGTCTGATGCAAAAAACACTGGGAGACGTCAATTTCCGGCGTGAAAAATCGTTTTTCAATCGGATCCGTCGGCGTCTGGAACCGCAGTATGATTCTTCATCGGCCTGGTGTTTTTCGCGCAAGAGTCCCGCTTCATCGCTCATCGATGAGTACGTCGTCGATTTTGACGAATATGCGGGATTGGGGAGCGGCGCCATCGGGTACCTGCAGGGCGTGTGCTACGCTAACACGTTTGATATTGAGCGCTACATCAGGGATCTGACGCAGGACCGCCTGCCGCTTCAGGCCTCGCGCCAATTCGATCTGCCAGACCGGATGCGCTACGATTTCCTGATGAAGCTCTTCAGCACCCGGATGAATGTCGAGGAGCTGGAGAAAAAATACGGCGGGCGGTTTTTTAAAACCTTGTGGAAGGAAATGGCCGCTTTTATTCTAGCCGGATCGTTTCGCTTCTTTTCGCCCCATTTGTATCTGACGCCCCGCGGACGCTATTTATGGGTGGTCATGATGCGGGAATTCTTCATCGCGGTGAACAATTTCCGCGACCACTGCCGCCGGGAGGCGGGCCTGGAGGAAAGAGCGGTGGAGTAGCCCGCGCAGCTTCGCGAGGCTCCTCCGGCGGCGGGAGAATCAGGACAGGGAAGCCGTTTCCCGCAAAAGCGGCATCAGGAGAGGTTTTTATGGACGACAAAAGAAAAGTCTTGCTCAAGGGCCTTCCGAAAATTGACGACGTGATCGGACTTCTGGAAAAAAACGGAATTTATGCAAAGGCGTCGAAGGACATTGTTCGGGAAGCCTGCCGTCAGGTCGTTCAGAACCTGCGCGATCAAATTCTGTCCGCAGCGGACAAAACTCTGCCGTCAGTCTCCCCCGACGCGGCGTCGGCCGCCCGCAGCGTGGAGGAGATCGTCGCCGGTTTGCATCGCTTCAAACTGAAGCGCCTGGTCAACGCCACCGGTGTCATCCTGCATACCAATCTGGGGCGCGCGCCTCTTTGTTCCGAAGCCGTGGACCGCATTGTGGAAGTCGGACGCGGCTACTCCAACCTGGAATTTGATTTGATTCGCGGCGAACGCGGCCTGCGCTACGATCATGTCGGGGGCCTGATCTGCGCGCTCACCGGCGCAGAGGACGCTCTGATCGTCAACAACAACGCGGCCGCGGTTTTGCTCACGCTCAATACGCTGGCCGAGCATAAGGAAGCGATTGTCTCGCGCGGGGAGCTTATCGAAATCGGCGGGGAGTTCCGCATCCCGGACGTCATGACCAAAAGCAATTCCATATTGCGCGAGGTGGGAACCACCAACCGCACGCGGCTTGCCGATTATGAAAAAGCCATCGGACCGAACACCGGCGTGATTCTGAAAGTGCACACCAGCAATTACCGGATTGTCGGATTTACCGAGGAGGCGGAACTTGTGCCCCTGGTGGCGCTGGGCAAGCACCATGGGATTCCCGTTTTTGACGACCTCGGCAGCGGTTGCCTGGTGGACCTTGCGGCATTCGGGCTGCAGCACGAACCGACCGTGCGCGAAGTTCTGGGCTCGGGTGTCGATGTGGTGACCTTCAGCGGCGACAAGCTCCTGGGCGGACCGCAGGCGGGCATCATTGTCGGCAAAAAAGACATCGTGGCGCGCATCAAAAAAAATCCGCTGAACCGTGCGCTGCGCATCGACAAATTCACGCTGGCGGCCCTCGAGGCGACCCTGATGCGCTATCTCGCGCCCGGGGACGCTCCCCGGAGCCTGCGCTCCCTCAAAGCGCTGACCGAGCCGCAGGGCGATGTCCGAAAGCGCGCCCGCAAACTGATGGGAAAACTCAAGCGCGCCGGTCTTTCCGGCCTAACGTATGAGCTGAAAGATTCCATGGCGGCGGCGGGAGGCGGATCGCTCCCAACCGAGGATATTCCCTCGGCCGTCGTTGCGGTGAAATCCGCCAAAATGCCCGCCAGCCGGATGGAAGCCAGGCTGCGCCGGGCGGCGGTGCCCGTTATTGTCCGCGTAGATGAAAACGAAATCCTGATCGATCTGCGCACGGTGGCCGAAGACGAGTTTGGCTTTGTGGTGGATGCCCTGCGAAACCTTGCGGCCTCCCCATGACGCCATAGGTATGGAGGAGGCAGGGGGATTTCGGATTTTTGTATCTTTCATTTGTTTATTTATCGGAGCAGTGTTTTGTCCATCGAAAATCAGGAATCCCGAAATGTATCTTTTACCGTTGGCCCCGGGCAGGCCGGGCTTCGTCTGGACGTGTTTCTCTCCCAGGCCGATCCGGCTTTTTCACGCTCGCAGATCAAGTATGCCATTGAGGAAGGCGACGTGCTGGTCAATGGAAGGGAGCCGAAGGCGAGTCAGCATCTCAAGGCAGGCGACCGGGTGGATCTGCATTGGGAGCCGGTGATGGAGGCCGCCGCCGTACCGCAGGACATTCCCCTGAACATTGTGTACGAAGACAGCTCCGTCATCGTCGTCAACAAACCGGCGGGCATGGTGGTGCACCCCGCTCCGGGCAATCCCGATCAAACCCTCGTCAATGCGCTTCTTTTTCACTGCAAAGACCTTTCCGGCATCGGCGGCGTCCTGCGGCCGGGGATTGTCCACCGCCTGGACAAGGAAACCTCCGGTCTGATCGTCGCCGCCAAAACCGACGAAGCGCATCGTAAACTGTCCGCGCAGTTTGAAAAGCATCACGTGCACAAGAAATATATCGCGCTGGTCTGGGGAGACGTCCGGGGCGAAAGCGGCGAGATTGTTCTGCCGGTGGGACGCCATCCGAAAGACCGCAAAAAAATGTCCACAAAAAGCCGGCATGGCCGGGACGCCCTCACGCTGTGGAAAGTGCGGGAACGCTACACCGTCGCGACCCTGCTGGAGGTTGAAATCAAGACCGGACGGACGCATCAGATTCGTGTGCATCTTTCCGAACGAGGCTATCCCGTGATCGGCGATGCGGTTTACGGAACGTCGTCCAAAGGGCAAACCGTCAAAAACGCGGAACTGAAAGCGGGCATCAAAGCCCTGGCCCGGCAGGCGCTGCATGCCGCGGAGCTTTCCTTCCTGCACCCGCAAAGCGGCGAACGAATGGTTTTTACCGCGCCGCTGCCGCAGGATCTGGAAAGCCTGCTTCATCTTTTGCGCGCCGTTTCACCGGGCTCGGCAAAGCAAACCGGTTTGCCGGCCTGGAAGGATCAATTACGATAAACGGCAAAAAAAGGTATCCGACTATTGCGGGGAAGCGCAACGGGTGTTAAATAGTCATGGGGCTTTTTCAGTGGTTTCGGCTGTATCCTATTTTCCCCAACCCCTCTTTGAAGAAAGAGGGCACATGACGCAGGGCAAAAGTCCATGTTTTCATGGTTGAACAAAAACAGCATCCCCTATCTGCAATCGTCTGGTCTCGCGGCCTGTGATTTTCTGGCGCACGCTTTCTGCACCCGTGAGGGAGGCGTTTCGGAGGATGACTACCAAAGCCTCAATATGAGCTTCCGGGAAGGCGACGAAGAATTTCATGTGCTGCAAAACTGGAATAAACTGGCCGGCGCGTTCGGCATCCCGATGGAAAATTTCCTGGTGCTCAACCAGGTGCACCGGGACGGCATTTTGGTTATCCCGCCGCGGGGTGAGTATTTTACTTCGCGCGAAGGGCTGGATTATGACGCCATCGTGACCAACCGCACCAATCTGGCCATCTGCATCAAAACGGCGGATTGCGCGCCGATATTTGTGGTGGATCCCGAAAACAAAGTGATCGCGGCCGTGCATGCGGGATGGCGCGGGACCGCCGCCAGCATTTCGGCCAAAGTCGTCCGCCTGATGCAAAATCAATACGGCTCCCGTCCTTCCGCTCTGCTGGCGGCCATCGGGCCGTCCATCGGCCGCTGCTGCTATGAAGTGGACGAGCCCGCCGCCGCGGCGTTTTGTTCCCACAAAAATGCAAAAGCCTTTTTATTACCGGGCAAGCGAAAGGACCGCTGGATGCTGGATCTGGCGCAGGCCAATCGCGGACAGCTTGCCGAGAGCGGCATTCCCGACGCCGGCATTGACGCCTCCGGTTTGTGCACCGTCTGCCGTCAGGACGCTTTTTTTTCACACCGCGGTTCGGGCGGCGTCACAGGAAGACAAATCAATTTTCTCATGCTGAAGGGAGATCCGTTCTGCAAGGCTCTGTTCGTCAACGAGGATTTTCGTCAGGTCCATTGATGAAAACCGTAACCTGAAAAGGAAGGTCTCATGAATCTGAAGCCTTTGTTTGAGCCCAAAACCATGGCGGTCATCGGCATTTCCGCAGGCAACGACCGCCATCCCGCCAACGTGATCTACGCCAAAAACAACCATCGCTATCCCGTCAGGGTTTACGCGGTCAATCCCAGAGGCGGCACGCTGCACAACGAAACGATTTATCCCCGCGTGTCGGAGATTCCGGCCAGGATCGATCTGGCCGTCATCGCGACGCGGGCGGAGCTGGTTCCGGATGTCATGGCCGACTGCATTGCAGCAGGGGTGAAATCCGCCACCGTGATTTCCGGAGGATTCAGCGAAGGAGGAAGGGTCGATCTGCAGGATCGCATCGTGGACATGGCCCGGGAGGCCGGACTGCCTTTTATCGGCCCCAACTGTCTGGGCGTTTATGTTCCTTCCCGCGTGGATACGTTTTTCCTGCCGATTGAACGCATGATCAAGCCGGAGGCGGGCGGGGTGACGTTCGTCAGCCAGAGCGGCGGGATTCTGGTGGACCACATGATCAAGTTTGCCCAGCAGGGCGTGGGCATGGCCAAGGCCGTCAGCATCGGGAACAAGGCTTTTGTCCGGGAAAAGGAGCTGCTGGCCTATCTGTCGCATGATCCGGCCACCAAAGTGATCGCCTATTACATCGAGGGGTTCGGCGAGGGAGAAGGCCGGGCGTTTGTCCAGGCGGCGGATGTCTGCGCCAAGCCGGTTGTGATCATGAAATCGGGGAAAACGGCTGCCGGGAACCGCGCCGTATCCAGCCACACGGCGTCGCTCGCCGGCGACTACGCCAGTTTTGCCGCGGCGGTTGCGCAGCATAATATCATCGAGGCGGCCAACGAAAACGAGCTGGTTTCCTTTTGCGAAGTTCTGAGTTCCTATACCCGGCCGATCGAGGGCCGCATCGGCATCATCACCGGAAGCGGCGGACACGGCGCGATGGCGGTGGATGCCTGTTCTCTGGCGGGGCTTGCCGTTCCGGAGTTGTCCGACCGGACCAAAACGGAAATTCAAAACGGGCTTTCCGAAAGCGTTCGGGCCATTGCGTCGCTGGGCAACCCGGCGGACCTCACCGGCAGCGCCGTGGATGACGACTTTGTTGCCTGCGCCCGGGTGCTGGGCGCTTCGCCGGAAATCGACTGCGTTGTGGTGCTGCTGCTGCCCTACATTCCGGGCGTCAGCCTGGACATCGGCGTCCGGTTGAGCGCCGTGAGCCGTCAGTCCGGCAAACCGTTTATTGCGTATGTTCCGCATGTCGAAAAATACAACATGCTGATCGAAGGCTTTGAGCTCAACGGCATTCCGGCGTCGTCTTCCATTGAAGGCGCCGTGCTGATGGCGAAGGCTTTGGCAAGGAGGTCCTCATGCTGAACAGGGAAATCAAAGCCATTCTTGAAAAATCCCGAAAATGGGGCTGGGTGCTGGAGCCGGACGCGCAGAAGATTTTGTCCCTCTACGGGTTCAAAACGCCGAAATTCGGTGTGGCCGCAACCGGCGGCGAGGCCGCGGTGATCGCGCACAAAATCGGCTACCCGGTCGTGGCCAAGATCGTGTCGCCGGCCGTGGTGCACAAGTCGGATGTGAAGGGCGTCGTGGTGGGCATCAAAGATGACGAAACGCTGATCCGGACGCTGGAGCGGCTTTCCGGAATTGACGGCTTTGCCGGAATGCTGATCGCCGAAACGGTCAAGGGGGTCGAACTGATCATCGGCGCGAAAAACGATTTTCAATTCGGTCCCATGGTTCTTTTAGGTATGGGGGGCGTCGGCGTGGAGATTTATAAAGATGTCTCCCTGCGTATGGCGCCGCTCAAACCCAAAGACGCCGAGCACATGATCGGGGAGCTTGCGGCCCGCAAACTCCTCACCGGCTACCGCGGCTCGACGCCGGTTCATTTAAACGCGCTTACAAAAACGCTTGTCCATTTTTCCAAACGGATCATGGAGCTTGCGGACGTTGTGGAATCGGTGGACCTCAATCCCGTGATGTGCAACGCCAAATCCTGCATCGTTGCGGACGCGCGGATCATGCTGAAGAAGTGACTGGAGGGAGAGAATGAGCCGTCAAAACGCGAGGGAACTGGGCCGCTTTTTCAATCCCGAAAGCATCGCCGTGATCGGCGTGTCCCGGGAGGTCGTGAATTTCGGAGGGTCGAGCTTTCTGCATCACTGGCTTGCGGCCGGCTATCCGGGACGCCTGTATCCGATCAACCCGAAAGCATCGGAGGTGATGGGCCTGAAAGCCTACCCTTCGCTTCGCGCCCTGCCGGAGGCGCCGGATCTGGTGATGGTGGCCGTCCGGGCGGACCTGGTGCCCGCCGCGCTTGAGGAATGCGCCGAGGTGGGCGCGCGGTTTGTTCATGTTCTGACGGCAGGATTCAGCGAGATCGGCACGATAGAGGGCCGCGAGCTGGAGGCGAGGATCACCGCCATTGCCGAAGCGCGCCGTCTCCTGATCATCGGGCCGAACTGCATGGGTCCCTACAGCCCCTCCAGCCATCTCACGGCCTGGGGCGCCGTTCCGGGGCTCGACGGCCGCCTGGGGATTATTTCCCAGAGCGGCGGTGTGACGCAGCGGTTTACGGAATACATCTGCTCGCTGGGCGTCGGTGTGAGCAAAGCAGTGAGCATCGGCAATGCCGCCGTGCTGGACAGCCCGGATTTTCTGGAATTCATGGCGGGCGATTCCGAAATCGATCTGATCGCCGCTTATCTGGAAAGCATCCGGGACGGACGGCGCTTTTTTGATCTGGCCCGCCGCGTGACACCCCGGAAACCCATCCTGCTGCTCAAAGGCGGCCAGTCGCGCCGGGGATCGGCAACGGTCGCGTCTCACACGGGACGGATGGCGGGCGATCCCGTGATCTGGAAGGCGGTTTTTGAACAGACCGGCATCGTGCCCGTTGCGAACATCCATGAATGGGTGGATGCCTGCCTGGCGTTTTCCCTGCTGCCGAAGACCAGGGGGAAAGGCGTATTCATTGTCGGGGGCGGCGGAGGAAACAGCGTGTTGTTTTCCGACGCGTGCATCCGGGCTGGTCTGGAAGTGCCGACGCTTTCGCGCCGGAGCATGGACAGGATCCGGCCGATGGTCCCCGTGGCCGGAAGCATCGCCGGAAATCCCCTCGATTTCTGGGCGACGTATCTGATGACGGACCTTCTTTTCGAAGCGCTGAATGCGGCCTACGAAGATGAAAAGATCCACATGGTGGTCATCGACCGACTGATTCCCCGCATCGCTTTCCACAGCCCCGACGTGACCGCGGATTCCTTTTCGGAGATTATCGATTTTATCAAAACCCACCGGCGGGCCAAACCCACGGTCTTCACCATCGATTACGACGGGGGTGATCCCGACCTCATCCGGCAGGGATCCGAGATGCGGGCCCGGTTCTGCCGGGCGGGGATTCCGGCTTTCCCGTCGTTTGAAAGGGCCATTAGCGCACTGGCCCGCTTTCATCAGTACTGCCGCCGCGTCAACGGTAAATAGTTCGGCAAGGAAGGTGAATATGGAACAGCCCTGGTTCAAGCAGTACGCGAAGCATGTGCCCCGGACGCTCGAGTATCCGGAGGCGCCCGTTTATTCTTTTTTGGAAAAGACGGCGGCGGCGCATCCGGAATATATCGCCATGACGTTCAACGACGCGGATACGACGTACGCCGAACTGGCCCGAAAGGTCAACCGGTTTGCCGCCGTTCTAAGCGGGCAGGGTGTGAAAAAAGGCGACCGCGTCGCCTTGATTCTGGTCAATTCGCCCACCTATGTCATTTCTTTTTTCGCGCTGATGAAGCTGGGCGCCGTCGCGGCCAACGTCAGCGTGGGCATTACGGGCGAAGAGCTGGCCGGCTGCCTGAACAATTCCGGAGCGGAGACGGCCATTACCCTGGATCTGTTTGCCAAAAATCTTTACCGGGTGATTGCCAAAACCGCCGTGAAAAACGTCATCCTTCATTCCGTTTTCGGCATGGAGAAAAAGATCCCTTTGACGGGGGATATGCCCGCCCCGCAGGTTTTTTCCGACCTGATGGCGGGCGTGGACCGCGGGATCGGCGCCGGGGCTGACGTGTCGCTTTCCGATCTCGCCGTGCTGCAATACACCAGCGGCTCCACGGGCGCACCCAAGGCGGCCGCGCTCACGCATGCCAATCTCGTGGCCAGCACGACGCAGTCGGACAAGTGGATGGGCCATGGGGATACCGGGAACGGGGCGGTGCTGTGCGTTATCCCCTTTTTTCACGTTTTCGGAATGCTGGCCGGTCTGCTGATTCCGGTGAGCAAGGGATACCGGATGCTGCTGCTTCCCCGGATGGACGCGATGGATATCCTGTCCATGACGAAGATGCTGGAAACCTACCGCCCGATATCGTTTCCGGCGGTGCCCAGCCTCTGGCAGGCGCTCGTTTCGCTTCCCGACGAAACGGCCCGAAACCAATTGTCCTCCATCCTGGTGGCCACCAGCGGCGGCGCGCCCGCACCGGCGGCATTGCATGAACGCTACGAGCGCCTGACCGGAAAGCGAATGATTGAAGCCTACGGTCTTTCCGAAGCGTCCTCGGCGACGCACATGTCGCCTTATCCGGAAGGCGGACCCGTGGGATCGATCGGCGTGCCCCTTCCGGACACGCAGGCGAAAATCATGGACCTGGAGACCGGACAAAGGGAGTGCGCGCCGGGAGAAATCGGAGAGCTGGTTGTCAAAGGACCGCAGATCATGCGGGGTTACTGGAATAATCCGGAGCTGACCGCCGCCGTCCTGCGTGACGGATGGTTTTACACGCGCGATTTGGCCCGCATGGACGAAAATGGTTTTTTCTATCTGATCGACCGCAAGGACGATATGATTATTTCCAAGGGATTCAACGTCTATCCCGGTCAGATCGAAGAGGTTTTGAAACAGCACCCCGGCGTGAAGGACGCGGCGGTGATCGGCGTTTCCGACCGGATGAAGGGTCAGGCGATTGTCGCGGTCGTCGCCCTGAAAGAGGGAGAACCGACGGACAGGGAAGCGCTGTTTCAATACTGCAAAGACCGTCTGCCGGATTATCGCGTGCCCAAGGCGATTCTCATCCGGGACGCCATTCCCCGCGATCCGACGGGAAAGCTGCTTCGCCGGGTGCTGAGGGAAAACGTATCCTAGATGATGTTTTTTTCTGTAGTCATGCTATTGCTAAGGCGTTCTTTTAAATGATGGAACGGACAACGGATAAAGGGTTAAGATAATATAACAACACCTGAAAACCGGCAGAAAATGAAGAATGTTTTTCTACAACAGCGGGAGAAGTCGTTGGGGGAGGTCAGACGAATCGGCCTGATCGCCGACAGCCACGGCGACTTTGAGCGAACGGCGTTGGCCGCCGACGCTCTCCTGGTTGCCGGCGCCGAACGACTGATCCATTTAGGTGATTTCTGCGATACGTTGCAGGAATCCTCCTGGATAAACACCATGCAGGTTCTGCAACGGCGCCGGATGCTGACGGTTAAAGGAAACAATGATTTCCAGGTAGAGACACTTCTCCATGAGAAATGTCTGGGGCAGGATCAAGCGAAAGTTGAACTGCGGGCGTATCTCAAGTCGCTGCAAACGACCATCGTCATGGATGATCTCTGTTTTGCGCACTCCCTGCCCTATGACTCCCTCCGGTCATTCTATGAACCCGTTGATGACGGCACAACGGTTAAGGCCAGTAAGATCTTCGATCAGACGACGCATCATATCATTTTCTGCGGCCACTCCCACACCCCGGTCCTGTTCCGCTGGAGGAATGAAAGAGTGACTCGGGAGGAGATTCCCCGAGACATAACGTTTTCGATGAAAGATTCAGAACGCTACATTGTCGTCGTCGGGGCGGTGGCGAACAACGATTGTGCCCTGTACGACAGAGAGGCGGCTTGCTACCGGCGGATCCGGTTGGATTGAATCCCGCTTAAGCGGGACGAGCGTTCATTCTCCGCAGCTTGCTGCGAGGTGGTTGATCATTCCCCAAAATAGCCTGCCGGTTTTCTATACCATATGGAAAAACTCGGTTGACGGATAAAGTTACAGATCTTATCCGACACCGGCGACTGCTGGACATTCGAGATGGAGCCCGGGGGGGATAAACCGTGGCGTGTAAATATCGGACAGCCGGAAAGACGAATGGTCAAATCACAGGGGTGAAGAACCTAAAAATTTAAGAGGGGGGAGTCTCATGGAATACAAACAGGTGCAGTATAAGCCCGGCAAGGTAACGCAGATCATCTTTAACCGGCCCGAATATCTGAACGCCCAGAGTTATCAAATGCTTGCCGAAGCCGACCAGGCCTTCACGGCAGCCGCCTCCGACCAGAATTGCGGAGCAATTGTCCTGTCCGGTGCGGGGCGGGCCTTTTCCGCAGGCCACGATCTGGGGACGGAGGAAGAAATCCAATATTGCCGGGAACACGGCCTGACGGTGCCCACTGATGGAGACCTGCCGAAGAAAGTGGCGGATATGCACGAATGGTTTGTGAAAAAAACATTAGACTGGCGCAACTGTCCAAAACCGACCGTGGCCATGGTGCATGGTTATTGTATTTATGCCGGATGGATGCTGGCCGCGGCGACGGATGTCATTTTTGCCGCCGAGGATGCTCTGTTTCTTCCCGGCATGGTCGAATACTTCTCCAATTTTTGCCGCCGAGGATGCTCTGTTTCTTCCCGGCATGGTCGAATACTTCTCCATCCCCTGGGACATGGGGCCGCGCAAGGCCAAAGAAATCCTCCTGGAGCATCGGTTCATTACGGCGGCTGAGGCCCTTGCATATGGGTTCGTCAATCGGATCTACCCTGCGGGCCAGCTGGAGAAAGAGACCCTCGCCTATGCCGAACGCGTGGCTGACAATTACCTGATGGCTCCCGCATGGACAGGAACGATCAAAGCATCCATCAATCACATGCAGGACACTATGGGATTCAGCGCTGAAATGGAGACCGCCTATGTAAGCTTCTGTCTCATGCTCGGACTCGGCGCCTATTCCGGAGCGAAACCTGATGAGGGTGGTTTTGCCCGCACAAGCATTGCCCGCAGGAACTTCGAGTTGGCCAAACCCTGGCTTTCCAGACGAGGACTCTGAGTTGAAACCATTCGGATAAGATCTCGCCACAATGGCCACAAGCACTGCAAACCAAAATAATGGATCTGCATCCTGCTGTTTGTTGTGGCGGCGATCTTCGCCGTCGCATGGGATTTGAACCATCTAAACAAAGATTTCAACAATCTGTTTGCGTTGTTAAGAGCTGCGCGCTCGGATGCATTCTACAAGGATATGACCATCATTGTAAGATTCAATGACAAAACGGTCACCAGCCGCATTTTCATCATTGACAGCCCGCCTTTTCGGTATTACTACAAAATCGTAATCTTTGTGTTAAGGAGAAAGAAAAAATGATCATTGTCACCGGCGGAGCCGGATTTATCGGCAGCGCCTTTGTCTGGAAGCTCAATTGCGAAGGGATCGAAGACGTCATCGTTGTGGACCATCTTGGAACATCGGACAAGTGGAAGAATCTGGTCCCTTTACGGTTTGAAGACTACCTCCGTAAGGACGATTTCTTCGAGATGGTTTGCGATGACGACGTGCCGTTTGAGGTCAGCGCCGTTGTTCACATGGGCGCCTGCTCTTCGACGACCGAGCGCGACGCGGACTACCTGTGGGAGAATAATTTTGCCTACACGCGGACGCTCGCCGAATGGGCGCTGGATCACGATATCCGCTTCATCTACGCCAGTTCCGCCGCGACGTACGGCGACGGAACGCAGGGATTTTCCGACGAGCACGCAAAAATTCCGGAACTCAGACCGATCAACATGTACGGCTACTCCAAGCAGGTTTTCGATTTGTGGGTTCTGCGGCACAAGCTGGAAAATCAAATGGCGGGCATCAAGTTTTTCAACGTGTTCGGCCCCAATGAATATCACAAGGGCGACATGACCAGCGTCATTTTCAAAGCCTTTCACCAGATCCGGCAAACGGGCAAAGTCCGCCTTTTCAAATCCTATCTGCCGGCGTATCCCGACGGTGGTCAGATGCGGGATTTCGTGTATGTGAAAAACTGCGTGGATGTCCTGTGGTGGCTTTTAAAGCATCCGAAGACGAACGGCATTTTCAATCTGGGCACGGGCAGGGCCAGAACCTGGAACGACCTGATCAACGCGGTTTACGCGGCGATGAACCTGGCGCCCGACATCGAATACATCGAAATGCCGGAAGGGCTGCGCAATCAGTACCAGTATTTTACCGAAGCCGACATGGGCAAGCTCAAAAAAGCCGGTGCTCCGGTGGACTTTCCCGCGCTGGAAGATTCCGTCCGGGATTACGTGCAAAATTACCTGCAAAAGCCCGATCCGCATTTATAAAAAGAGATTTGACTGCATTGTCGCTATAATATATACTTACAAACGTAACCTACTTGATGGAGGTATATTTATGGCGCAGAATTCCCGGAAACTGAATTTCATGATTGATAACGACGTGGCAAGCGAATTGGAAAAGCTTGTGCCCGCCGGGCAAAGAAGCAAAGTCGTGACTCAGGCGATTGTTCATGAACTGGCCCTGCACCGCCGAAAAAACATTACGGATCGCCTTCTTAACCTTCGATCACAGACGCCTAAGGCATCAGGCAAAAAACTGCTTTCTGAGTTAGCCGCAGACAGGCAAAGGAATTGAAATGACATCTTCGAGACTCTATGTTCCGGATGCATCCGTGATTCTCAAATGGATTTTTGATAGCCCCAAAGAAGCAGACCGCGAGGCAGCGCTCGCGCTGCTCGAGGACTGGACGAAGGGGCAATGCGACCTTTTGCTTCCGTCCCTCTGGATTTATGAGGTCGGTAATATTGTTGGGAGAAATATTCCCGAAAAGGCTTTTGATTTTTTAGAGATGCTTATCGAGTATCGGATTGAAGAGTCGCCCGTCACTGCAAAGATTGCAGAGCGCACTCTGGCGATCATGGACCAATGCGGGGTGACGTTCTATGATGCCGTCTATCATGCGGTTGCTCTGGAACGAAGAGGAACGCTTTTAACCGCAGACGCATCGTACCTGAAAAAGGCCGGAAAGCTGGGAAGTGTTCTTTTGCTGACCGATCTTTATTGACCCGATGGAGATAGAATGAAAAGAGATATCGTCTGCATCATCCCCTCGCGCTACGAATCCAGCCGTTTTCCCGGCAAGCCTCTGGCCGATCTTTGCGGCAAGCCGATGATTCAGCATGTTTACGAGCGCGTGGCCCGGGCCGCGGCCGTGCCGTACGTGGCGGTGGCCACCGATGATCAGCGTATTTTTGACGCGGTCAGGAAATTCGGCGGCAACGCCGTCATGACGGCCGCGACGCACCGCTCCGGCACGGACCGGATTGCCGAAGCCGTCCGGTCGCTTCATCTTTCCGCCGACGCCATCGTGGTCAACATCCAGGGCGATCAGCCGATCTTTGAACCGGTCCAGGTGGACGAAGTGATCGCGCCGCTGGTTGCCGATCCCGCGGCGACCATGTCCACGCTGATTTACAAAATTGTCCGTCCGGAGGAAATATCGCATCCGCATGCGGTCAAGGTGGTGTTTGACGCTGAATGCAACGCGCTGTATTTTTCGCGCTCGACGATTCCCTTCGTGCGCGACAAAAAGCTCACAGCGGATTACTACAAGCATCACGGAATTTATGCATATCGCCTTGATTTTCTTGACGTCTTTACCCGTCTGCCGGAAGGCAGACTGGAAAAGCTGGAAGCCCTGGAACAGCTTCGGGCGCTGGAATACGGCTACAAAATCAAGGTCGTGATTTCGCCGCATGATTCCGTGGAAGTGGACAACGAGCAGGAGCTTGACCGCGTTCGCCGGATCCTGCAGGGGATGGAATCAACCGGTTCTATTTCACAATAAGCCGGATGGGCGCGGGGGGAACAAACTCTCCGGGCTGCGCTTTCACTTTTTCCGACCAGGTTTCGCAGCCGTCGGCTTCGATGGTCAGATCATACGTTCCCGCAGGCAAATCAAAAAAAGCAAAAGAGTTTTTATGGGCGTAGTCCCGGGAGGCCAGAAAGGTGGCCAGCACTTCCCGGTCGCTCATCTTGTCGTCGGGCGTCAGCGACCGGGAGATGCCCTGACCGGTTAACCGGATGGAGCGGATTTTCGCTTTTCCCGGCAATTCCCTGTAAAATCCCCAGAAGCGGTCGTCCAGCGCGGTTTTGGCGTAAATGAGGTTGGCGATCATTCCCTGCGGCTTCAGGATAAATTTGGCATCCGTAATCTGTCCGGCCTTGACCTCCAGCGTCAGGTGATCCGGATGTGTGCTGAACCCAAACGCGCAGAGGCTGACATCGTAACGGCCGGGCGCGATGGCGCCCGTTTCCTGCCGGGATTGAAACGGATCGATTTTCAACTGTTTTTCTTTCCGGTCCGTTCCGGAAGGCGCCAGCACCAGCGACATCTGGGAAGGAATTTTTGTGCCGGGCGGATCGAAGGCATGCTCGACCTGCAGGTATCCCCTGGAGCGGACGTACGTTTTGTCCTTGTGTTCTTCCGTGGCGGCCAGGACCGCCTGAAAGTGCCGGAGCATTTCCGGGCTGCACAGAATGCTGACATGATCTTCATTGAGGCCGGTCACTTTCAGGGCGTCGGCCTGCGCCCGCGGGTCCAGCATGCTTTCCAGCGTAACGGTATTGTCGTTGTTCTGACGGAAAAGACTGCCGCCTCCCTTGTGGCCGAAAAACAGATAGTAGCGGATCGAAGGGTCCAGTTTTTTGGAAAAGATCCGCTGGATGTAAGGACTGTCCGGTTCAACATCCTTCCAGCTCGGAATGACGGCGGGTGATTTTTCCACGCCCGTTTTCGCCCGCCCCTCTCC
>Ga0208460_10000875_pt1 | contig 19446 bp, 20 predicted proteins | sample AD_STIC10_MetaG_FD_184436 | JGI IMG/M metagenome (GOLD analysis project Ga0208460, IMG submission 184436) | Active sludge microbial communities of municipal wastewater-treating anaerobic digesters from USA - AD_STIC10_MetaG (SPAdes) (version 2) | ecosystem: Engineered > Bioreactor > Anaerobic >... | reverse complement strand
CGATGTCGAGACGCAGCCAAGATTGCACGACCGTGTGCGAGGCATCTTTCACAACCGGGCCTCGCGCGAGAGCTTGTGCAAGATACACACCCCGCCATCAGCGCAGGTCACGAGGATCCCGGGACGACGCCAGGCGCGCGATCAAGACTGTGCAAACTAGTGTCGAGATGCATCCAAAACTGCATAGCGACGCGCATTGAACGTTGCAGGAACGGCAGTCCAATGCGGACCCCGTACAACCTTGAGAACCCGGTTGGTCATCCTCCCCCGAGGGGGCGTCAGAAGGACCAGACCTGATTCGGGTCGTCGAAGGCGGCTCGTAGTTTCGATAGATCCCCAGCCGCCGACAGAGGGGAGTCCTTGGCCAAGTCCACGATGCCCGTCACGACCGAGTGGAGCGACTCGGTGTCTCCACTCTCCAGGGCGTGGTCCATCGCGCGGAAGAGGTGCTGATAGACCTCTCGTCGCTCGCTGAAAATGTTGGCGAAGTACCGCTGAAGCGTGCCTTCGGCGGCCTTGATGGTGGCGACCTCCGTTTCCCGGTAGGTGCGCAGCTCCTCCCGCTTGCGTGCCTCTTCCTCGTGAATCGCCACGTACTTGCCCGCAGTGTCGACCAGTCGCGTCAGCGCTCCTAACGCCTCGGGCGCGGCGACGATCGCGCTGGCGTCCAAGACCTTTCCCTCGATCGACATTCCATCAGCCATCGCTGTTGTCCCCGCTCATCTCTCGGTACCGGATCTTCAGGGTCTCAGACTCCTCTGACAAGTCACCGCACTCATTGACCAAAGGAGTCTGCGCGACTGCCTGCACAGCCGTTACCAGCTCAACCGCCTTCCCAAGTGCATCCATGTGCTCATCCGGGTCGAATCTGAGACTCTCAAGCCTGTCCATGGCGGCTTTCGCTCGCAGGTCCAGCCTCGTCAGCACGTCCGTGAGTTCGTCAGTGCGCTGGACCACTGCGCGCAGCTTCGCGTCCTGGAGGTCCAGTTCGGCAAGCGCAACTTGCACGTGGGTCACGAACTCTTCGGCGCGGGTGAGGGCCTTTGTGCCTTGGACCTTGCAAGTGGAGCCGGCTGCGAGCAGGGTCACACCGCCCACTGCAGCTCGGGTGGCCAGATTGCCGAGGGCTATACCGCCGCCGCCGTCCTTGATCGGTCCGCCCCCGCGAAAGGCGGCAGCAGCCTTCTCCTTCGCGGCCCCGGTCAAGTCAGTGATCTTGGCTCCAGTGCCGGCAACGCCGTACTTTTCGACAGCGCTGCTAATGGCACCTGCTGTGCCCAGGCCTGCGATTGCCGTGCTGGACGCTCCGGTCACCCAGCCGGCGATGACGGCTTCGTGGCCGGGAGTGGCCGGCATCAGGGCCAGGGAGGCTTCGAGTCCGTCCACGAGGAGCCTGTCGCTCTCACGTACCACTTTGGCGTGTGCGCGCAGCCACACGATCATGCGCCGTACAACCCCGGCGAAACACTCGTGCTGCAGCCCCGAGTAGTGGATCAGCCGCTGGTTCGCTGCAGTTCGCCGCTCCTCCGAGGCTGCCAGGCGGGCCTCGTGTTGTTCCTTTGCCGCGACTTGACGCTTCTGAGCAGCAAGGAGGTCACGTGCACCCATGGCACCGAGTCCTGAGCCCACCACGCCGGCTACAGCACCAACGCCAAACAGGGCAGCGGGCACGGGGCGAAAGACGCCGGCAGGAAGGGTAGGCATACGCGATTGTGGCACTCGGTGAGCACCGCGACGCGGCGGATCGGAACGCCCACCACCTGCGGTGCGAAGTTCACTCCGTGGGTTCCAGAGGTCAGTGGTTGCGGACAGGTCGTCACGACCCACGGTGACCTTAGTTCGTCGGGGTCAGCAGCAACGGACTCGAGGAGCAGACCCAGACAAACGAGTTCGCCAGTCCATCGGGTGGCGTGTGGGTGGTCACGAAACCGGCCGCGGCCAAACGTCGCACAGGACCTTGGCCAGTTTCACCGATCGCTTCCGGATGTCTTCCTCGGTCCAGGCCTCGGCGTGCTGGTCGACGATCTCGCGACTGAGCAGGAGCACGCTGTACTTGTTCAGCAGGGACCGCTTTCCCAGGCCCTTGTTCTCGCCAGTTGTCTTGAGCGGGGCGGTGGCTGCGTCAGTCCAAGGTCGGTGCGACAACGTCCCATTGAGGTCGGAGGTGACAAGGGTGAGGTTGCCCAGGGTGTTGACGAGTTTGTCCCGGTCCGCTGCTGCTTCGGGCGACAGTTTGGGCTCGGGGTCCCAATGGCTGCGCCATGCCTGCGGCATCACGTGCTCAACCGAGAGTTTGGAAGGCAGAGAGATAGCCTCGTGGCGCTGGGTACGCATGTTCATTTCCAGCGCCTCGAGGACTACTCGCAGTCGGGATTGCCGCACGTTGCCGTAGAGCTTGATCCCGGGCAAGGTAGCGATCAGGTCGTCATCGCTTGGCCACGTTCGCGCGTCCGAGGTCTGGTTGGCGAGGTAGTCCCTGACGGCCCCGCCAACCTCGTCGACGAGGACATCATCGAGGGTCCCCAGGATGGCGACCATCATCTTGTTGACGTCTTTCATCGTGCTACGCAGAAGCGTGCGTCGAATAACCCAGCTCTCGAGCGCGCCGAGGGCGATCGCGACCTGGCCCTGCGGGACGGAGTGGTTCTCCGACAACATCCACAGAAGCAGAGGGGTTGTCGAGGCTAGCTCGAGCGACTCCACGACTCGCCCGTAGAACTGGCCTTCGACACTGTCTCGCGACAGTTGGGCGAACCCGCGGAACGTGTTGGCGTCTCGGCGCAGTTCGCTGAGGAGTGCCTCGGCGTCGGTAGTCGTGGTCATCAAGGGCTTGGCGTAGGTGACGAACTCCCGGAACACCTCGTCGGTGAGGACGTCGTCACGGCGGCGCATGGTCAGCCAGTACTGGAGGAAGATGTCGATCCGGGAGCGCATGTGGCGGCCCTGTGTGATCTCGTCACGCCACCAGGTGTCGTCGAAGTCGGCCCAGTACTTCTCGGGCCAGGAGTCGACGTTGGCGTGGAGTTGTTCCCCCACCTGGAAGATCCAGTTCTTGATGAGGTCGGCCTTGAGCAGCGGGGTGCCGCGGTCGTTGAGGGTCTCGAAGATGACCTGGTCGTCGTCGTGGCCGGTGAGGTTGATGGCGACGACGTAGAGCCGGGACTGGACCACGTCAGACAGCGCGGCGACGCGGGCCTTCTCGTCTCCGAGAGGCTGCTCGCCCTCGTCGACTATGCCGGCCAGCCAGTTGCCGACTTCAGTTCGGAAGAATTCATGGGCTTCGACGATCAGGTGGTCGCCGTTGTGGGCGCCGGCCCCGTCCATCGCGAACTCGAAGGCGGCTCTGTCCGAGCGTGATGGCCATAGCTTGAAGCGTTCGGGTCGGCCGGCGAACCTCTTTGCCTGGTTGAGTATGAGTTCTTCGATCGCCTCTGCCTCCACTTCGTGGCCACGGCTCAGCACTGCTTCATGGACTGCGTCGAGCATGATCTGCAGTGTCGTGCTGCGTTGCTGACCGTCGATGACAGACTGCCTTGTGACGTCGCCTGCGGTCGCTGATTTCAGCTTGAAGACGACTGCGCCGAGGAAGTGGCCGCCGACGGCCTCGAGCGACGCTTCGTCCCCGTCGGCAGCGATGATCTTCTCGGCCACACGGCGCACGTCCTGCCAAAGAGGCTGCCATTGGTCGTCGAGGGTCCAAACGTATGGGCGCTGGAATGCCGGGATCTCATAGTGAACGGTCGTGCCAAAGAGTTCACGCGGGTTGAGTGCGTCGGCCTTCACGTGGTCCCCTCAAAGTTCGTTCCGGATGTAGGAGGGCGCGTACGCCATGAGCTCGTGCCCTGCAACGCAGGGTGTGCGTGCTCGCGGGGGCGGGCGATCACCATCTGGCAATGACCTCATCGACGTTCGGCGCGCCCTTCGCCAACGTGGTACGCCAGTCCAATTTCCTGAGATGTTGCAGGTGTCCCACGAGGACGATTGGCGCGAGGTCCGCATCTTGTGCGGCTTGGCTGATCCACGGTCCGCTGAGTTGGTCGGGTAGCCGCGGTAGACCGTCAGGGAGGACCCACCGAGCGGCGGTCTCGTTCGCTTCGCGTTCCTGGAGCGCTTCATGTGAGTGGTCATTGGGGTCGTCGTCGACGTCAATTGTCTCGATGATCGGTGCGTCGTCCTTCACGTGACCATTGGTCAGGTGGGCGATCTCGTGGACCAGGGCGAAGAGCACTTTGTCCAGTCGCTTCCCTCGCCCAGACAGGCCGATGACGGGCGTCTCGTCGACGATCATCGCGCAGCCATCGATCTTTGCCCTTGGGAGTGCGGGGACGTAGACGAGTCGGACACCTACCTCGCCCAGCATGTCGGGCAGCCCGGAGAAGTCACCGGGATTCTTGAGGATCCGCGGAAGCGTCGCGCCAACGGATTGGAGGCCCTCCGCCGAGTACGTGGACGTCACCGCCTTCTGGCGGGCAGCGTGGCGGACCATGTACAGCCATGAGGTCTGGAGCGCGGACGGTGCTTCGCCGTGGTTGGAGCGCTTGGCGGCGGCCGCTAGTCGTGGCTCGTCATCGAGCGACTTCAACTCGAAGAACCGCATGACCTCGCCCTCGAGCTCGTCCAGCGATTTGCCTGTCAGAACTCCTGCTTTCCTCAGGATGGGGATTGGGCCCTTGGCGTTGAGGCGGGCACGACGACGTACGTCGTCCAGGTCGCTCTGGGACCTCGCATCTTGCTTCTGAAGCCAAAGCAGGTACTGGTCCTGCAGGCTGAGCCACATCTCGGCGCTGGTCCCCAGGGCTGCACCAATCTGCGCTGCGGACTCCCGGGTGATCTCCTTCTTGCCAGAGATGATCTCGGAGACGAACTGCGCGGGTCGACCGAGGATGGCGGCGAACTCGGCCTGAGTCCAGCCACGAGCCTCAAGTTCGTCAGCGAGGAACTCCCCTGCGGGGAACACCTCGGCTAGTGCAGCGTTCATCTCGATCTCTCCATCGATGTTCAGTGGTAGTCGACCACTTCAAGGAGAACGGCCACCCGTTCTCCTTCGGTCTTGAACTTCAGGATCAGCCGGAACTGATCGTTGAGACGCATCGACGTCTGCCCTAGTCGATCGCCTTTCAGCTTCTCCATCCGCAGACCCCGCATCTCGTAGAGGTCGCGCTCATCCACTGCCGCGACGATGAGCTGCACCTTCCTTCGATACGACCTAATGACCGTCGGATCCCAACCTTTGGGTGCGTACTCGCGCTCCTCGGCGAGCCGGCGCAGCACTTCGTCGTGGTACTCGACGCGCAACGTGACCTCATTCCATCACCCCAGAGATGAAGACCCGCACATGACGGATCCTAGGCGGCCAATGCTTCCACTTCGGCCTGACATCGTGCGACACGCTGTGTGGTCATCTAACCATCACCTCTTGGGTGAAGAACAGTATGCTAAGTTCAGCATCAGCGGGCAAGTGCTCGCACTACCGCATCGACCACAGGAGCCAACATGCCCAACGACACCGGCGTCCAGCCTCACGAGAAGACTTAGAGGTTGCACGGATAGGTGCGGATGTTGCGTTTGGGGTGCGTGTTGCTGAAGGGGTGCAGGCACGGACGCGAGTAGGAGAGGAGGTGTCAAAGCCAATCGCTCCTGGGAGGCGCCCGTGCCTGCTCTGCCATCCTCGCTGATCGAACCGTTGTGGGACCAGTTCGCCGCGCTGATCCCGCACCATGTGGACACGCACCCGCTGGGTTGCCACCGGCCACGTATCGCCGACCGGATCGTGTTCGACAAGCTGCTCCAGGTGCTGGTCCTGGGGGCGGGCTACGCGCGGATCTCGGACTCGACCTGCTCGGCGACAACGATCCGCACCCGACGTGACGAGTGGATCGACGCCGGGATCTTCGAGCAGCTCGAGCAGCTCTGCCTGGACGCCTACGACCAGATCGTGGGGCTTGACCTGGGCGACGTGACCGTCGACGGCTGCATCGTCAAGGCCCCCTGCGGTGGGCAGGCCGCCGGCAAATCCCCCGTGGACAGAGGCAAACTCGGCACCAAACGCTCTCTGCTGGTGGACAGCAGCGGGATCCCACTGGGATGCGTGGTCGCGCCGGCGAACCGGCACGACTCCCCGCTGCTACGCCCGACCTTGGAGAAGCTCGCCCGATTCGACGAAGGACTCGGGGTGGGCCTGCCCGACCGGATCACGGTCCACCTGGACGCCGGGTACGACAGCACCAAGACCCGCGACCTGCTCGAGGAGTTGGGCTGCGACGGCGTGATCAGCATCAAGGGCTTCCCGTTGCAGGCCGGAGCCCGGTGGGTGGTCGAGCGAACGAACTCCTGGCACAACCGCGGCTTCAAGAAACTCGCCATCTGCACCGAACGGCACGAGCGCGTCATCGACGCCCTCATCTCCTTGGCCAACGCGGTCATCATCACCCGAAGCCTGCTCCGCCGAGCCTGGATGACCCACCGCTGGGACACCCGACCCACCCGACGACCCTGACCTATCCGCGCGATCTCTTAGTCTGTGTAGTTGGGCGCAGGGCGCTTCCGGGGCGCCCCGGAAGTGTTGGGTAGGGTAATCCGGAAGCCTCGTCTTGACGGGGTGACCTCTGCGCCACGACGACCAGGAGACCTCGCGATGCCCCATGTGCTGCGGCTGCACGGCCTCGGCGCCCGGGTCGACGTGCACTGCACCGGAGACCGTGCTGACCTGCTCGAGGCGCACCTGCGTGACGCCTGGTCCCGGTGCCTAGTCGAACCACCGGAGGCTGCGACGTACACGGTGCCGCGGGCCACGACGGTCGAGGCGTCGTTGGAGTCCAGCCGTGCCGTTCCATCGCGGCGAGCAGCTGGTCGACGTGAGCGGGGCGGACGAGAACGTCGGCATCGATGCTCTGCCTCGCCACGATCGAGCGCGTGTCGTCGACTGGTTCGGCACCGCCCGCCTCGCTCGGGCGGGCCTCGAGCAGGCTGTCGTCGACGGCGGGGCCCTTGATGTGGAGCAGGTCGATGCCGTGGTCCTCTGCGAGCACCTGAAGCGCCGCGTGCGCGAAGCGGATGCCCACTGCCGGCGGCATCGTGATCGTCTCCACGGCACGACAGTATCGGGACCCCGGCCCGGTACGCCGCACCCCTAGGCCGTGTTGATCTAGGTGCTGCGTAGCCAGATCAGGGTGGCGGCCAGGGCGATGGCGGCTCGGTAGTTGCGGGCGAGTTTGTCGGTGCGCATCGCGATCCCGCGCCACTGCTTGAGCTTGTTGAAGCAGCGTTCGACGACGTTGCGGCCGCGGTAACGCTGCTGCTGCTCGGCGCCGAAGTCGATCGGGCGGCCGGGCTTCTTGGCCCGGTGCGCGATCTGGTCCTCCCGCTCCGGGATCGTCGCGGCGATCCCGCGGGCCCGCAGCCACGCCCGGTTCGCCTTGGACGGGTAGCCCTTGTCGGCCAGCACCCGATCCGGGCGGGTCCTCGGCCGGCCCGGCCCGAGGCGGGGGACGCGGATGCCGTCCAGGACGGTGCTCAACATGGTCGTGTCGTTGATGTTGCCGGCCGTCACCGCCCACGACAACGGCCGGCCCTTACCGTCAGAGACCAGGTGAACCTTGCAGGTCAGGCCGCCCCGGGAGCGGCCGATCGCATGGTCAGGCGGCTCCCACCACGACGGATTCTTGTGATTCGATCCTGCCCCCTGTGCCACGGGTCAGGGTCGCACCATGCTGATGCACCCGCGCGATCGTGGAGTCGATGGCGACCACCCACTCGACCTCGCCGGCAGCGTCGGCGAGCTTGTGCACCTCGGCCAGCAGCGCCTCCCAGGTGCCGTCGCCGGCCCACCGGTTGAACCTCTTGTAGATCGAGTTCCACTTCCCGAACCGCTCCGGAACATCCCGCCACGGCGCCCCGGTGCGGTACTTCCACACCATCCCCTCCAGCGCGCCACGGTGATCCGTCCACGGCCGACCCGCCGTCTTGACTGCCGGCAGCATCGGCTCCAGCACAGCCCACACCTCATCAGGGATCTCGCGACGCGTCACACGGTCAACACTGACCGGCCAACACCCCGAACCCTTTGATCAACACGCCCTAGCCCGAATAGCCGATGGGGTTTTCTGTGACGAATCTCCAGGAGTCCTCACACATCGCGGCTAGGTCGTACTCGGGACTCCAGCCCCACGCAGCCTGCACCGCGCTGATATCAGCGACGAGCCGAGGCACATCCCCGGGTCGTCGGTCGACCACCTGATAGGCAATCGGACGGTTCGCCGACGCCTCGAAGGCACCGTGCAGCTGCAGCACCGAGGTTCCCTCGCCTGTGCCGAGGTTGAACAGCTGCATGCCGTCCGCGTCATCGACGTGGCCCAGCGCTACGACGTGACCCTTGGCAATGTCCACGACGTGCACGTAGTCCCGAATCGCCGTTCCGTCGGGGGTCGGGTAATCGCCACCGAACACCTGCAACTGCTCGCGCTGCCCCGCCGCGACCTGCGCCAGATAGGGCACGACATTGCGCGGCACACCGCGCGGATCCTCGCCCAGCCGCCCACTCGGGTGCGCCCCGATCGGGTTGAAGTAGCGCAGGCTGACCGCGCGCATACCGTCCAGGTAGTGGCAGGACTGCTCGATCAGCTGCTCACAGGCGAGTTTGGTCCAGGCATAGGGGTTGGCGGGCGCGGGCGGCGAGTGCTCGTCGAGGGTGTCGGCGCGGGTGTCGCCATAGATCGAGCACGACGACGAGAAGACCATCCGGCCCACCCCCGCGCGCTGGGCCGCCTGCAACAGCGTCACTGTGCCGGTCACGTTCGTGTGGAAGTACTCGAGCGGGATCTCGGTGGACTCTCCCACCGCCTTGCGTGCCGCGAAGTGGATGATCGCATCCACGTGGTGGCGCGCGAAGACCGACTCCATCGCCGCTGCATCCGTGATGTCCGCGACCTCTAGGACCGGGCGCGTGCCGGTGATCTCACCCACCCGGTCGACCGCCTCGACATAGCCGGCCGAGAGATCGTCCACGACGATCACGTTGTGCCCTGCGTCGATCAGCTCGACACAGGTGTGGCTGCCGATGAAGCCCGCTCCACCGGTCACTAAGACATCCATTGACTTCCTTAGACGAATCAGACAACGACGAATCAGAAACTGCGCCAAAGAGGGAATCGCTTAGCCGACGATGCCCATGTGCACGAGGAAGTGCCACAGCGAAATCACGTAGAAACCCGAAACCGTGATGACGCCCGCACCGACGGTCAGGCACAGCAACAGGGGCGCACCGATCAGACGCAACGCATGCATTCCCCCAATCCCGGTGTTTCGTCGGGTTTCGACCGCATGCAGGATGGTGATCGCGGTTGCGACCACCATCTGCGAGAGGGCGGTGATGAGCGAGAGCCCGACATAGCCGATGACGTTGGGGGAACCCAGGCCGATCGAGGCACTCCCGGCGAGTATGACCGTGACGACGACGAAGGGAATGACCAGGCGCACCGGGAAGGGCTGCGGGCCGACATCGCCCTTCGGCGTCACCTTGAAGTCGATGGTCCGCGGGACAATGCTCTCCATGATTGCTGCAGCGACGCCCAGGAGGACGAACGGGAGCCGGCTCCCCACATACAGGGCACGCTGCCAGCTGATGATCGGAGACTCGATCGGCCGAAGCAGGCCGTTGCGCCGCAGGAGGAAGGCCACGAGGAGCATCCACAGGCTCATCGTCAGCCACAGTGCGAAGAAGGTCACCACGTTGACCGCAACCCACGGCGATCGTGTCGCCGTAGCCGTGGCAAAGAGAAGCACTCCGCCCACAACCATCAGGCTGAACAGGAGATAGGAGCCGGACTGGACGATGAACCGAAGGCCCAGCGTGGTGGGCAGCCTTCTCCAAGTACGGAGCACAAGGTGCATCAACGCCTTCATCAGGCTTCGAGACCACTGGAACTCCTGGGTCACCATGGCAGCAAAGCTCGGGGGGCCGTCACCGTGTGCGGCCGCATCGATCGCGAAGACGCCCCGCCACCCAGCGACATTCAGCAGGTAGGACGTCGTGAAGTCCTCTGCCAGCTCCGGCCCGACCCCGCCGATCTGGCGGAGCGCCTTGGTGCGCACCGCATAGTGCGAGCCGATGCACACCGGAGTCCCCTTCGTGTTGAGACCCAGCTGCTGGGCCCCATGGAAGGACGCCTCCTCGTGGGGTCGACCCATCACTGTCCAGGACTGCCCGCTGTTCGCATCACAGACACTGGGCGCGGCGACGTAGCCGACCGCCGGATCCCAGAACGGACGGACCATCTCCTTGAGGTAGTCCGGGTCCGGGACGTGGTCCGCGTCGAGCTGGGACACCACGTCGTATCTGGCATAGCCGTAGTAGTCGTAGAAGTATGCGAGGTTCCCCTCCTTGCAGCGGCGGCGGCGTGGCCAGGTCAACCGCTGGTATCGCTCGTCGCCGCGCCGGGTGGAGACCCCGATGCCCCTGGGTAGGCACCACTCGATGACCTCATCTGTGGGGTCCTCATCAGCGAGCCAGACGTCGTAGTCTCCCGGGTAGTCCTGGGCGAGCATCGCCTCGAGCGTCGCCTGGACCATGGGCCAGGGTTCAGAGGGTGCCTTAGTCACGACCATGGCAACCCGCAGATCAGGCACGGGGACGTTGTGGTTGACTCGCCGCATCCCGCGGATGGCGTGCAGGAAGTAGACCGGCAGCACCAGCACGGCGAGGAGCAACACCGAGTTGGCCACGAACCCGAACCATGACAGGCGATGGTCGGGAGAAACCCACCACAGGAAGAACGCGGTCATCGTCAGGCCGAAGAGAACAGTGAGCCCGAACAACTTGCGCTGCGGCCCTCGCGCGAGGGCGGGAACCATCACGCGCCGCTGGCCTTCGCGGCGGGCGGGTAGAGCCCCGAAGACGGGCCCCGACGGGCGGATGTCAACGACGCACCCGCCGGACAGCTCGTGGAGGTACTCGCGGATCTGCGGGACATCGTTGCGTTGCCGCGGCGGCAGGACGAGCGAGGTCGCGTCGTCCGCGGAACCTCCCTGTCTCTGGTGACTAGACGGCAGTTCTGTCTGCATCAAGGCCCACGCAGCGAATCCAGTCGATCGTCTTGGACAGCCCGTCGACGACCTCCACCTCCGGACTCCAGCCGAGTTCGGCCTGCGCCCTGGCGATGTCGGGTCGGCGGCGCTTCGGGTCGTCCTCGGGCAGCTCGCGGAACTCGAGCGGCGAGTCGGATCCCACCAGGTCGCGGACGAGCTCGGCGATCTGGCGGATGGTGAGCTCGTGCGGGTTGCCGAGGTTCACCGGACCGAAGTATGTCCCGTCGATCATGGCGACGAAGCCGCGCACTAGGTCAGAGACGTAGCACAGGCTGCGCGTCTGGCTGCCGTCTCCATAGACGGTCAGCGGAGCGCCCTCGATCGCCTGGGAGATGAACTGCGTCACGACGCGGCCATCATCGGTGCGCATCCTCGGCCCGTGGGTGTTGAAGATACGGATGATCCCGCCGTTCAGGCCCTCCCGGACGTAGGCGGCGATCAGGGCCTCGGCGTAGCGCTTGGCCTCGTCATAGACGGCGCGCGGGCCGACCGGGTTGACATTGCCCCAGTAGTCCTCGGTCTGCGGGTGCACGAGCGGGTCCCCATAGACCTCGCTGGTGGAGGCCTGGACGAACCGGGCGTTGTGCCTGGCAGCCAGATCCAGTGCGTTCTGGGTCCCGGCCGAACCGGTCTGCAGGGTGAAGATCGGCTCCGCGAGATAGGCCGGCGGCGAGGCCAGGCTCGCCATGTTGACCACTGCGTCGATCTCGCCGATCACGGCAATCGGCTCGCGGATGTCCTGCTCCACCAGGGTGAACCGTGGCGATGCGAGCAGGTGCTCGATGTTCGACAGCCGTCCGGAGGCGAGGTTGTCGACACAGACAACGTGATCACCCCGGGAGTGCAGGGCGTCGCACAGGTGCGACCCGATGAACCCTGCTCCTCCAGTTACTACAACACGCATGGCGCGCCTCACTCTCACGTACTTCTCATTCGTCTTTCGGGAGTCGCGGACCAGCCAGCGCCGATGCGGGCAGCCCCAGTCTCGCGCTCTGGACCCGAACCCCTGCGAGCACGGCCCACCGACGTGGACAGGCCTGCTACAAACAAGTCTTGCGACGCGCCCGACTCTACCTGACTCTCGAGTCCGTCCCAAGGCGCATGCCGAACGGCTGACCACCGCATACCGGTGAATTTGTCTGTTTCGAACCAGTCGGCTATAATCCCGGCGTGATAATCGCAGTAGCAGGTATCGGATATGTCGGTCTGGGGAATGCGTCGGTGCTGGCACGCCGCCATGACGTGGTCATGCTGGACATCGATGAGCGCAAGGTTTCTCAGGTCAACGACCGGGTCTCCCCGTTGGAAGAGGTTGGGCTGACTCGCTACCTGGCCACCGAGCCGCTGACCCTCAAGGCGACGAACGATGCCGCCACGGCCTTCGAGGGTGCTGACGTTGTGATTATCGCCACGCCGACGGACTACGACCCGGAGCGCAACTTCTTCAACACCTCCACTGTGGAGTCCGTCGCGCGCGACGTGGCACGGCTTGCCCCAGGAGCGACCGTGGTGATCAAGTCCACTATCCCGGTCGGGTTCACTCGCCGGCTGCGCGAGGAGCTGCCGGGGCTGGCCATCTACTTCTCTCCCGAGTTTCTGCGGGAGGGTAGCGCCCTTGAGGACTGCCTCCACCCGAGCCGGATCGTCGTCGGCGGCACCGACGAGCGCGCCAAGCAGGTCGCGGACCTGCTGCTGGAGGCGTCCGCCGAGCCGGACACCCCGGTGCTGTTCACCGGCTCGACCGAGGCCGAGGCGATCAAGCTGTTCGCCAACACCTATCTGGCGATGCGGGTGGCGTTCTTCAACGAGCTGGACTCGTACGCAATCTCACACGGCCTCGAGCCCCGGGAGATCATCGAGGGCGTCGGACTGGACCCGCGGATCGGGCAGCACTACAACAACCCAAGCTTCGGCTACGGGGGGTACTGCCTGCCGAAGGACACCAAGCAGTTGCTCGCCAACTACGAGGACGTCCCGCAGAACATCATCCGCGCGATCGTCGACTCGAACACCACGCGGATGGACTTCGTCGCCTCCGACATCCTCGCCCGCAAGCCCGAAGTGGTCGGTCTGCACCGGCTCGTGATGAAGGCAGGGTCGGACAACTTCCGCACCTCCTCGATCCAAGAGATTATGGAGCGCCTCAAGGCCGCAGGTGTCACGGTCATCGTCTACGAGCCGACCCTGGACGGGGACGAGTTCTATCACTCCGAGGTCGTCCGCGACGTGGTCGAGCTGAAGGAGCGCGCCGACGTCATCATCGCGAACCGGCTCACCCCCGAGCTCGACGACGTGGCGCAGAAGGTCTACACGCGCGACATCTATGGGCGTGACTGAGTGCTAGATCACAGTCCTCGCCCTGATCCTCGATCGCAGGCGGGAACGACGGTGCGTGATACCGTGGGTCCGTCCGCATCGAGCGCAAGGACTGTTCGATTGAAGCGCGAAACTCATCAGCGCGCCCAGCGGCAGGGAGAGTTTGATTCGCTGAATCGACGCACCGTGCTCGCAGGCGGGGCAGGGCTGCTCGCGAGCGCCCTGGGAGGTTGTCAATCCTCGGCGGTCGATGACGCAGGTGCGGGTGCGGTCCCGACGCAGGCGCCGACCACTCCGGCTGTCACCCCCACGCCGTCCCCGACACCGACCCGCCGTCCGCCGCCTCCGCCCGGTCCGCTCCCGGGCGTGGGGACCTGGATCGAGGCGCCCTATGGAACCGAGTCTCTTGCTGACTCCGGTGCCCGCTGGTTCTATACCTGGGCACCCGACCATCCGGGGTTCGACGTGCCTGAGGGATGCGAATTCGTGCCCATGATCGAGGACGAAGCGCACCTCAACGAGAGTGCGCTCGAGCGTGCGACGCAGAACGGCGACACCCTGTTGGGCTTCAACGAGCCCGAGCTGCGGCTCCAGGCGAACATGTCCGTCTCCAGGGCACTGGAGGCATGGCCCATGTTGGAGGACACCGGAATGCGATTGGGTGCCCCGGCGCTGGCGGGCAACGCCCACAATCCCGCCAGCTGGCTCGGCGAGTTCATGCAGGGCGTGGAGGCACGCAACTACCGCGTGGACTTCGTCCCGGTGCACTGGTACCTGGCGCCGGAGCTCCGGGAGGGCTACTCGGTGGACCGGGCCGTCGATGACCTGCATGGCTACATCGCCCGGGTCTACGATGCATACGGCTTGCCCATCTGGCTCACCGAGTTCAGTCTGGTCACGTGGTACCCCACCTACTCCTTCGGCATGCCCACCGAGGCGCAGGCCGAGTTTCTCGCAGCTGCGGCCGAGATGATGACCGAACTCGACTATGTCGAGCGCTGGGCGTGGTTCTCGCTGACTCCTCCCCCCTATGCCCCATCTGTGGCTCTCTATGACAACGAAGGTCACATCGCTGCCGCCGGCCGGCGGTTCCAGACGCTGACCTGAGTCTGCATACCTCATGTCCTGCGCCCGTCAGTCGGTCATCAGCTGCGGACGGCGGCCGCGCTGGAGCAGGACGACCAGCAGGACGGCCACGGCGATCCCGTCAGCGGGGGGATGCCCACCTCCAGCACGCCACTGGTCCACGCCACCGCCGAGGCGAGGGTATAGGCCAGCAACCCGCGCCAGTCGAAGGCCGGCAGAGCCAGGCTCATCGAGATCCCGGACCGCCAGCGACAGTAGTAGTCGGCGATGATCACGCCGCCCAGGGGTGGGATGAAGGTCCCCAGCAGTCCCAGGTACTCGATGAGGTGATTCTGCACCCCGGTCAGCGCGAGCATGGTGCCGATGATCGAACCGGCGATGATGAACGGGCCCTTGACCGGGCGCTCGAACATCTCGGCCCCGGCCACACCGAAGGCGTATGCGGTGTCGGCGTTGGACTTCCACAGGTTGCCGGGAAGACTCCCCAACCAACCAGGCCGAGGTTGTACAGGACCAGCACGAAGTCCCCCTCGCCGAAGGTGATCGCGCCGATCGCCCCGAACAGGATCATCAGACCGTTGCCGATGAGGAAGCCGATCAGACAGGCCCAGACGGCCTGGTTCCCGGAGCGCGCGAACCGGGTCCAGTTCGGGCCTGCGTGCCGGCCGAGATGAAGGTGCCGACCACGGTGGTCACTGCGACCGGGATCGCCATCGCCGCGGAGGGCTCGACCGCCAGCAGCCCGTCGAGCCCACCGACCTCCTGCAGTGATCGCCCCACGACCCAGAAGGCGAGGATCAGGATCAGCGGCGTGGAGATCACCGAGACCCAGTACATGCCGCGGTAGCCGTAGAGCGCCGTGATGCACATCAGCGTGCTGGTGACCACCATGATGGTCGCCTTGGCCGCATACGACTCGATCCCGAAGGCGGATGCGGTCAGGTCGCCGATGGTCCCGATGATCACGCCGTACCAGCCGATCTGGGTGCCACCGAGCAGCAGCGAGGCGAGCTTCGAGCCGCGGTTCCCGAAGCTGAACCGGGCCATCACCACGGTGGTCAGACCGGTCTTGGCACCGACATAGCCCATCATCGCGACGTAGCCGCCCAGGATCAACGACCCGACCAGGATCACCCAGAGAAGGCCCCCGAACGAGAATGCCGAGCCCAGGGACGCCCCGGCCAGCATCGTCGGAGTGAAGACCGTGAAGCCGAGCAGCACCACCGCCAGTGAGAAGAACGTCTTGCGGGCGTGGCGGGGCACCGGGGTCACAGTCCCGGTCGACGACCTTCTCCTCGACGGTCCCCTCCGGGGGTCCCGAGTCCTGCGTGAGCATGCTCATGCCTCCTCGCCGATGTCCTCGGCCCACAGCTCGGGCTTGTCCTGCATCATCGTGGCCATCAGGTCCTTGCAGGCCGGGTCATCCGCGACCACCAGCTCCACGCCGCGGGAGGCCAGCCAGTCCTCGGATGCGCTGAAGCTCTCGTTCTCACCGATGACGATGCGCGGGATCTCATAGAGCACCGATGTTCCGGCGCACATGAAGCACGGCGACAAGGTGGTGTAGAGCACGCTCTTGCGATACACGGTGGCCGGCAACCGACCGGCGCGCTCGATCGCGTCGGTCTCCCCGTGCCGGATGGCGCTGCCCATCTGGACCCTGCGGTTGCGGCCGGCTGCGAGCACCTCGCCTTGATGAACGAGCACGGCACCGATTGGGATCCCGCCTTCCTCCCACCCGAGGCGGGCCTGCTCGATCGCCAGGTCCAGGAACCGGCGGTCCTCCGTCGACAGTGACATCTCTACTCCTTGGGGGTCGTCGCATCGAGCGGCGTCTCGGCCGCAGGAGACAAGTGGACCGAAGCACCCAACGTCAGAGCAAGGGACACCATGTCTGGTTCGAGTAGAAGCTCTCAGACCCTATGTCCCTCCACGAACAGGGTGCTCCGATGCAGAATGGTCAGGTGCGGCCCCAACCTCACCCAGGTTCTCGACCTCCCATCCTTCCGTGCCGCCGAGGTGCGGATCGTGGTGGGCGATCCCGCCGAGCACAGCATCCGATGGGTGCACTCCTCGGAGGTCTACGAGATGGGTGGACTTCTGGCCGACGGCGAGCTCCTGCTCACCACCGGGCTGGGGTTCTACAACCGCAGCGCCGCACAGCTGCACGACTACGTCGCCTGGCTTGCCGATGCCGGATGTGTCGCCCTCGCCCTGGGGGACCGGTCGCAGCCTCTACGAGATCCCGCCGGTGATGATCGCGGCGGCGCGCGAGCGCAGCATGGTGCTCATCGAGCTGTGCGCGGTCGTGCCCTTCGAGCGGATGATCGAGGACTTCCACGAGCTCCTGGTGCGCCAGCGCATGGGGACGGTTCGGGCAGCCGAGCCGGTGTGGCAGGAGCTCATGGGCACCGTGCTGCAGGAGCAGGGCCTGAACGCACTCCTGGATGTGACAGCTCGGCTCGCCGGCTGCCCGGCATCCTTCCTCGACACCGACGATGTGCTGGTCGCTCGCAGCCGCATCGCGACGGCGGCCGAGTCCGGCGGACCGACTGAGTTCGAGGTCCGCGGCCCGCACGCGGGCCTCGGCAGACTTGTGCTGGATGGCCGAATGAATCGCCACCGGACATGGTCGGTCAGCGCGCCGCCATTGCGCTGGCGATCGAGGTGGGCCGGACCACCACCGGCGCGTCGGCCCCTCGAGGAGCCGACAGCCTGGTCCGAGACCTCGGCACCGGAGTCCTGCGCTCAGCGGAGGAGCTCCGAGAGCGGCTCGCCACCCTAGGCCTGCACCTGCGCCCCGGTCAGGGTCTCCTCCTGGCCGCGGCGCAGATGGATGAGCGGGCACCTGCACCCGCTCTCCTGGCCTCGATCCAACGGGCCGCACGAGAGGTCGTCCCGAGTGCCCAAGTCGGCCGGATCGGCCGCGATGCGGTGATCGTTGCCCCACATCCCGCAGGCTTGACCCGCGGGGTGGTCCACCGAATCCGGGACTGCTGGACGGAACAGGTCTCGGCGTCGCAGCGGGCGGTCCTCCAGTCGTGGGTCGCCGCGAGCCCGGTGCTGGACCTCTCCGCAGCCCCCGCCGCTTTGGCTGAGGCAATCGGCCCTCCGGCTCCTGCATCGCATCGGCCTGCGTGGGCAGGTAGTGCTCAGCCGCGATGTCGGCCTGCTCCGGCTGCTCAGCGAGTCGGTGGACCCCGCCTCGACGAACGCTTTCGTCCGCCAGCAGATCGGTCCCATCATCGACCACGATGTCGCACACGGGACGGCCCTGCTGCAGACCTTGGCGCACTACCTGACCGAGGAGGGGAACAAGGCCCGGACGGCAGAGCTGCTCGGGATCCGTCGGCAGAATCTGTATGCCCGCCTCACCCGCATTGAGGGCCTCCTCGACGTGCAGCTGAGCCAGCCGGAGCACCGGTTGGCGCTGGGCGCGGCCCTGGCCGGCTGGCAGCTGCGCACTGGACAGGATCCAGGAGCCGACCTGCTACCGAATCGGGTTGTGGATCACTCCTGAGCCTCGGTCGAGGCTTGCGGCATGCTGGTGTCCGTGACTGGAGGGAGGCATCATGGTGAGCAACCCGGCGCCGGGACCTGGTGACCAAACTGGAGATCCTGCAGCGGGCCGGGTGCCCGCACTACTGGGTGATCGACCCGGCCGATGCCTCGGTGCGGAACCGCTGGTGAGCGGGGCATACCGCTTGGCATTCCACGCCCACGGCGACCAGGCGGTGACCGTGACCGAGCCGATCTCACTGACCTTCTCGTCGAATTCGCGCTATCTAGCCCGTCGGAACGCGGGGTGGAACTCGCAGATTGTGGATAGATCCAGTTTGGTTCAACAACCTCAGCGACCCGCATCTGTGGACGCGCGACTATGGCCACTTCGGCACGGTGCACCTGATGATGCCACCGGGCCCGGTCACCGATTGGGCGATCGAGGTCACGCAGGTCGATGACCAGCCAGGGGATCTGCTTGCGCACCGTCGAGTTGTGGACCCGCGAAGAAGGACGCTCGGACCTGCGGGCTCGAGCACCTCCACACCGGCACCGGCAGTGGTGCCGTGCGCGCCGAGTTCGTGGGCCTGCACGTCATGTGACCCTGACAGCGGCGCGCCGATAGGGCCCGAACCGAGGGGGAGGTGTGACAAAGCCTTCCAATTGGAAGGATCGCTCACGCCCTGCGCCGTCAGAGGCGCAGGACCGTCAAGGGGCGACGAGCCAGAAGCCGTCTGGCTCGGTCGGGCAGCCGGGCGGTATGCGCGCATCAGGCGGCGGAGCGCTCACCTCTCCCCCACCCAGTGCGATGGTCTCGCCGGAGCGATAGGCGCGCCCGGCATACAGCAGCGTGTCGTGCTCGAGGCGAACCGAACTGGCCGGGAAGACCGGCAGATACACCAGCCCGTCTACCTCGACCGTGATGCACTCGTCATCCAGCACCAGAGTGGCCTCGAGCAGGGCGTCCATTCCCCCAGGCGGGTCTGGATAGATCGCCGCGTTGACCGGCGGGGTGTCGCCCAGACGGGACACGATCACCACCACGACAGCGACGAGGACGAAGGCGATGACCAGCGTGAACTGCAAGGTGCGGCGGCCGAGGCCGCGAGCCCAGGCATACGGGTCCTGGGCCTTGGGCATGACAGGACGAGGATCAGAAGTTGATCATGTGCCCGACGATGCCCTCGACCGCCTCCTTGACGGCCTCGGACAGCGTCGGGTGGGCGAAGACGTTGCGGGCGACCTCGTCAGCGGTGAGGTCCCACTTCTGGGCCAGGGTCAGCACGGGCAGCAGCTCGGTGACGTCGGGGCCGATCATGTGGGCACCGAGGATCTCGTTGTGCTTCGCGTCCGCGACGACCTTGACGAAACCGACGGCGTCGCCCAGGCCCATGGCCTTGCCGTTGGCCGTGAAGGGGAAGGTCGCCGTCTTGACGTCGTACCCCTTCTCCTTGGCCTGCG
>Ga0208460_10000872_pt1 | contig 19474 bp, 22 predicted proteins | sample AD_STIC10_MetaG_FD_184436 | JGI IMG/M metagenome (GOLD analysis project Ga0208460, IMG submission 184436) | Active sludge microbial communities of municipal wastewater-treating anaerobic digesters from USA - AD_STIC10_MetaG (SPAdes) (version 2) | ecosystem: Engineered > Bioreactor > Anaerobic >... | reverse complement strand
TGCCTCCCCTGGTCAGACACGAGACACCGAACGAAAGAAAGATACCTGTCCAGCCCACCGCCTTTCGCAGAGAAAGATATGAATAGAGCTGTTTCGTATGGGCTGTTTTAAGTTCCATAAAATCAGTAAACTCATGCCAGACCGGCTGCACCCGGGGATGCCTGCGACAGCTGGTCTGCTCTGATCGGTTAAAGTACAATAATTATTCATATCCGGTTCAGGGTGAAACAAAAAATCCCGTAGCGCCGGCTACGGGATTTCTGTGAATTCCAGCATGGTTTATTGCCGGATTCAGATTGACATTTTTTGCTTAACAAGTATTGAATGAATGATTTACTCTCTGAACAGGGTGGATCACAGCAGCAAATATGATAGCCACTGCTGAGGTGTACATGATATCCCTGTCGGTCTCCGGGGCATAGATGCCGGAATTATCAAGGTTCCTGATGGTAATCCTGTTGAAACTGCAATCAAAATCCCGGACAGGATGAATACAGCTATTCAGGACTTTAATGATGAATGCTACTGTTATTAGCATCGTGACCCTCAGGGTTCTGCCGATGCTTTTTCTCATCGGTCCGGCGTATCTGTTTACAGTAAGTCTCATATCACTTTTCATTCAGGAATTCAGCTCATTGAAGAGCGCGATCCCCTTTTCGTCAAAGGTGCAGTTAAGCCATTCGTTGTTGATCTCCGCACCACTTTTCCGGTAGAAACTGATAGCCGGCTCATTCCAGTCGAGCACCTGCCATCGCACACGCTTGCAGTTCTCTTCCCAGGCCTCCCGCATCACCCGCTTCATCAGAGCTTCACCGATTCCCCGTTTCCGGAATTGCTTGCTGATAATGATATCCTCGAGGTAGAGCGATTTTCCCACCCAGGTGAAATAGGCAAAGAAATACAGGGCCATCCCCACTATGCCGTGATCTGCACTCTCCGCCACGAAACAGCGGAAGTAATCCCTCTCCCGGCCCATCTGCTCCACCGTGTTGGTAACGGCTTCAGGAGCCCGCTCATACTCTGCCAGTTCATTTATCAGGGCCAGGATTGCAGGAAAATCCTCTTCGTTTGCTCTTCTGATATTTACTTTCATACGCTTGTCTGCTTTTTCAGGTAATGAATCCTGTCAGGCTTTACTGCCTTTTATGAGAGCTTTCATCTCATTGAAGTGATATACCCTGAAGCCAGGTTCTTCGATACTCGCGGCAGCAATCATGGCCTGTGCCACGTTAAGGCCTTTTATGGGTTTGTACTTCGCCGGGAAGAGAAAAGAGAGCAGAGGAGTAAAAATCTTCGAGATCTCTTCCGCCAGGCGGAACTCATTCCGCTTGCCCATAAGCAGTGAGGGCCGGAAAACGGAAACGGAGGGGATGCCCATCAGCGCAACGGCCTCCTCAACCTCACCCTTGAACCTCAGATAGAAGTTGCTGCTCTTTGCCGATGCCCCTACTGAGGAGACAAGCGCAAAGTGCCGGCAGCCGGCTTCCAGAGAATGACGGGCCGCGTTCACGGGAATGTCATGGTCAACCTTCCGGTAGGCATCCATGTTACCCTTTACCTTCTTCCGTGTGGTGCCAACAGCACAGAAGACTGCATGACTGCCGGCCACAGCAGAGCCGAATGCAACCGGATCATTAAAGTCGATGACAAACACCTCAGCACCCGGCGGGATGTTTTCAGGCATTCTCCTGGTTATAAGCCGCACCTTCGCATAACGACTCTCTTTTGCCAGGAGCTCTGCCAGGTGACCGCCGATCAGTCCGGTGGCACCTATTACAGTTGCTGTAGAAGTAGTGGCAACCAGAGGTAGTTCTTCCCTGAGAACCGGTTCACTTTTCTCGTGTAATACCGGGTTACCAGTGAGCAACATGTCTTCAAGCTTCTTCACGGCCGGACAACTGTTTGTTTTTTCGGTCCCGCAATATAGCGGTTAGATTACTTGTTTGTCAGAAAACTATTTTTTTCTTCGTGACGGTATTGCCGTCTGAATCAGTTGTCGTCTCTTCAACTACCTTATAGTCAGGAGTGAGGAGTTTCGGCATGTAAATTCCGAAAAGAATGAATATCACTCCTGTCACGGCAGCCAGGCCACACTCCGCAAAGGGCTTGCCCTGTCCTCCCGGTTCTCCGATGATTAACATGGTCACGGATATTATTATTGCAAGTCCTCCGCAAAATGTTATCCAATGATAATGCCGTAACTGGCGCGTTGCCACCAGGAAGAGTAAGATTAAGGGTAGTATGGTCAGGTACAAATTCTCAAACGTGAGTATACAGGCAATGTTGATTGCCGCCAGCAGCACCATGAATATACTGTTTATTACCCCGTACTTTTTAATTCTTTCCGGTTCCGGAATGTACTGCACGATTTTGGCTATGGGTTCATGCAAACTGGGATCGTTGTATGACGAATAGATGTCCATGAAGACATCCTCCCTGGGTTTGCCGGCCATAATCTCACGCCTGGCAAGCTCGGTGACCTTTTGTCTGTCGAATTTCATGGCTATATTTTTACCTTAATTTCAAATCTCCAGTTAACCGTATTGAAATTTATTATCCGGCTTGAATTATCAGTTTTCCAATCAAGCATGGAATATTCTATTCCACCCAAACCTAGACACAAACCAAATCTTGAAGAAATAAAATATGTCAATTCTGGTATAATTTCAACATTGAATAAATCAAAATCAGAGCTTCCTTCATATACTCTGCTGTAAGGCAATAAATAGTGATCGGCTATGATGATATGATCATTAGTGTTTAAAAAAACGCTTCCGGCAATCGTGGTGTTATAATCAGAATTAACCTTTCCTTAGCTTAATTTCAAATTCGCATTAGCGTATAGTTTATTCATAACCGGATAATAATATCCCAGATAAATGTTTGGCAGAAAAGCATTTGATTTTGTTTCCATGACTCCATGTTGAAGGAACATGTTAATCATCATTGTAGCATTTCGGGACTCTTTAGCCCAATAATAGTCAAGCCCGACACCAACTACCAATCTGTCTGTCATAAAACAACCAACTGCTGTTCCTGCATTCAATTCTTTAATCTGTGACACAATTTGATTTGTTGTCACTCCATTTTCCGTTGTTGTTTTTATGAAGTTACCATCAAAAGGTAATCCGGGGGTTCTTCTTACTGATTATAGTGAATATATCTTTTTTCAACGGAGCTTTCGCAAATAAATGAAATGCCATCATTATAAAGAGCTATATATTCCGCATAAACCCTGTTCGGTTTTGGTTCATTGTAATGATTAATGATTACCAGTTTACCTTTATCTAAAAAGCTTTGGGCTCCGGCATGATCCCACCAGTCCTTTTCATTGTGGTAAGATTCATATAAAACTCCATCAAAGGCATCAGCTTCCACCACATGGTTTTTTGCCATACATTTCAATCCCCTGGAATGAGCATAATTACAAAGTTCCTGATAATATGCTATTCCTTCTGATTCAGAAACAGCAATTCCGTATTCACTTTTGGCATCATCATCAAAGAACCAATCCATATTATCAAATTCCACCCAGTCACAGCCCCATTCGACAAGTTGGTCGATTCTCGCTTTCATAATCAAAATGAGGTCTGCAGTAACCTCTTTGACAAAGTATTCACCTTCCCATTCTGCCCATTGCTTACTAACCAGAAAGGGTTTCATGGCAGTAAAATCCTCTCTCCAGTCCTCTCCGGTTCCTATACTGATGTATCCGCCTACTTCATTATTATTAACTTTGATTTCAGGAATTCTTTCAGCTATTCCCTGCCCGAAAGGGTCGATTAAAACGTATGCATTTCTTGCTTCCTTTATTATATCATCAATATTATCAGGATCAAAATTCTCACTATATGCCTGATTGTATATTGGAATGGCCTGACTATTCCCATGCGGTTTAATTGCATCATCCTTATCACAAGACAAAACAATAAAACTAATAAGGAGGATCAGCATATTCCATTTATCAAATAGTCTTCTATGGTTTGCCTTTTGTAATGTCATCATCACTTTCATCACAACATAGTTTTAAATCTTATAGTATGATGCCAGCCCCGCTCAGGCAGGGGACCCCACATAGCGGTTTTCAAGATGTTTTGGAGTCCGTTTGTCTTTCTCAGGCTTTGGAAGGATAATCTCTTTATCGTCCCGGATAGCTGCGATAACAGGTTTTATACGTTTGGGAGCCTAGCGCAGAACCATGTTCATTAAAAAGCTTACTGCGGCTTGTTCTTTTTCCCTTCTCTTGCCAGATAGATAAAGACAAGTATTATCCCGATTACGTTAAGTCCAACTCCGAGACCCAATAAAAAGCCCTGGGTAAAATCTCCGAAAGCACTTGACACGACACTGTCAAAAAAATCTTTTGATACATAAAGCACATTACCCAGGACAATAAGCGTAATTCCTGTTTTTAAGTTTTTCATTTCACAGTCCCCCTTATATTTTAAAACACATTAAACTCTATTTTATCAATCGTTCCTTTGTAATACTCAAAATCGCCTTCAGGCAAATTCCACATAACTTTAACCTGTTCGGAGATTTTTATTCTATCCTGAGTTTTATAGCTATCTACAACTACCGAGAACTTTACTTTCTTATAGCTGTTTTTGCCGGTTGTAAAATACCGGTCGAATGTTTCAAAATGTGTAAACAGCCCCTCTTCGTCAAAGTAGAATGTCCCTGAAACCTCAATCCCATTGTCTGTGAGTGTTCCCCGAACTGAATAATTGTCTGTCTGTTCCCATTTCACATTATCCAAAAGCAGGTATCCCGGAATAAGCATAAACTCACAGAATGTCGTTATCAGTGCCGACTGAGCGACCTCTTTACTGTTATCAAAAGCTACCTTTATCAGATTCAGCAGCTTCCCGTTCATTTCGCCATATCCATCACGATATAAGTCTCTTGCTGCCACCGGCATGGTTAAAAATTTCATATAGGCCACCCTGGCTATAGGCTTCACGGAATTGAATTGTGTTGTATGAAGTTTTCCCCAATCTTTGCCTGGTGACATTTTTAACCAGCTCTCACTCCAATAAACATTGGCATTTACGGGAACAGGTGCATTAATGTATCCGCAAACCCTAAGGTACTTTTTCAAAAGCTCAGGCAGCTCTTTGATTAATTCTTCGGTAAATACTTCAGTCTTATAACCTTTATTCCTTTCAATCAGTTCGGCTTTATCTTTTATGAAAACTCTTTTCATCGTATAATAATTGATTATAGTAGAGTGATGCCTGACATGCTCAAACCGGGGCGCTCACATGGTTGAAAATTACATACATACGTGTTTGTACATTTAATTCATGCGGGTTTCACAATTCATTCTTCTATATGACCAATACTATTTGTTATTTACAGAATACTGTTGACGTATTGATTTCAAAAGCACTACCACCAACAGTAACACACCGTAGAAAAAGTAAAACGAATGCAGCCAATGGAACCCTTGCAGGAAATAGACTTCCATGTAGATCCAGATAATAAGTGCGAAGCCTGTATAAACCGACCATGACCACGACCAATGCATGTCCGGATATATATTTAACATCTGAGCTAACTTACAATCCTTTCGTTTTAATAGTCCCCAAACGACAAAAACCGGCATCAGTCCAAGTACAACAAACAAAATCAGCCCGGGTATCAGGAAGTTTTTAAAAGGCGAATGTTGCAGAATTAATTCGGGGGTCATTCCCATCCACCCTTCGGGGAAAAGTAAAAAAGCACCGCCACCAAATAGAGCTCCTGCTGAAAGGAAGAGCAAAAGACCAACTAACAGATTTCGAGCTTTCATTTTATATATATTTTAACCGGCCGGATGATTTTTGTTGATAGGCACATAATCAATTAATTATAGCACTTATTCCAGGAAAGGTAATCAATCCTGATAATCAGGCAGTTCTGAGCAATCATTTGAAAAAATACCTGACTATTGATAATAAGCTGGTATAAAAATAACCATGCTGGATTTAAAGTGCGGCAGAAAAGGAATTACATTTTTGTGACTTTTTTATTCCAACACATTAAATTCTATTTGGGTAGTGTGTCTCATTTTTGTTTCGTACTCATTATAACTGTTCTGCTAAAGAATATCATCGGTCGTTCACATATTTCAAATCCGATATTTTCCATTTTTGAAATAATACTGTTGAATGTGTCTTTTGAAACGTGAAGCTTTTGTTTTAAGATGTCAAGCATCCCTTTTTGCACGTCAGCAGCAATAACCTTTCCGTTGTTATCAAGTAATTTTGCAGTTTCTAATGTAAAATAACCTGTTCCACAGCCCAAATCAAGAACAGTCATACCCGGGCGGACATAGCTTTTCAATAAATTGTATGATTTCGCTGTTTAATTCTTCTGAATATTCCATGGGCAACGAATGAGTGGCGTTTTTCCAGAGCTTAGCGGTTAAGTGCTTAACATTTTTTTCTGCCACTTCTATAGCCTTAACAGAATTATGAACACCACTATTATCAGCAAAAGCGACATATACAGGGAATTCCCATTTTTGCATTTGTTGCTCGCTTATCATTGTTGGCACAGGTAATTTTGAAGAATAATAATTTGCTCCTTCGTCAATCATTTTAGCTACAGGGTCGGTTGTATCAATGGTTTCCGAACCGCTTATTTCTTTCAATAATCCCTGCCTCCACTTTTTGGGCAAAAACCGCATATTGTAGGGTATAGATTTTAATACGATAATTAGTTTTATCATCTGAAATGTGAAAACAGGCTCAATAAGAATCAAAGAGGCTACCTTTTGAGGATATAATGAAGCGTAATTAGCAGACAACCAACCTCCAAACGAATGTCCTATTATGTGCGCTTTTGTCAGATGAAGATTTTCTATCGTTTCATTTATCCATTTCGCCTGGTCAGAACTGTTTTTTATCGGACTCTCTTGCTCACTCAATCCCACATCTCCCAATGCATCAAAAGCGTACACAGTTCTGTTTTTATGTAAACCGGGTATATTAGCATACCACATAGGTGTTCCTGAAGACTTTCCGGGAAAGAGAAGTATCGGACTTTTATGATTTGCATTATTATTTTTCCAGCAATAACCCTGTACCGTTCCGAATGAGGTTTTAAGTCTTATCGATTCGGCTTCAGGCATTGTTTGTAGTGCTCTTTTGTAGGCATCTACATACTCCTGCCGCTTTTCAGCGGAACTCCATTTACCAATTAACTGCTTCATAATTACAATGAAAAATTCACTCTATATGTAACCATTGGCATAAATCCTTGTAGCAGCATCTCTGAATAGGTACCTTTATTAAGGTCAAAGGATAGTCCATAAATATTTTTCCGATTTGTTACGTTTTGTAAGTCAATGGCCAATTCGTCTGTAAATCTTTTCCGATTTTTCCTGTAGCCTATTCGTAAGTCTGTTCTGAAATAATAACGTACTTGCAACTCATTTATACGGCTGTTATCGTACACTAATCTGTGTTGTTGTTTGCTCTCCTCCTCAAATACGGGTGTGTAGCGTGTACCGCCTGCCAATGAGCCTTTTATATCAGCAAAGAGTGTCCATCCTTTTTTAAGCGTTAATTCATAACCTGAAGCAAGGTTAAAGAGATATTTTCCGTCGAAAACAGTACTCCATTCTTTTTTGTTAAATCCGTTTGTATAGGTTGATCTGTAAAGCGTAGAATTAAACAACAGGTAGTAATTTTTGCTCATAAACTTTTCAATAGAGAACTCGATACCATAATTTTTTCCCGTTCCCTTATTAACCAGATTTCCCTCACGCATAATTACATTTTCACCAGCACCACCAGCTTGTAGAATAGTATAAGTTTCGTTAGGGTCGTTTTTCACAGGGATATTATAGAGCCATTGATAGTAAGCCTCCGCTTTGAAATTCCAATCGGGTGCAAAACTCCAACTATATGAAAAGTCAGCATGTGCACTTTTCATAAATCCAAGTTTTTTATTGCTAAGCTCAATTTCGCTTTGTGGGGTAAGTGTCCGGATAAAGTAGAACGAGCGGGGAATCATCTGACTATACAATCCACCTGCCAATGCAAAAGTATGCTTCGGGACGGGCGTGTAACGTGCGCCAAATCGTGGCTCAACCGAATAAGTATTATTCATATCAAGATACATGCCATGCAGTCCACCTGTCAGTATCAACTTCGATGCTATATTTTGCCTGTATTGTGTATAAACTCGCCACAGACCGAAACTTCCTTTCTTGTCAACATTGGTAAAAAGCCCCCTTTCATCGCTATACGATTCTTTTTCCAGATAATTTACATTATACAAGTCATACTTAACTCCGGCTTCTATTGACGAAGCATAAGAAAAACGATGTTCTATTTTAGAATAGAGAGAATATTTATCTTCCAAAGCCTGCTCGTCCCACAATGTTTTCCACTCTGCGTTCGGCTGTCTCAAAGACATTGTGTCCACCGGCATATGTGTGTCGCTCCTTACAAAAGAGAGCAATGTAGTAAGCTTTGTTTTGGGTGTAAAATCAACTCTATGCGTAACTCCAAGGATGTAAGTTTTAGCATCAATTTTGATGCGTTGATCATACTGCCCAAGTAAATCTTCATCAAATTCAACCATTCCTACTTCAGATGTTACAAAGCTTATTCCGCTGCTACCGTATAACCCAATGACAGAAAGTTGGTTTTTCTTATTTATATCAAAGTTAAGTTTCATAGTAAAGTCCTGATATCTTGGAGTTATACCCGAATAAAAACCTAACTTCTCCATCAAGTCGGGAATAGAATATCTGTACGAAACAAGATAAGATGAAGTGCTATTCTTTGAAAAATAACCTTCCGAACCCGCTTCGATACCGTTAAAACCCATCTGTCCCCAAAACTCATGCTTTTGGTTGTTCCCCTTTCTCATCTGCAAGTCAAATATCCCTGCCATCGCATTGCCGTAGGGCGCGGGCCACGCACTCATATGAAAATCAGAATTCGCGAGTAAATTGGTATTAAGCATGGTAACCTGTCCACCCGTCATACCTACGCCAGTGTTGAAGTGATTTAGATTAGGAATCTCCACACCGTCAAGTGACCACTGAACACCTATGGGCGAGTTGCCTCTGATGATAATATCATTTCGTGAATCGTTGGCAGGTATAACTCCCGGAAAACTGCGCACCATACGAGCAGGGTCTCCCAATGAGCCGGCGAACCGAAAAGTCTCTTCCGTGCTGAAAGTTCTTGCTCCTGTTACAGTCAACTTGTTTATCGGGCGACTTTTATCATGTCTTGCCACTACCTCTATGTCTTGTAGCTCAACAAGGGAAGGCTCCAACACCACCTCCAGCACAACTTCCTTGCCAGTAATTGCCAATATATCAACATCTTGAGTAAGAAATCCAACACTGCTAAATCTCAATTTCTGCCTCCCGACAGGAACACCGAAAGCAAAATTGCCAAATTCATCCGTTACTGTTCCTATGGGAGGCTCACTCCCATATACATATATTGAAGCCTGAACCAACTCAGCAGCAGGATCACCTGAAGTCACTACGCCTCTGACTGTGTCAACTAAAACATTTTGTGCTATGCCTTGTGATAGTGACAGAATCAAAAGAAGTGAAAAAACAAACAAATATTTTTTGATAAACATCATCCATTCTATTTAATGCAAAAATGATTGCATAGAATTTAAGAGTAAAAGAAAAAGCATTAAGTTTTTGTGAAATTTTTTCTCAATGATTCAAGTAGTTTGTTTGTTGATTCTCTGGTAAATACTTTTGTCTCAATTGGTCAGCCAGTGTTTGTTTATTTTTTTTGAATTCTGTCCACCCTTGGGGGAGAAGTTAAAAGGCTCCTTCACCTGATAGAGCTCCAGCTGAAAGGAAGAGCAAAAGACCAACCAATAGATTTCTATGTTTCATGCTTCAAGGCGTTAACGTCATTAATAATGCGGCTATTAAACCCATAAAATTACCTCCCATATGGACAATAATCGCATACGCGTTGTTATCATATTTTTCTTGATAATAACCGGCAATTAATCCAAGGGAAAAAGTGAATACCAGTGTTCTGACGATGAAAAAAGTGTTTGCCCCCGATGTTATCAGGATTAAATGTGCTAAGCCAAATACAATGGCACCAATTATTACCGGAACGCTAATATGTCTTTTGAATATTTTTACCCCTTTGTCTTTCAATGGCTTTAAAATATTCTGAAGAAAGCCGCGAAACAAAACCTCTTCTGTCACACTTGCATAGATAAATATAAAGAGGAAAACCTGCAATGGGGTCATCATATCAAATGCAAAATGAGATTCGACTTCGCCTCCTAAACCTTTCGTCAGAGCAATCATAAAGGCATTGACGATAACCGCCGCCAAGAACCCGAATAATATTGGCTTTAGTGTCTTTTTGAACTTAGGCCATGCCATATTATATTTTACATGCTTTTTTAAACCACAAATCAAACCTATGGAAAGTATCAGCATAGTCGTGTGTGTTACAAACGAATAAGGAAGAAAGTCAATATTCAATTTGATAATTCTACCCGCTATAGTGGCTAATACGAACGCTATTATTGTTAAAAGCGTTCCATAAATGATTCGTTCACTGTTTTTCATTTTCCTGCTACTCCATTTTTATTTTGTTCAACGATTGTTATAACAACATTACCTTTTTTATGACCTTTATCAACATATTCATGGGCCTCAACAATTTGCTCAATTGAACAGACCCGGTCAATAACAGGTTTCATTATTCATTCTTTCCTCAATATATTCTTCAAGTATATGATTGAATTCCACAGGATTGTCATAATTTGCATTGTGCGAAGCATTTTTAATCACTTTTAATCTGGCATTTATCGCCACCGCCCAATTCTGATTGTATTTTGCAACCAATCCGACTTTATCAAACTCACCATAAATTAACAGAATAGGGAAAGGAAACTGAACACTCTCCTTAATCTTCAAAAATTCCTGATAAACCGCATTTGTTGCATTTAGCATACCCTTTTTGCCTGAACGCACCAATGTCTGATTCATATTATCCTGCGCTTCCGGAGTTATAGCCACTTGCTTTGAGCAGGCTTTGCGATAAAGCGAATAAGGATACAGGTTTGCAATAGTGGCAAAATGTTTTACCCAAAAGAGTTCTGATTTTTTATAGTATTTCAGGCCAAAAGGTGTGGTTCCGACACCAACAAAACCATGCACCTTATCGGGGTATTTATTGATAAATGCCTGTGAAATAAACCCTCCTCCGGATTGCCCGACAAAAACAAGTTTGCTTGTGCACTCCTTTTCAATTATTTCATTTAAATCGGAAACAACATTGTCAAACGTAAAGTTTTTGTAGGGAATAGATTTACCGTGCAAAGGAATATCCCATAGTAAAATTTGATAGTTGGATGCAAAAAAGTCGATTTGTTTTTCAAACAATGTATGGTCTGCTGTCAGACCATGGCAAAAAACAATGCACAGGTCTGAACATGTCAGGTTTTTATTTAACCAATAATAGATCTCACCATTTTGTGTTTTTATCGATTCTTCCTTGAGCATGTTCGTTGATGTATTTTGCTAAGAATACGTATCGGGAAATACATTGCATCCTTTAATCATCATTATTGGTCATGGATTAACTGGTTTTAGTTTTACACTTTTACTCCCGCGAATAATTAGCCAAATTGCGAAAACCACCTCCCAAAGTCCGCCCAGAGCCAGGAAATACATGCTCCACGCTTTTCCAAACAACTCCATCAGAAAGCCAAAGGCAAAAACAGCATAGCCTGCCGCTCCCCAAATTGCCAGCCAGGATGGAGTGATTTTGTGTTTAAGCAATGTCAGACACATTGGAATACTGCCAATTCCTAACACCAGCATTGCAGGAAAATATCCCAGGTCATCTGATACAGTTCCGTTTAAGACTATTGTTAAGAGTGCCAGGGCTTCAAATATTCTTGTAAAAAGATAGATATTACCAACCGTTGGATTGTATAGTTTCAATGTTTTTCTCAATAAAATCCCTATAAACAGAACCATCACCGAGTTGGCGATGATTAATGAAGCACCCAGATATTTGTCAGGATCATCGGTGCTTTCGAATAATTGTCTTCCGATACCATAGGCTAAAAAAGCCAACAGAAAGAAAGCCCCGATTAATCGGGCATTAAAAACTGTAACTGAATTGCCTTTATCTTTCATCTCTTCAGTATTCGTTGAGTTAATGAAATCATTGTCCTGAAAGAGATGTCGGGATGTGCTGTTTGATTTACGGTTCCGGCGATATAGAGATTTTCTTTTGGACTGTAAAATGCCAAAGCGCCTGAAAGTCCTGAATGCCCTATGAAATATGGAATTGCGCCTGCAGGATCAAAAATCCGGGGAAGTTTGAACAGATGAATGCCAACACCTGCACGCATTGGCGGGAAAATTCTGTTCCATTCCTGCAGTTCGGCGATATGGGCTAACGGGAACAATTTACCAGTGAAGAATGCTTCAATAAAAACAAGCATATCGGCAGAGACCGACACAATCCCACCGTCTGCTCCAAAAGATGTCATTGCTTTGGGGATATTCAATTTCCTGCTTTTATGATATAACATCATGGGCGTTTCATCAGTTGCATCCTGATAGAGGTAAGTTTTTGACAAATCAAGTGGTTGAATTATACGCTCCTGACAGTTTTCGGAATAGGATTTACCCGTTATGGTCTCAATGATTTTTCCCAAAAGTTGGAAATTGGCGTCTGAGTATTTTGCTTTTCCTTTTGTTCCGGGAACAAAAAGAGGGGAGATCCTTTTTGACTTTTCAATGGCTTGTTCAAAAGTCCAGAACTGGTCATTACCTGCCATTATTTCATCTTCCAGGCTCTTCCCGCTTGCTCCTTTGTCTTGAAAATAGTCAGGAAGACCTGATGTGTGAGAGAGCAAGTGCCTGACGGATAGTTCCCGGGAATAGTCTTTTCCTTTGTAAACATGCAGTCCGGATAAAATTGAAGCATCAATGTATTTGCTTATTTTATCCTCCAGACTTAACTTGCCTTCTGCTCTCAGTTTCAGTATGATAGCAGTAGTAAACAGTTTGGTGGTGCTTGCAATAAAGTAAGGCCGGTCTATGGTTAAATCACCCGATGCCCCTTGCCAGGTTACTCCATCTTTTTTAAAAGCAAAAGATGTTCCGAATACTTTTTTGCCGTCAACTATGTTATCCAGGACAGCCTGAAGTGATTTTTCCTTTTCAGTTGTCATATTCTTTTCCATTATTAAGATTCTGTTCTTGATTTTCTGTTTTTTATAAAGTCAAACGCAAGTATTGTTAAAGACAAAAGAGTACTGGCAATTACAACCCAATAGCTATATTCATCGTACTTGTTGTCAGCTAATGTGTTCACCAACATTATTATAAAAAGCGTCAGGTAAACAACCCAAAAGTTTCTGAGAAAGAAATAGCCCAAACCCAGTAACAATCCGATAAATCCCATAGTAGCGGCTAACTCCATATCCTGAAACAATGAATCAACATAAAATGAAAGAAAGAAAAAGATGCTTATTGAAACAATTAACAATACGCTTTTAATTTTGTTCTTGTTCCAATCATGTAACATGTTCGGAATTAATAAAAATGCGAACAAGCCAATTCCCAGGGACATCGGGAAAAACAACAGTATATATTTGAGAATCAAGCTCCACGAATATTTCAAATCAATGGCTTTAACAAAGGCTCCTGATAATATTGTTGAAAACACTATTGCCAGTATCAGGAAAAGATAACCTGCTATTCTGTTTGAACCTGGTTTATTGTATCTCCAATGGAATCTGTTTTTGAAATATATTGGGATAAAACATCCGATCAGACCTGTAAAAACAATAGAAAACAACAGGCTTGACAGTAGTGAGTATTGCGTTTTGATACTTAGTAGCTGAGAAACTCCCCAGCCAATATAAAAAGCCGCAATCGAAAAGATAGATAAAGAAGCTGAGTTCGTTTTCATATATCTAAAATTCAGATAATTACAAAAATATTCACCTTGCTTGTAATCAGGATAGAAAAGGTGTTAAGTTTTTGTAAAGTTTTTGTTTCACTCAGATGTTCCAGACTCCATTTTAGCAACTGTTTCTTTCAGGCATTTCGGAGTTGCTTTTGATAAAAACTCTTTTCATTGGTGCTCACGTTTGGCAGAACCGGGGGAGTACACGGCGGAAGCCATCTCCCTGGTGCCTGTTGATGTCCTGGAAGTAGTCACTTTCCTGATGTTGTGCTTGACTCCCAAAAGGAGGTCACCTCCCTGGTGCCGGCTGATTCACTGGCGGGAGCCGGAGCAGAATTTGGTGCCTGGTGCCTGTGGAGGTCACCTCTCTGTGGCTGATTGATAACCAGGCGGAAGTTGCCTCCCTGGTGCTGTATGATCCCCTGTGGGAGCCTGGGCAGGCTGCACCGTGCAATGGTTTTTACCTTCGGTAAGGCGAGGAGCATAAACGATGCTGTTGAGGCAAGCTGCACCGTGCAATGGTTTTTACCCGTCGGCATTAGCTGCCAGGCTGGGCTGATAAAGAACCAACTGTTTTTAGTACACCGGTCTGGTGGATTGGCTTGAAAAATCCAACCGAGTCAACAAAGCCCTATCTGCTTTTAGTGTGCCGCTTTGGTGGATCTGCTTGAAAAATCCAACCGAGTCAACAAAGCCCATCTGCTTTTAGTGTGCCGCTCTGGTGGATTAGCTCGCAAAAACCAGCTGAGGTGCAGAAAACCAATAATATATTCCAGCCTGATGGCAGACGTAACAGTTTTATTCAGTGTTAATTAGCTCTTTTATTTTTTTAATGCTCAATTTCTTAGGCTTAACAGTTATCATACTTGGGCCTGAGTAGTAACGAATAGAAAACTGATCTGCATTCTTGATTTGCATTATAGTTGAAATCGGTATTTTGTAGCTGAACCTGGTAATCTTCCTGTTGTTTTCTGAAAATCCGGTTATTACAGAAACGGTTGTTGAGTCTGAGGTTTGAATATCTGCTGTGTTCTTTGAAATAGTTTTCAAGTTTTCAAATTCAATATTATCAATCACCATAGGATATGGCTTATTATCAATAATCAGGATAACCTTTTCATCAAGTTTGAAGCTGGAACTGATCAGGTAGAGAACATCATAGGCGCGATATGATGCATCATTGTTTTGATCCACTTCCTTGACGATTGACTGAGTAAAGTAATAGATCGGCGTTCTGCGATCCCGGGTTTTGTAATCATATTTGAGTTCAAATCTTTTGGTTGAGTAAACAACATCATCTTCCGAGTATATCCTGTTATACAGGAAGCAGCTTGATAAGATTGTACAAACCAGGCCTGTTATAATGACTTGGTATGGTATACCGAATTTATTATGCTTTTTCATTCAGCTAATTATCAATTGTTTACATTTTGTGTTTGCGAATGTTTGGTTTCATCGGGAAGTTCTTTTTTCTGAGCTTCAGAAAGTTTTTCCCAATCGGTTATATCTGTTTTGCTGACGTTTTCTCTGTGTGCTTCAAATACCTCTATTTGAAACTTTAAATAGCCCAAAAGCCCGATGGCTAATATTATGGATGCAAAAGCAAATTCTCTTTGAGAGCTGCCGGATATAATAAATCCCCACAAGCCCGATGCAAAAAAGATGAGAGTGGTTATAAGGGTAATGCTTAAAAGCAATTTTGCTCTTTTTGGATTTTGCCATATTTTTTTCTCAAACCACAGAGATGTTCGGGTTGGGTCTTGCAGTGCCGAAAGGCTGAGGGTTACTCCAAAAAATATTAGTGCATTGCTGTACGTATTGAAAAGATATTCGGGATTCAATGAAAGGTAATCAAATCCTTTGAATAGTGGCTTTATAAGCAAAATAAAGGCTATTAATACCAGGGGATATTGCAGATAACTAAGCCCGTGAAATAGTTTTTTTATGCTTTTCATCTGTCTATCTATTCATTTTACCATTCGTTTTCAAAATGTGCTATAACGTTCGGCAGAACTGAGGCCGCGGAGCGAAAGAACTCATGAGCCACGAACCTGTGTGAGTGGCGAATAATGCAGGGTTGGTGTAGAGTAGTGGTGGCGCGTGGTTTTACACTCGCGGTGCAGAGCGCCAGTGACATATACCTGCCTGTTAAGCAGTCGTGATGGTTTACAATTCCTATTTGCCGATAATTGGAATTAACCAGCCAATTAATCCACCTAATAGTATTGTCATCACCAGAATCGGTATTAGTGATTTTGGTTCTTTCCAGCCTATTAGTATTGCACAGGGCAATAGGGTTAGAAGAGCAATCAGGATTCCTTCAACTATTGGTTGAATGTTCAGATCAATTACTGCGATAAAGAATCCCACTACGATCCACATTGTAAACGCTGAGATATTAGCATCCCAGGTTAACTTTTTAATGATCATCGGAATTACATCGATAATTCCGGCGACAATTCCAAGGAGAATCCCGGTTACAATCAGGTTCATTTCTATATTCAGTTGGTTACTATTATTTTAGCATGCTGCCTAATGGTTTATGGTATGGTGTCAGGTAGTGTTCCAATCAGTATGTCTGGGGTAGCAGGTCTTCATCGAAGTTTTACACCTTAAAATTACACTTTTCCACTCAATTCTCGCGTCGGCAAAAACCGATGAATAGGGGCAGGCCGTAACACCAGGAGGGGGGCTAGAGAGCGAGGCCAGCGGGCTGGTTTTTGCCTGTTGGTTTTAGCCTTGAAGCCAAGTTGAGAACACTAACTGGTTTTGATGTACCTGCCTGGCAGACCGTCGCACAAAAGTTATTCGAAGTCAATTGCACATACCGGTAAGTTGTGTGTTGCCTACTTATTCATTGTTTTCATTTTAGCAGCATTGGTATCCCAAATTCTTTTTATGCTAAAGTAAATACCGTCAATGCCTCTTTGGTCTTTTTTTACTCTTAGTAAATCACAGAAGTCGCTAGTCAATAATTGAGATTCAAATTGAAATTGAAACAAGTTTAAAACCACGTATTCGTGCCCCGTTGAAATAACATGAAATGCAGATTGACAAGTCATACCATCTCCAGTTGACATTATAGCAGCAATAATTCCTTGGAATCTATGACTAATTCTATACGTAGTTTCTTCATCACCTTTTAAATGATAAACATATGCCAGAGAATTCAATTGCCTCAAATCAAAAGGATTCGTCGAAATTGACTGAAGTGCATAAAATATCAAGCTATCTTGGTCTTGTTCATTCAAGTCTGGTTTTTGATAGTATTTTGCTAGTTTATCATCATAAGGAGATCGCCAATAAGGTTCATATTCTGGCTGAAATGTGTAACCATAATATAGTATTTTGTATTCTTCAACATTCAATGTAGTATCATATTGTAACAGTCTCGAGAACAGCCTGGGATAATAATATGATGATGTTGAGTCCCTTATGATTATTGCAATTGAATCATAATTGGGTGCACCAATGGTAATTTCTTGAGCATGTATGCTACTTAGACCTATTAGGAGGATCAGAATGAAAATGGCTTGTTTCATATATTCAGTTATATTAGAGGTAGTGTTCCAATCAGTGTATCTGGGGTAGCAGGTCTTCATCGAAGTTTTACACCTTAAAATTACACTTTTCCACTCAATTCTCGCGTCGGCAAAAACCGATGAATAGGGGCAGGCCGTAACACCAGGAGGGAGTCCCTGTTAAAAGTCAGGAAGCGTTAACTGATGCGGCATCCGGGCAGAATCCTGCTTCCCGACACCCGGCGGAAACCCGAATTTCGAAAGGTATAATTTGTCAAATCATTGCATTTCTTTTTCCTGTTTACAGATTACCTGCAATCTGCCGGCTCATGAATATTGCATGTTGGTAGTCGTATTTATTTGCATATCAGGTGTTGATAAATTAAATGTCATTTATACATGTCTTTATGTAATGTATATTTGTCATTATGACATTTTTGCTTTACATTTGTGTCATAATTTTAAATCAATTATCATGAAAACAAATTATTTATTTCCAAATCGTTTTAAGAAAATTGGTTGGCTTCTGTTTATTCCTGGAATAATACTAGGAGTATTATGTCTGATTGATCAATCCGGCATAAGCTTTTTTGATATTAAAGTCATCGCCATTATTGCAGAGCAATCAATATTCAGTGATGCTAGTTTCTTTTCCATTTTAGAGAATAATGTTTTAGATGAGATTTCAAGTATCTTATTAATCATAGGGGCACTACTTATTGCTTTTTCAAAAGAAAAAACCGAGGATGAGTTTATCTCCAAAATCAGGTTAGAATCTTTGGTATGGGCAACTTATATAAACTATGCAATCTTAATATTCGCAATAATCTTCATCTATGACATGACTTTCCTATGGGTACTCGTATTTAATATGTTTACTCTGCTGGTCTTTTTTCTCATTCGTTTCAATTGGGCTCTTTATAAATCCAAAAATCAAATCAGCAATGAAGAATAGTATTAAAGTCGAAAGAGCTAAAAAGAATATCACACAGGCTCAACTGGCAGAATTAGTGAATGTCAGTCGGCAAACTATCAATGCTATTGAGTTGGGGAAATACAATCTGTCAACCATTCTCGCTTTAAAAATCGCTCATGTTTTTAATGAATCCGTTCATAATATTTTTGAGCTTGAGGAATCCGACTGGGAATCCTGATATGACCACTAACGTTCGTCGGGACCGGGGCCGCGGAGCAGATGAGCTTATGAGCCACCAACCGGCTTTTGTTCGGCAGGCATTTAGGTTACCGTGCAAAAAACGGGACAACTAGTCCCGCCTCAGGCGGGAAACAACTTACTTATATTGTCCGTGTCAGGTGCTGCCGTGTTTCTTATGGAGCATGGTCAATGAGAAATGTTCAGCACTTTGATAATATCCAGACCGGCAGCTAGTTTCTTATGGAGCATGGTCAATGAGAAACAGTTAACTTATCCCATTTATTGATAAACTTCTCAGCTTTATTCCTGGTTTGATTTCTGCGGTTATGAATGTTGATTCTGACAAAATCCATTACCTCGTCCCGGTCTTTGATCTGCCTGAAGAACTTATCGAATGAAGAAATTGTATGTCCAACTACAATATTCAGGCATTCATCTGTCTGATACTTTGCGTTCTTGACCTTTAATAATTCTTTTGTAATTCTTTCTGTGAGATAAGGTTTTGCCTTGGTTATAACCGCAGAACCTTTTACAATATTTGCTGCTGTTATCATGACAGGACCTTCAATTTCAGAGAAGTAAAGATTGAAAATCTCATCAAACTTTTTGTTATTATCACATCTTGTGAGATTAGCTATAATAAGTATCGCGGACCATTTTATGAATTTGTTTTCTGATTTCAGATTGTCTTTGAAAACATCAAAATAAGGGTAGATGATTTCCGGCTTTTTTTTACTCAGCAGAAGCAGTGTATTGTTGCACCCATATTTGATGCGAGCCTCCTTTTCATTAATACCCGAAATCAAGTATTTCAATAATTCAGGTGATTTGATCACCAATTCAGCAACCTGCTGCAAATC
>Ga0208460_10000863_pt1 | contig 19638 bp, 16 predicted proteins | sample AD_STIC10_MetaG_FD_184436 | JGI IMG/M metagenome (GOLD analysis project Ga0208460, IMG submission 184436) | Active sludge microbial communities of municipal wastewater-treating anaerobic digesters from USA - AD_STIC10_MetaG (SPAdes) (version 2) | ecosystem: Engineered > Bioreactor > Anaerobic >... | reverse complement strand
ACATTCTTTTGCGTTTTTGCCAGTAATACTTACTATAATTTTATATTTTTTCGTAATTATTGTTTAACATTTTTCAAAATAATTATAGCATATAAAATAAAAAAAGACCCGAAGATTGGATCTTTTTTAAATTTTGTTAAAAATTTTTAATACAGTTCTTTCTCTGCATGATATATGCATTTGATATTATAAATTTTTTCTCGTTCTGAGGTTATCAAATGATAATCATTTGGCTGAAGATTGTTGCGATTAATAAAATTAATCAACGTTGCTTCGGCAGTTGATCCTGAAAAATTTGTGAAAATTGCAACAAACGCTTTTTTCATGGTTATGATATTTTAATTTACAACTTATTTTATTTATCAGTGCCCTTTATTATACCATAATACTATTTTTTTGTCAATAATAACCCCAGTAAAGATATAATAGAACCCAAGGAAAAACCTATAAATAAAGGAAGAACAGGTCTTTTAGAGCCTGTTTTACTACTTGGCACGGGGTCGTGGACTATGTTAGAACTGAAGTTATCATTAAATCGATTAATTTAGTAAATTAATCCACTAAATAAGTCTGTCTAACAATATTATATCCATTAAACTTAGTGTCATCCTCCGACTTTAAATCAACAGCCTCTAAGGTTTTTGATAACTCGCTTAGATATTTAAAAAGTACCGGCCTATTACTTGCCGAACCGCCTGAATGATCATCGATTACAATAGCCGTTTTGCGATTTTCTTTTTCGGCCAAACTTTTTACATACCCTATAACCTTATCATAAAAGTCTTTAACCGATAATGAATTAATTAAATTTTCTATTGGGTTAAAACCTCTGACAACCAACAACGGCTCTCCATTTTTTGATTTTGTTTCAATCAACATAAAAGCTCCGGCTAATCTCTCATATTTTGTTTCTGGATTTTGCCTAATAATAACCGGGGTAAAATTAGGAAATTCTTTCAAAATACTACTATACTTTGAAGCCCAACAAGCATCAGCTATATGTCCAGAAAATTCAGTTAATACCCCCCTGGTCGGAATTAATTGAATCCTAGAAACATCCTTAGATTGACCACCGACATCTTGCAACAAAGCCATCTCTTCACTAATAGCTTGAGCCGAAATTATTTCATTGAACATTTTTTTCGCTTTCTTATCAGTAAAATATTTGGACATAGTCTCTTGATTAGTAATATGATCAATAAAATCAAGAACCCAAGACATATCACTAATATTTGGCTTATCTAAATCAATATTATCCAAGTCGAAATTTAAACTTTGCTTGTTTTTAGCAAAGCTCGTTAAAAAAACTGTTTGCCTTAATAATTCATTAAATTCGTTATTCCTGGCTAAAATGGAAAAATTATTTTGAAAATCTTTCAAATCTCTTATATTAATAGATTCAAGTAAGTTTATTTTTTGATTAATTCCCTCCCTGGCCATAGGATTGGGCATATTATTAGATTTCTCTTTTAATTCTTTAATTAATTCTAATCTCTTAGCCTCTATTTTTTCTACTAACTCACTAAGAGGGAATTTTTCTTGATACAAGTTTTTGGCTGTTTTGATAGAGTTAACTAACACGGAAAATCTATTTAAAAAATGCTCATTAAAATGATGGTTTTCTCTGCCTGCAATATCAGATTTAGCTATTAATAATTCTGGGCTGGGCTTGAAATTATGATTAAGCTCTTTTATTTCACCATTGTTTTTATTGTTAATATAATTAACAATAATACTTTTAAAACTCTCGTCATCCTTCGTTCCCCAATTAGCCTCTTGCAACCTTATGTATGATTGAAAATATGGTAAATACAAAGAATTATCATTCCCCGGCAATAAAACTTCGGGGTTGAAATTTTCTGAAACAATCTCTTTTTTAAATTCAATAAATCTCTCTTGTAGCTCCCTCAAACCATCATTACCACCCTTTTTTAATTTTAATTTTTTTATAATTTCTTTATCATCGCCACTAATACCTTTAATCATATTGTAATTATCAGCGCTAGCAAAAGTTCCAAATATTTCCGAGGTTTTAGCGACCAATTTATCTAAGGGGGGATTAAAATATTCATTAATTTTTACAATTTTAGAAAATTCTTGAAGCGAATTTATTAATTCATTGCCAAAATCCCGATTAAGATTCTCAAATTTTTCTATATTATTAACTAAAGAGTCAACGGCTTTTGCCTCAACTAACTTTAAGGCTATTTCCTGATCTAATTTTTTAAATTTTTCCAAATTATCAATTAATAAATTAATATTACCTGCCTCAATCAATCTATTGGCCAAATATTTATCGGCCGCGAAACATAGATCTAAATCTTCTTGAGAACGAGATAAAATATTTTCATTTGATAATTTAATAAAAAAAGAAGTCAAAACCCGATTATCATCGTTAGTAAATAAATCTATATTTTTTATATAAAAAGAGTCTTCGGGTTTATTTTTAATACTTTTTATAATTGAAAAAAATAAAACAATCTTTTCACCAGTATTTCTTTCAATAAACTTATCAAGATAATCTCCGGAAATTTGGAAATCTAAATCTGACAAATAATTATTTTTAATAGCATAAATTAAAAAATCTTCAAAAGCATCAGTTCTGCTTATTGCTTCGACAAACTTATTTTTATTATCAGCTGTTAGGCCGATAAAACCTTTATCCAACAACTTCTTTAAAGAATTAGCACTATTAACTTTTTCTAAAAAATAATCGAAAAGACCGCAATCTTCAAAATATTTTAAATCAATACTGCTATTCGCAAATCTATCTCCAAAATTATCAATCAAGCCCTTTAGAGCCTCCAAGCTTGGTTTAAAACTGTTAAAATTTGAGAAGATAATATATTCTTCGCCGGCATCAATAAATAATTGCAAAACTTTATCGGATAAATGAGAAAAGTTTTTTATATTTTTTTTGATAGCCCCCACATAACCATTTTCCCATAATTTAATAATATTTTCTTCTCCAACATTATCTATCCTGTTTATTTTTGCCGCCAAAACATCCATATCGCCTTCATTTATAATATTTGCAATTAAACTATCCGTGGCAATCCCTTCTTTAAGGTCATATCTTCTTAAAATATAAGAACTTTGCCTATTTTTCTTTAATTTCTCAATTAATATTTTTTTATCAAAACCAACGTCATAATTCGCAGTTCTTTCTAAAAGGACTGGGGCATAACCATTTTCAGCCATTTCATAAAATTTTTCTAAATCTTTAACGTTTGCGTGGTTGCGATTATTATGATTATCACCCAATACCAGAGTTATATCAGTAATAAACTTATCTCTAGTATCTCGATATTCTTGTTTATCTTCTTCTGACAAACTATTATTAATTTCATCATCTGCAACTGTTATTCCATAATAAATAATTAACGCATAGGCCTTTTTTAATTCCGATGGACTCTTAATATGTTTATCAATAAAATCTAATATCAAACCCTCTCTTGTGTCTAAATTAAAGCACTTTAAAATTTTATCTAAAGCCCAAAGAGGCTTAGTTTCTGAAAAACGATCAAAATGATGTAAAAATTTATCTATTACATCATCGGCTCCATTATTAAAAATATCTTTAGCCACTAAATTACTAAAAGATTCAAATTTAGGAAAAATTTGGGAATAATATAAATCAGACTGCTGTTTATTTTCAATCATTTTATCGGCGACAAAAGACGGCAAAGTCTTAAAACTATAATAATCACGATCTCTATAAAAACTATCTAGAACCTGAAGTTTATTCAGAGCTAGCAGAGTGTCAGAATCAAGATCATTTTTTTCAAGATTGTATTTATTAGCACCTTTATTTCTATTATACTCATTTTTATTTGATAAATAATTTTTAGCCGCTTTATAAAAAGCCCCTTTTCGACCATCATTAACCGCAACGTCAAGTATGTCCTCATGGTCTACATCCTGTTCTTTTTTATATTGCAATTCTGAGTTTTTCTGAATTTCTGAAGTGCCGAGGCTTAATAATAGCAAGTGATTATAATAACAGCTGTCAACCGTGGCTTTTTCACTCAATAAATCATTTTCGGCTTTAGCAGTTAATAATTCTTTTAAATCAGAAATATCTTTCTCCGGATTTTGAATTGGACTAGTTTCATTATTTGATCGCCAATCCATCAATTCTTGCAACCATTCCTGAACAATATCCTCCACTTTTTTATCTTGACCGATTTTTTTAAAATAATGACTAAAAAGCTCCGCTGATAAGCCAAGTTCTCTATCAATTTTTCCCCAATATTCAATTTTATTCTCCTTTTTTATTTGCTCAAATTTCATATTTTATCCAGTAAAATCTTATCTTTACTTTACCAATAATTTAGCCATTTGTAAACCAAAACAAGGGCACTCTAATTAAGAGCGCCCTTGCTAAAAACCTGCTAATTTGGCTAATTTTCTATTACCACAGAGGTGTTAGCACCTATCTAGGAATCGAACCCTGAAATGCTCGGCATTCGGGTCATTTTACACAGAAATGTCCGCGCACGGGCGACATCGCTCGACTGGAACACCATTAAAAACGCAGTGATAAAATGGAGGGATGTCCGGGAGCTAGTTAATTTTGTTTAAATTCAAGGGACTTAATGGTTTATAGGAATAGAACTTAAGTAGTATTAGAGTAAAGACTTCTCCGCTTGGATATAAACCTCCTCTAATTCATCAACTATCGGATTATTAAGTCTTCCCTTCATAAACTTTAGAATCTCCTGATAAAGCCAAAGCTTCTTTTCTTTTGGAGAGTTAAAATTGTCCCATAAAGCATCCCCCTTCTCTTGATAGGCGCTGATCATAGACTGAAGATTATGAATTTTATCAGCCGCGCAAACTATCAAAGCCTCATCGCTATCATTTTTTAAATTGGCTAAATATTTAGACTTTCTTTCTTCCCAGGTAGCTTTTTCATCACTTTCAACATTAGGGTCTTTATCCTCGCTTACGCCTTTAACTATCTGAGCAACCCTCTCACCAAAATCTCTTACCATATCATCGTAGTAATACCCTTTAACGTCTTCTAAGACATCGTGAAGTATTCCGGCCACAATAATGTCTTCATCTTCAGTGTAGTTGCTTAATATCCAGGCCACTGAAAATGGATGACTAATATAAGGCAATCCTGAATCGCCTTTTCTAACCTGACCTAGATGCAGCCGACTGGCCAGGTTAATTGCTTGTTGTATTTCTTGAGTTAATTTCATATTGGTATTTATTATAATTATTAGCTAAAAATCTTAAGGAGTTAATGACATCTCCTTTATCTCTCATGATATTTCCGCCAGATTCACAGAATAAGACAATCATACCACCGTCTATTTCTTTATTCTCATACTTTTTAGCTAAAACGTCAATAAACTTATTAAACTGAATAGCTTGATCGTTTAGATTATCACTTATCATTTGCACTAAATCACTAGTATCATATTTTGGAATTTCGACTCTATCTTGTCCAGGGTCCATGATAAAAATAGCAAATCTTTCTGCTAAGTCTAAAGACGCACTTCTTAAAATAGTAGTGATGCCAACAAATCCTCCTAATACGTCACGAGCCTGCCTTTCTAGGTCTTCAGATATACTCTGGTCATTGAGCTTAGCGGCCATAAACATTACATTTTCTTCAATATCATTTATTTTCCAATATATCTGAAAACAATGTTTCTGCATCTTTTCTTCTAAACTAGTTTGTTTTTTCATATTTTATCACCTCTCTTTCTAGCTCAACAAACAAAAAAAGCGGCTAAGAGATTTCATCAAAAGATATTACTATCTCTTAGATTGAAATCTCCCAACCGCCTTCAGCGATCAGTCACTTATTCCATTTAGCTCGCCGCAGATTTCCCAGCTTGCCTACCTGTTAAAACAGGAGAAATAAATGGCACTTTTTAGACTCAGTGCTAGAGCTTTGTTTGTTAAGGATATTTATATTATAGCAGATTTGGGGGGAAAGTCAAATTAAAAATTTAAAAATGGCTCAATGGGATTTTTAAGATAAGAGTTAATCGGTTTTTCTTCATTTTTTACAACCTGATCAATAAACCTCATATCCTCTTTATTAATTAGATCTTTATTCCTTAACAAAACCAATAACGCATTATTTTTTCTTAATAAAAAACGATTATATTTGTTTATCCTTTTAAATTCACTAATTAAAAATATAATTGTTACTAAAATCACAAAAAATAATAAGAATTCCATATTTTTAATTATTAATTATTATTTAATTTTTTTTAAATAACCCTATTAAACCACTCAATTGCTGCCTCTCCCTCTTTCTTAACTACAAAATCTATTTCACGATTATGTTTTACAGCATTTCTGAATTCTTTAAAATTAACAAACTTTTTCTCCAACTCTCCTCTTTTTTGAAATTTTCTAGAAAAAATATCCCAATTATTACTTATGATTTTGAAGTAATCCATAATATCACAAAAATCTATTCTTCTTTTATCTACGAGATCACCTATTTCCATGTCAGGATTTTTTCTTAAATTATCATCTAATTTTTTCTTTACAGATTCCTGAGTGTCACCGGGAATAGCTTTCTTCCAATAATTAGTGCCGTATTTTTCTACAAGAATAGTATCAATATAATCTCTAATCTTTAGCTCTGTTTTATCAATAGCCTTATTCTTGTTATAGCTTAAGGTTTGTATTATCTTAGAGCCGGTTATATTCTCAAAATATTCAATAATTTTATCAGCTCTAACTTTCAAAAATTCCTCATAATCATTACTGATTATAAAATCACCATAAGGAATCATTTGTGCTTCCAAAGCTTCTTCAAAATCAGGGTTTTCATTAAAAAATTTCTTAAAATAATCACTTGGCTGACTATTAGAAATTTCTTTGTTTAATTCAGCAGGGATAAAACAAAAATTAAGTAATAAATTAATACCCCTACTTCCTCGATCTCTTAAATAAGCTTTAGGGAAAATGTGATGGTTTTCCTTGCTATTAAATTTGGAGCAAAAATTATAATTTAAAACTATTAAATTATTATTTTTAAAATGTCTTGGTCCTCTTTGAGCCAATAAACAAAATAGAGCGTTTCGAATAGAAGATTTATTGCCGATTTTCATTTCTAACAACTTTTCTTTAGTAATAGAAATTGGATATTTTATTTTCACATCTTCGCCTTCAATAATTTTATCAAAAATAACTTTACGATCTTTCTCCATAGTAGTTTCACGCGAAACTGTATATCTTTCACCTAGGGCCGATTGCCAAAACCACTGATTTATAAGAGAAGCTGTTTTATTATCTAGTGATTTTTTTTCTAATTTATAAAATAAATAAGAAAGTAAGGATAAAATTGATGGATAAGGTAAGAATTCAAAAATTTTAGCACCTAGGTTTTCGGTTAAATAATCAACTGATAGTTTAATTGAGTTCTCTATTTTATCCCAATTTTCGCCAATTTCTTCCTTGGTTAATTGTAATAAATAAATTTTGCGACAATAACCTCGTGTACACAAACCAATGGTATGCAAAACAACTTCTGGATTAATTCGACCAAAACCCTTTTCTACAAAATACTTTTCTAACTCAATATATTTTTTACGCAAATCAAAGTCTTCCCCCCAAGTACTAGCCACAACTAAATCAAAAACGCTTAAACGCTTTCCTCCTTGATTAATTCTTTCAAAAATTTCAATTGCATCGTTAAGTTCCTTTTCTTTGACAATAATAATTGATAATGGATAATTTTCAAAAGTTCTCAAACATTTATCAAAAGCTAATTTTTGTTCATTAGGGAGATGATTATAGATTTCATGACGATTAGAGCCAAAAATTATATGAACCGGAATAGTTGTTTCTCCTAAATCATACTTACTTCTACCCAAAATAAACTTTTCTTTCTTTAAATCAAAACAAATTGATCCATAATTAATGCCTTTGATTTTCTTACCCTTAATGGTGACATAAAGAGAGGTAATTCTCTGCTGACCATCCAAAATAAAATCTAAGGAACTCGTTTTATCCGGTTTTGGTAAATCTAACTCAGCAATGTTTCTAAAAAAATTTGCATATTTACGATCTGCCTGCCAAAAGAAAAAGCTACCAATTGGAAATTCGTTATAAATACTATCCAACAATTTAACAACCTTAGTTCTTTCCCAAATAAATTCTCTTTGAAATCTAGGTATTTTTAAACGACCGCGCTCAATGTCATTAATAACATCTGACAATTTTAATTGATTTAAAACTTGTATTTTTTGAATTTCCATATTAATAAATTTATATATAAACTATTTAATTAATCCCCAGTTATCAAGAAAATAGCCCATCTCGTGATTCATATTCCCAATATATACTTTATCGTTTCTAAACTTAATATTCACCCTAAGTCTTTTTCCTCCCATAATCTCAAGAATAGCTTTTTCATGGATTTTCTTTTCAACTTCATGAAAAGGTAGAATTAAAAAGTTATTTTTCTTTTCTCCATGAAGGACAAAAATATAATAAACATTGCCATTACTATGACGCTCAAAAGAAACTTTTCTAATATCAAATACGTAAGTATCAAAGCGATTAAGATTTGATGTTTTAACCTGTATTCCAAACAGCTGGTTTTCCTTAACAGCCACAATGTCTATCCCGACATCAACGCTCATAATACTAGCGTTAAAACCGCGAAAAAGCAGCTCTGAACAAACAAGATGTTCTCCTCCCTTGCCAGTAAATCCGCCCTCAATAACAATCTTCTCTTCCTCCTCCTTCTCTGCTTCTTTAATTTTTGGAGTTTCTTTAATTTGTTTCTTATTAGGATTAAGCGCAAAGGTTCCTGGCGCAGTTCTAATAAACTCTGATCCCTGTCCTTTATGTTTAATATCTACAACAATCTGTGCATTCATCGTGGCCTCAGGAGTTGCGCCCTCAGTTTCTAAAAGTCCGGACTCTAAAGCCAATCGAGTTATTTCGCTATAATGTAAAGGCTCTTTAGATTTTTTTAATATTTCAATCGCAGATTGCTTAAAGGTGTTCATATTATTTTTTTGTATAATTACTATCAAACTTTTTCACAATATTTGGACTGTAAAATTCTTTTCTTGAACTTTTAGTGTTATTAGGATCAAGATAGCGTGTTTTACTTAGTTTTTCATCTTTCATCAGCTCTTTGCGGATTTTATGAAACTTGCTATTTGTTTTGAAATCTGAAAATCTTTTGTTTAATTCTTTTACTAACGCCTTATAATCAAGCGGATATTTCTTTTTTAGTATTTCATCTTCTTCCAATCTTAATGCCGGAGCATTTGGATCATCGGTTATTTGAACGCCTGAACCGTCTTTACTTCTACCTACGATTGTTGAAACAGGTTTTACATCCCCAATCAATCGTAGTACTGGTTTTCCTTTTGCTTGAAAATTACCTTGGTTGATAAATTTTAGCTTTGGTATCAACTTTTTATCAATAATAAGTGTTCCGCTTTTCCCGCTTATTTCGCCAGCGAATGTATCCATAATCGCCGCATTTGTCGGACCAATTTTTGATATTTTTTCAAAATGTTCCATCCAACTTTTTCTTTCTTCTTCCCTGACAGTATCAAACATCGTTTTCAATTCTGGATATTTGATTTTTTCACTTCTTGCGTTGTAGCGATAATAGATTCCCGCTTCTTTTAATTCTCCATCATTTTTAATACAAACAAGCGGTTTTGTCTTTGCTTGCTGAGTATATAAAATTCCGATGGTTTTGCCCTTTACTGTTATTGTAAATTTTTCAAAAATGATTTCCGGTGCAAAAACTCCATTTAAATAAGCAGTGATTTTGGCTTCGTCCACATCTTCAAAATTATTGCTTTGCAGTCCGATAAGATCACGCGGTTTATCTTTAATCCCAAAAACGATATACCCGCCTTTATTGTTGGCAAAGGCAACCATGCTTTTTGCGTATTTGTCTTTTGAGTTCCAGTTAAATGATTCTTTAAACTCAAGCCAGCCACTTTCACGCGATATTATCCTGTCCACGATTGTTTCGTGGAATAGAAATATCTTTTTATATTCATCGCTATTTTGAAAATCTGTATTCATAATAAACTGGATAAATTACTCTCCCCAAACTCCCGCTAAAATCTCCTCAATTCGCTTTTCGGCTTCGGATTTTAGCATTCGCACACCTTCCAAGGCCTGCATTTGCTTATCTAGTTTTTCTACGATTTGGCGTTGAGTTTCGAGGGGTGGGAGTATTATCTGAAATTCATTTAGCTTTTCGACATTGATGTTCTTTTGTGTTGCGATTGAAGATAATGCGTCTATTTCATCTTGAAATGCTCTGAAATACCAAAATAGATAATCATTTGTCGTTTTTTCGTTTGCTTGGATGCCAACAATACTATCAGGGAAATATGAATCAAAATCCAAAATACCAACCTCTCCAATCGATGATGCAATACTCATTACAAGAGTTCCCTTTACAAACTTTTTGCTTACAGTAATTCCTTTATCATTTAACGTTTGAGAAAAACTTCTTATTTTCTTTTCAAAACTTCTTGGAATATCGTTTATTTGAATAAACGGGAAATTACCATTGTAATAACTTGGGTCATTTCTGGGTCGGATTGAAAATTTACCCCTCTGAATACTTGAAATTTCTTTTAGATATATTTTTTCACCAAAAAAGATACTTTTATCAATATTTGAATGTTCCTCAATCCTTTCCGCCCCCTCAACAATCTGCTTTTGTTTTTCGATTTTTTCGACGATTTCGTTTTGGACTTCAAGCGGTGGGAGAGGGATTTGTAATTCAAGAAAGTTATCTACCTCAACACTTCGTCTTCCTGTCGCGCCAGACACCATATTATTGATTTGATCGTAAAAACTTTTTTGTGTAACAATGGCTTCAAGGTATTTTGGATTTACTTTATCTGTTTTAATCTCAAAATATGGAAACGAACTTGTTACAACTGCACCGTCAAGAATTGCTGGAACAATACCAAAAGCACCATTTCGGGCATCAATTTTTGACATAATAAAATCACCCTCATTTACAATAAATTGAGATTCTGTTTTGATTTCTGAACCTAAAACTTCTTGTCGAACAAAAACACCTTTTCCATAGAGTTTAATAGTGACTTGCCTATATAAAACATCATCTTCAAGTTTTATTTTATTGGCTTTCTGAATCAATAATTCTCCAAGTGTTTCAAACGGAAATTGTTTTGTTTCTTTCAGTATTTCAAAAAGTTTTACAAGTTTTTCATCTTTCCCCAAAACATGTTTATCCAGCTTACTCAAATATTCCCTCGCAATATCCATTTGCAAGGCATTTTGTGCGTCAAACGAAGCAAGAATTTGTAAAGCAGTTTTGGAGTCGGCTTTTTGTAATTCAATGTAGCGTTTATCAATCTTTGAGCCATTTTTGATTTCTGTACCTTTCAAAACTTCTTGCCAGTCTTTTATCTGCTCCGCACTTAAATTACTGCGGTAGTTTTGCAGATTAAAATGGTAGTTGTGGGCTTTTTCAATCGCTTTAGCGACTTCGTTGTCTATTTGCCCCTCCACAATATTGTCAAACTGCCACAATTTCTCGTCGTACATTTCTTTGCTGATCTTTTTGCTTTCCAGTTTTTTATCTAAGTCCGCTACCAGTTTTTCTCGCCTTATCGCGTTCTTTTCTTTGGTCTTTTCACTAACTTCTTTTTTTATTCTTTCGGCAATTCTCGGATCAAGCGTTTCAATCTGCTCTTTGGAAATACAAAAACTATGTTTCGTATCTTGTGGCTTCTTGCCTTGTTTCACTTCTGTAAACAGTTTCAAAAGTTCAGGAATCTGACTACCTTCAATCGATTTTCTGTTGGTTCCCATGCTGAAGCCGTCATTTTCTATTTTGTAATACCAAACACAATCTGTCGGTTCTCCTTTTTCAAAATATAAAATTGAAGTTTTGGCTCCTTGTCCGCTCTTGCTCACAAATACACCTTGCGGAAGTGAAATAACCGCTCGCAAGTTGGCTTCGTTCAGAAGCATTTTTCGTAAAGCGCAAGCGCTGTTTTGCCCCCAAGTCAAAAATCCTTCGGAAACAACAACGGCACATCGCCCTTTGTCTTTGAGTAAATCAAACATCAATTTTACAAACAAAATCGTGGTTTCAGATTCTTTGGAATATTCTTCCCAAACATTCGGATAAGCTGGCTGGTCGCGCTCGGCTCCAAAAGGTGGATTGGCAATCACCACGCTTTTACTTCCTCCGTCTCGTGAGGGGTCGTACATTTTCAAGCTGTCGCCTTGATCAATATTGTGCGGATTCAGCCCGCGAATATACATATTCACCGCTGCCATTTTGCGAATTCTTCCTTGATATTCAATTCCACCTATTCCTGTGCGATAAAACATATTGGCGATATGTTCGGCAGGAAATTGTCTTGTTTGGCGCGCTTTTTCTATTACATAATCATAAGCGTCAAAAAGAAAACCAGCTGTACCGCAAGCGGGATCAAAAATCGTGTCGGTAAAATCGGGGTCAACCATCTCAACCATCATTTGACGAATATGATCAGGCGTTCGATACAAGCCCAAATCTTTTGTTCCTCCGGTTTCAGATAAAGCGGACTCAATCGCATCGCCGAGCAAATCAGTTTTTAAAATATATTTCTCGTCAATTTCGTTCACCATGCCGATTACTTCGGCAATCACTCCACCTTTGACATTGTTGGTAAAGTTAGAATTGGCAAAAACTTCTTCCATTAAAACCAACTGATCTTGCATTTTTTGAGGCAAGTTTCCGCTGACGACTGATCGTGTTTTTGTTAAAATTGTTGAGTAAAAATCAAACATCCCAGGAACAGAATTAGCAATTTTTGGATCATAATCTTTACCATTTAACCTACTCAACGCCTGCTCACCGTTCAAAGAAAGTAAATGTGAAAAAAGAAGGCGATAATTTTCACCATCAAAAAGACTACGAAGAGGTTTAAATGATTCCTCTTGTTTGAGTTTGGTCTCAAAAATGCGAAGCAAAAGAAGCTCAATAATATATTCCACTCTTTCAACTGGCGTACCAGCAGGACGAAGCTTGTTGTGAAGCCTTTTTAGGATATTATTCGTTTCGCTATCCGCGTAATGTGTTGTTGATCTTCCCATAGTTTATACCTTAAATGTTGATTGTAATTCCTCAAATACTTGAGGGAAACGATTATCAAAAGTTTGATTTACTTCCTGATAATCGGCGCCGATAATTCTCACAAATACTGGATTATTAAATACTTCTTGCGGTGAAATTCTTTTTTTCTCAGCAATATTTGCCGAAACAATATCTTTCATATCACGCAAGATTTGAATTTGCTTGTCATTAAAATTATATGTATGTACATATGAATCAAAGCCCCTTTCTACTCGCTCTTTCGGTGTTGGAATTTTTTTGATTTTGAGTGCGTGTAAAAAGAAATCCCAAATCGATCCCTGTTCAAAGTCATAGGCTTTTTGCAACTGTCCCTCGTCAAGATAAACATTAGGATTTTTGGACCAAACTGTTATTTTATCAATCTCTTGTTCGCTTGGCTCATAATTTTCATTCGCTTTTACTTTTTCCTTTATTTCAACGATTTCCGGCGTGGCATTTTTATTTATTTCTTCCTCAAAAATCTCTCTAGCTTTCTCAATCGGAATATTATCAATTACTTTTATATTGTCACCATGCAGATAAACACGTTGAATTAAATGCGCTGGATCAGGGTTATCTATAATTCCTGTATTTCCGGTTCCATGAGTACCGGATCCTATTCCCTGGCTCGTTGTGCCTCCAGCTATAGAGATTATTTTTTTATTTTCCTTTTCTGTCCCTTTACCATTATCCTCCATATTTTTACACAAGCCAACAAAATCCAAAATCTTAAAACTAAATTTGCCCGATTTTGGATCTAATCGCGCGCCACGACCAATCATTTGAATATACTTGCCAACAGACTTTGTAAGATTTGCAAAAGCAATATAACGAACACAGGGAATGTCAACTCCAGTGCTCATAATATCTACTGAAACAGCGACAAAAGGTTTGTGATTTTGATCTTTAAACCATTTCTTAAATGTTGCATTAAGCTCATCATTTTCCGAAATAATTGCCTCTGCATAACGAGGCGATAATTCATCCTTATCTGTTTTGAAAATTTGATTAATCGCTTTTACCAGCTGGACACAATGAGTCTGACTAGCTCCAAATAAAATAACTTTTTCTCCATATTCTGTGTTAGCCTTAAGCTCCTCAGCCACCCTCAAACAGTTTTCCCAAGAAATAAATTTTTTATTTAACTGTTCAAGTTTTATTTTTTTGTTTTTATCTAAATTTATAACGTTCTCCGTGTCAGGATCAATATAATGGTCAAACTCGACACCAATTTCTTTAGCTGTTTTAACTAACTCAGTTTCAATTGATAATACTTTATATGGAGCTAAAAAACCTTCATCAATCCCACGAGCTAAATCAAATTGATAATCCGGCTCTCCAGTTTCACAACCAAAGAGGCGATAAGTATCTAAAATAGCCAAGTCTTCATCTGAAATCTCTTTCCCTTTTTTAGCAACAGCAATTCTTGGTGTTGCCGTTAAGCCAATACGAGGACACAAAAAATGATCAAATATTAATTTTCTATTTATATTTATAGAACGATGACACTCGTCAACAATAATTAAATCGTAAAAATTGCTTGGGATATTTGAGTAAATATTTTCCAGTGTGTCAATTACTATTACATGAACTTGAGCATTTTTATACTGCCTATAATTTCCCGAGGTTATCCTGACGGCTGAATACTCTTTACTAATAAGAGAAAATCCGTCATTAATGGCTTGCTCAGCAAGCATAACCCTATCCACAACAAAGAGCACTCGTTTTGCCATATTATATTCAAGCAATGTCTTTGTTAAAGCAACCATTGTTCTTGTTTTTCCGAGCCCGGTTGCCATGTGAACCAGCATTTTTTGCTTACCCTCTCTATATTTTTGGATAATTTTTTCAATACATTCTACTTGATAATAAGTCTCCTTTCCGTGGCTAGGATTGATGCCGCCAGCAATCCCCCTATCAATCGTGATTTCTCTATTTAAATTAATTTTTTTTGCCTGTTCTATTTTTAATTGCATTTCTTCAAGAGTCATCAAACTGTTTACTTGTCGAAATTCGCCAGCCTCCAAACCCCTCCATTCAGTATCATAAAAAAGAATCCTTTCAGGAGAGCAAGCATATAAAAATCGAGGCTTTAAAATGCTGGCATAAAGTGTACGAAGTTTTGTTAATGCCTTTTTTTCATCTTCAAATTTATTTTCAAAAATAGCCACTATATTGTGATTTAAATCTAATAAGGTAATGTCGGGCTTAATACTTTTTTTCCCCTCAAATAATCTTTGCTGTTCTGGGGTTAGTGTGTATTCTTGTTGATACAGTAAAGTGTCTCCGACTTTCCATCCGATTTTTTTTAATTCATCAATTATTTTTAAATCTGTATCTGTGGCTTCATTAATTTTTGGCATACATTTAATTTAATCTTTTATTAATCTCAAAACATCATCCTTCTTAAACCTTCTATCCCCTCGGCTCCCAAAGCGAATACATTTAATCAGACCCTTATTCTCCCAGTTTCTGAGAGTGTTTGGGTGGCAGTTAAGAATCTGACAAGCCTGAGACAGCGTTAATATTTCCGGCAATTTATCGGTTTGCATAATTTGATTTTTGACTTAACATAAGTTAATATTAGTATATAAAGATATGAAAAATAATTCAAGTAAAGATAAAATTAAAATAAACACTTGTTAAAATGAATATGGAGAATATAAATACAAAAAAAATTTCAGCTACCCTGCTGAAAGAATTTTATTCTAGGGTTATAAATATTTTTGAAGCAATCAATAGTGGACTAGTCTTATATACCGATGAAAACCTCAACAATTTTTATAAGTTATTAACGGACATAATTAATTCCATGTTAGAAGAATCTCAATATTCAAAACTTAGAAAATTCGCTCCAGAATTCTATGAAAATATAACTGGCAAAATAAACGTTATTGACCAAGAATGGGATCAATACAAAGAAGAGCTTTATAATTTTTCCAGTAAACTAGAATCTTATTGCCTAGAATTGGGAGCTAAAAAAGAAATGCTCAATGAAAATTTATGGAACATTTTTTTTAATAACATAGACGAAGGGGTTTTAGCTCATCGTAAAACAGTAAAATATTTTTCCACAAAACTAAGAAATAGCCTGGATGAAGAAAGGGTGAAGATATACATCTCCGATAACAGGGGTATATGGCGCAAACATTACAAAACGATTTTAATTTATGAAATAGGATTAAACACAAAAAGATTCAACATTATTAAAAGTCTAAAAACTGGACAAATAAGCGGTCCAAATTTAGCCACACTTTATTCAAATAACAATCTTTCTCAAATTAGTAAAGAAATAAATAAAATAAACAGCTTATTCAAGGAAAAGCTTTCTCTAAACGAAGGCTTAATAAATAAAGCCAGCACGGGCGGCTATCAACTCAATAACACTTATTTTGATATAAATTTTGAATAAATCCAAAGAGACCCTTGTTGGTGTTAATAACTTTCTAAACACGGCTTAAAAGGCCGTTTTTTTGTTGGCGAAGACCAACAGAAAACCAATTATATAAATATTTCAAAAATGAAAAAATATAATTGAAAGTTTAATAAATTAAAATTAAAAATCTATGGAAAAGTATGAAAACATTATCTTCGAAATTGAGTTTGATGAAGAATTAATTCAAGCCTGCGCCGAGTCAACTATCGAGCGTGAATTAACAGACCTAGAACTATATCGCTTAAAACGTTGTTGGTACGACTTCGATAGCGTTGGCTGGTTAAAAAACGATGTTATATCCAGTTTCATCGAAGAAACCATAAAAATAAAAAATAGCTGGGCTGATGAAGAATACTACAACGAACATAAATATGAACAAAAAAATTAAAACCATCGAACTTTTTAGAACTAAAGATTTAGTTGTCGCCTCTGCCCTTTATGCAGACGGGCAAAAATTAGTCTCTACAGAGATGTCTAATGCCGGACAAACTCTTTTTGTTTTCGAAGATAAAAGCGCCTGTGAGTCCCTCGTCCAAAAACACTATACCGGGGAACTAATTCTCCCCAGCCGACAGCTACTAGACGCTGTCAGAACACTTAAATCGATCATTTTCAATTCTTAAAAAAGGCATCCGTTGCGCTTTGGTGAGTAATTTAGGCAGGGTAACGAAAAATTACTCACCAAAACAGAGCGAAGGCCCCGAAAACCTATACGAAATAAGGCTAAAATGACCCGGACAGCATTCCGGGAGAAGGCAATAAAACCCGTCAAAACCGTACAGAAATAGAAAAAAGATAGGACTAGGATTTCGGCAGGAGGAGGGGTTCAGAGCTCTAAGGTAGCACAATAGTAAAACATGAAAACAATACACTACAAAACTAAAGGGTACAGATTAGACAATAAGGTTGTCCAAACCTTAGAAGTTTTGAAGCGGGAAAGCGGCCTAAGCTATAACCTGCTTTTTAAAAGCTTATTAGCCCGCTACCAAAAAGAGAGAGAAATAAATCAAAAAGCTGACCTATGATTTCCCTGGATGAATACAAAAAAGCCCTGGGAGAAGAAGCGGATAAACTGAGCTCCCAGGAAATAGAGGAATTAAAGGATCGTCAAGAAAAATTGGCTGATGCGCTTTTTGATATGATGTTTTACCAAAATAAACCACAAGACGCCGTCAGAGGGCCAAATAAGGACAAATAAGGCAGATAAAAGACCTTAATATAAGCAAAATACAGATAGGCATAATTGCTTGATGATACGGGGTCTTTATCATAATCTGTAAATAAACTAAAGATAAAGAAAAAATAAAATTAAAATGAAAATTATATGAAAAATAAATGCTTAATTTACTGCCGTGTTAGTACGGCCAAACAAGCCCAAGAGGGTGAAAGTTTAGAAATCCAAGAGAAAATCTGCAGTGATTTCGCAAACAAAATAAACAAAAAGGTTTTAAAAGTATTCCGAGACCACTTCTCCGGCAGAAAGGAATCTCGACCGATATTTGAAGACATGATTCTCTACGCCAAAGAACATAAAGACGAAATTGATTGTCTGATTTTCAGAAACATCGACCGCATCACTAGAGGAGGGGCGGCGTCTTACGAAAATCTAAAAAATCAATTCAACAAAATAAACATAGATTTATTTGACTGCACCGGCATGATCCAAAAACAACAGAACACCATGGAACACTTAGGATTAAAATTTGACTGGAGCACATATTCGCCAAGCGATACCGCCGAAATGATAATGGCCGATAACGCTAAAACCGAAGTCAGAAATATATTAACCAGAACCATAGGGGCCCAAGTCCCCTTAGCCAGAGAGGGCTACCACGTCGGCTACATCCCGGACGGCTTTGTGTTAAAACGGACTTATTTTGGGAGCAAAAAAAGATCAATCCTAGTTCCCGACCCCGAAAGATCCAAATACTGGATTGAGATGTTTAGACTGCGCGCTTCCGGTGCTTACAGCGATCAAGAAATAGCTGATAAGATAAACGCGATGGGCTTTAAAACCAGAATCAGGAATCGCTGGAGCAAATCAAAACAAGAAATCATCGGCAAAAGGGGCGGCAACCCTTTAACTACTAAAGAGCTCCAACAAGAAATTACCAATCCGATATACTGCGGCATTAAAATCCATAAATGGACCGACTACAAGCCTATAAAAGCCCAATTTGACGGCCTAGTCGACCTAGAAACCTTTAACCGCGCCAATAGAGGAAAAATAGAAATCATTAAAAGAGGCCAAGAATACGAAGCCCGCTACGACTGCCAACCAGAGCAAATAACCCTTAAAAGAATGAAAGACAATCCTCTCTTCCCCTTTAAATTTATTCTCTGCCCGCACTGCAAGAAACCCTTTCTTGGCAGTTCTCCCAAAGGAAAAGCCGGAACCGGTTTCCCAACCTATCACTGCTCGCGTGGACATGAATACTTAGGCGTCCCAAAAAAGAAGTTTGAAGCAGACATTAAAAAGATGATCGAAGGGTTAGAGCCCTCAACCGCTTTCAATAAAACCTTCGAGATGATAATCATCGACAAATATCGGGAAAGACAGCAAGAGCTAATAACTCACTCCCTAGACGTTAGTCGCAACATCTCCGAACTAAAAGCCGAACAGAGGCAAACTATTGAAGCCATAACCAAAACAAACAGTGAAATCGTGCGCCAAGAATTGGAGAAAAAAGTCGATGAACTTGAAGCAGAAATCCAAAATGCCAAGACTCACCGGAACGAAATAGAGGTCTCAGAGGAGGAACTAATGGCCTTTATAAAATTCGCTGAAAACTTTATGGAACACCTCCCAGAAACCTTGTTAAATAAGGCTAATTTACAAAAACAGCGGGCTCTATGGGGCCTGCTGTTTAGGGAAATTCCCGACTACTCTGAAATCCTTAGTGGAACACCTAAAATTTCGCCAATTTTCGAGAATTTAAAATGTTTTTCTGAACCGAAAAACGAAATCGCACGGGATGTAGGAATCGAACCCACGACTGACGGTTTGGAGCCGTCCATTATACCATTTAACTAATCCCGCAATATTCTATAAATCTTTGAATAATAATAAAAATTTCTTTAAATATTTTAACAT
>Ga0208460_10000859_pt1 | contig 19711 bp, 17 predicted proteins | sample AD_STIC10_MetaG_FD_184436 | JGI IMG/M metagenome (GOLD analysis project Ga0208460, IMG submission 184436) | Active sludge microbial communities of municipal wastewater-treating anaerobic digesters from USA - AD_STIC10_MetaG (SPAdes) (version 2) | ecosystem: Engineered > Bioreactor > Anaerobic >... | reverse complement strand
CCACTGGTCGACGACCAGCGGCTGGCCAGGGCCCCAGAACGGCTGTTTCCCCTGGTCGGCGCGACTCGTCATAGCTTCTCGGGCGGATGGGTCGCAGGCTGGGGAGCGCTGGGGAGCTGTGACGAGTCGCGGTGGGGGCTCCCTCCCTCGTCGCGGTCGCGTTGCGCCGCGGCGTTGCGCCGGGCTCGTCGATACTCGGTGTGCGCGGTCCGGCAGTCGTCGCATCGGCAACCTCGTCCGTACGACGCGACGGTTCCGCATGGGAAGAAGTTGGGGCGTTTCGCTTCGTAGAGCCGATCGAGGGTTGCCTGCTGCTGCTCGGGTGTTTTCGCATCCCAGGTGCGGGACTGTCCGATGAACGGTGTTTCTGGCGTTCATCTTGTTAGAGGTTCTCGGCAGCCGGCATGCGGTCGGCGAAGGTGACGGCAAACGCGTTCAGCGCGGGCTTCCACCTCATGGTCCATCGTGCCTGCCCGGTGCCCTTGGGGTCCATGCCGCGGGTGACCAGGTACAGGCACTTCAGTGCGGCTTGCTCGGTGGGGAAGTGCCCACGCACGGTCACGGCCCGCCGGTAGCGCGAGTTCAACGACTCGATCCTTATCTTGAGCCACTGGCCGGGCTGGTGCCTTGACCTGCGGTTTTTCGTGCTGGACGTGTCCGGGACGAGGGTGTTCGGGGGCGTGTCCGGGCTCGTCGTCAGGGGCGGTTTTCGAGTGGGTCTCGGGCGTGTCGCGCGCGCTGGTCGCCGAGGGCTTGGGCGAGGGCGTGCCGCAGTTGCTGGTTGTCGGCCTCCAGTTCGCCGATCCTTTGGTGTGCGAGTTGCAGGCGTTGCCTGAGGGAGCTGTCGCTGGCGGCCTGCCGGGCGGGCACGGCAGGGACTGTCGTCCGCCGTGGGCGTTCCGCGCGGATCTGGGCGAGCAGGTCGGCCTGGGTGTACAGCCAGGATCGGGATACCCCGGCGCGCTGCGCGAGCACGCTGACCGTGATGGTCTGCTCGGTGGTGGCCAGGTGCCGCAGGGTGCTGACGGCACGGCGACGGGTCTGCTCCGCGCGGGAGCGGGCGGCCTTGGCGAGGTGGCGGCTGTTGTCAGCTCTCATCGTTCTCCTCGGGGTGTTCGAGCGCGGTGATGATCGACTCGAGGTTGCTCAGCACGTCCTGGTTCATCTGGGCCACTCGGGTCCGGCCTTGGGCCTCGGCGCGGGTGATCAGTTCGATGACCTGGGCGCGGTGCTCGCGGTGAGCGGGCAGGTGGGTCGCGGTGGTCAGGAACATCGGGCAGGTCAGGCACGCGTTGGCGTGGGGACATGCCTTGTGGATCGGCAGGGCGCAGTGCCCGTTGGGCAGTGCCTGGGTCGCGGCGGCGAGGCGGTGACCGGTCCAGGCGGCGTCGGCCAGCGGGCTGCCCGGTTCGCTGGGGATGGCGGCGCCGGTGATGTCGACCTTGCGGGCGGCGTCCCAGTGCCGGCGGACGGTGTCGTCGTGCAGCCTGGCGTAGTGGGCCGTCATCTGTGACGAGTCGTGGTCCAGGATGCGGCGCACGACCTCTTGGGGCACGTCCCGGTTGATCAGTCGAGTGCCCAGGGTGTGCCTCCACTGGTGCGGGGTCAAGTGCACGCGATGGGCGTGTTCGTCTCGTACGTCGAGGGATTCGAGCCACCGATACAACGCGGCCCGGTAGGTGGAGGTGCTCAGCGGGATGGCCCGGTCGGGGTTCTTCGTCGGCCGCGGGAACAGCACCGGCGGCGCGGTGGCCTCGGCGGTGAGGCGTGCCTGTTGGGCACGAATCAGGGTGTGCAGTTCCTCGTCGAGGGGGACGAGGGCCTCACGGTTCATCTTGTGGTTGACGTAGCGCAGGTAGGGCGCGCCTTTGGGGTCGGTGACCAGGCAGTCGTAGGACAGCCTGGTCGCGTCGCCGACGCGCAGCCCGCAGCGGATCAGGATCAGGGTGATCACCGCCCCGGCAGGGTCGGACCAGGCCGCGATCGCGGTCGGCGCCTCGAGCTGGGCCATCACATGCTCGGCCACCGCGCGCGGCCCGCGCTGCGGGCGGGGCGGGTTGTCGTCGGTGAACAGGGCCGCGGTCGGGTGCAGCGGCGCCCAGCCCCGCTGCCGGACGGCCTCGAGGAAGCCGCGCAGCTGCCCGATGTGGACCTGGCGTCGGTGGGCGGTTGGGACGCCGGTGGAAAGGTCGGCCAAGTAGCCCTCGAGCACGACCCGGGTGAGCGCCTGCGGAGCGTCGATCCGTGCCTGCTGCAGGTAGCCGGCGAGCCGGGTCACCGCGGTCAGGCCGCGGCGGACGGCCTCGAGCCCGACACCGGTGGCCAGCCGTTGCCGGGTCCACCGTTTGGTCGCCTCACGCAGCCACGGCTGGGCGATCCGGGTGAAGTCGAGGGTGAGGTTGCCGGGATAGCCGAGCCGGCGCAGCTGCCATACCTCGCGCGGGTACTCGGCCACCCAGCCGCTGCCGGCGGCGAGGTCGGCGACCCGTTGATGGGCGTACACGAGCAGGCCACGGCCGTTGCTGTCGCGTCGCCCGGACGCGGTGAACGCCTTACGCCAGGACCGCTCGTCCCCGTCGCGCAGGCTGGGAACGTCGGCCTCGAGCAGGAACGACACGAGGCGCCCTACGACCTCCGGAGGTGTCCGGCTGGCACGCTCGTCGTGCCGACACTGGATGACGTAGGCCAGCTCCCAGCGCAGCGGCTCAGGCAGCCGGGCCAGGACGATCACCTGGTCCGAGGGAACCCGGAGCGCGGCGAACTCACGAGCGAACACCACCGGGTCCGGGCGCCCGTTCGCGCGCCACGTGCTGTGGTGGGCGTGACATAACGGCCCGGCCGCTTGCGGCCACAACAAGCATCCCGGGACGTGGCACGCCTCGGCGACCGGCGCCTTGATCGGCGGTGGCCCCGCGGCGAGCCACTGCTCGAAGTCGGGGCGCCCGGAACGTTCCCACCCTTGAGCATGTAACTGGCACAGACCTTTTCGTGCTACCCCGTACCCGCACGCCTCGACCCGGCAGGCCCGGTTCGGGCGCTGACGTGCCCAGCCCGGATCGGTGCTCGCAACGAACTCGTCCACATCGGGCCGGCCCGCCTTGGCCCACCGGTGGTGGTGCCCGGCGCACATCCCGTGCCCGCGGGCCAGCCGCTGACAGCCTTCGACCAGGCATGGCCCCGCGGAGTAGGCCGGGTCGTTCACGCCGACCACGATCCGGTCGGCCGCGAACTCCGGCCGCAGCGCCGTGCGGACCCGAGCCGTCCACGCTGCCTCGCTGCCGCGGCCGGTGCGTAGCGGCAGCACGATAGCCGAGGTCACGACACGTCCTCGGTCAGCACACCGGCACGGGTGAGCGCGGCCCGGGTGTCGGCCACGGTCAGGTGCGCGTACGTGCTCGAGGTCGTGGCCACCGACGCGTGCCCCAGCAGTGAGGAGACGACCTCGACCGGCACATCGGAGCGCAACAGCCCGGTCGCGTACGTGTGCCGCAGCCAGTGCGGGTCGAAGTCGATCCCGGTCCGGGCACGCAGCCGCCGGACCAAGTCGTACACCGCCGCGTACTTCAGCGGTGAACCGACGCGCCCACCCCACAGATTGACGAAGACGTAGTCACTGTCGAGCTCGCCGTACTCCTCGATCAGGTAGTCGGCGTAGCACCGGACCAGCGAGGCCGGGACCGGGATCGTCCGCGGGACCAACGATTTGGAGCGGGCCCGGTTGTCGTTGTCACGGGCGATCACCCGCACCTGCCGCTCGGCCGCGTCCCAGTCCTCATGCCGCAGCCCGAGCGCCTCACCGACTCGCATCCCAGTGCTCGCGAGCACCTCGAGCAGCAGCCGGTCCCGGCGCCGCTGGCACGCCCCGATCAGCGCCTCGACCTCCTGCCGGTCGAGGGTGCGCGGTGTGCGCCGTCCAGCCCGGACCCGCACCACCGGCGCGGCGACCGGCCTGGACTTGCTCACGTGGTGCAGGAACCCGCGAGCCCCGCCCCGCCGGCCCGCAGGGCGCCACACGCTCAACGCGGCGTGCACCGCAAGCCCGGACCGGCTCGCGTGCTGGTACATCGACCCGACCGCCGCGAGCTTGCGGTTGATCGTCGCAGCCGAACAATGCTCGCCCAGCGGCAGCACCGCCACCCCTGCGCCACGCGCTGAAGGTGGCAGCCGCAGCCACGCCACGAACGCCGCGACGTCCTCGACCGACACCGCGGCCCAGTCCAGCGCACGACCGGCGAGGAAGGCGAACCAGTCCCTCAGGTCATGGGCGTACGCCTTGACCGTGTTCGGCGACCGTCCCGCATCGGTCAAGAACGACAGGAACCGCTCGGCCGGCTCCACGAGCTGCCCGTCCTCACCGACCACCGTCCACGACTCACGCCGCGAGCCGGACACCACCACTCGAGCAACGAACACCGAACCTCCCACGACCATGCCTGCTGGACGGCTGCAGATAAGCACGTCCAGCACGCACGATGGGGGACCGATCCAGGCCATCGGCTACATCAACGACACCCTGAAGCTGGCTCAAGATAACGATGCTGTTGGTGGTGTAGATGACCTTCCGCAAGGCCGGCCCGAACGCCAGGAACGGGGTGAACCGGTCCCAGGCGTTCTCCCACGACGCGACGGCGGCGGGGTACTTCTTGCCGAGTGTGGAGTCGGCGAACGTGGCCAGGGCCATGAGCGCGGCGTCCTCGTTGGCTGCGGTGTAGATCGGGCGCAGCATCGCGGCGACGGCCTTGCGGTCGGTGTAGGACACGAACCGCATCGAGGCCCGGATCAGGTGCACCACGCACGTTTGGACCATCGCTTCACGCCAGGTGCCCTCGATGGCCTCGGGGAGCCCGGTCAGGCCGTCGCAGCACACGATCAGCACGTCCTTGACGCCGCGGTTGGCGAGCTCGGCGCACACCGACGCCCAGAACTTCGCGCCCTCGGCGGCTTGGACCCAGATGCCCAGGACGTGCTTGACCCCGTCCATGTCGACCCCGACGGCGATGTGCGCGGCCCGGTTGGCCACGTGCGCGCCGTCGCGGATCTTGACCACGAGGGCGTCGAGGTAGAGCACCGGGTAGAACGCCTCCAACGGGCGGGTCTGCCACGCGGTGACCTCTTCGAGCACCGCGTCGGTGACGTTGGCGATCGTCTCGTGCGAGAGCTCGGTGCCCAGCGTGGACGCCAGGTGGTGCTGGATGTCGCGGATCGTCATCCCGCCGGCGTACAGGGAGATGATCATGTCCTCGAGCCCGCCCAGGCGGCGGGCGCCCTTGGGCACCAGCGCGGAGGCGAACGTGGAGTTACGGTCCCGCGGCTGGTCCAACGCGATGTCACCGACCTCGGTGGACACCGTCTTCGGGGTGGTCCCGTTGCGCGAGTTGCCCGACCCCTTGCCGGCCGGGTCGCCCTTGTCGTACCCGAGGTGGCCGGTCAGCTCGGCCTCCATCCCCCGCTCGAGGACGGCCTTGATCATCTCCGGCAGGAACCCGCCCTGCCCGGTCAGCGACAGGCCACGCTCATCCGTGGCAGCCATCAACTGGTCCAGCATCTCGTCGGTAAACAACTCCCGACGCAACCGGCGAGCCTCAGGCTCGACAGCGTCCGTCTTCGCTTCCTTGGTCATGCTCACAATCAAACTCCTTCAGGTCGGCAACCCCCTCCCTTACACAGACCATCTGATACCCCCCGGTGGAGTCGACCGACACCTGCCACGACAACCGGCCGTTGCGGTCGGCAGCCTGGCTCAGCGCGGCCTCAACCCGCGCCCACACCCCGAGCAGTTGCCAGCACGCGAACAGGGCGTACACCCGCCACCACGGGCCGTACCGGACCGGGACGTCCCGCCACGGACAGCCGGCCCGAGCCCGATGACGGACCCCGTCGACCAGCCCCCGGATCGGCCATCGCCGCGGACGACCACACGGAGCAGTCGGCGGAAGCAGCGGCTCCAACAGCGCCCACTGTGCGTCGCTGAGATCGTGACGGGCTGCGGCGGATACGGTGAGCATGAGGCCTCCGGCAGTAGCGGGTGATTCGACACCACTTCCTCTACTGCGGAGGCCTCACCTCACGCTCGGCGACACACCGAACAACACATCCGTCACTTTCGTAACAGGCCCTAGGTGTGATGTCCGGGAAGATTGTCCCGCTCAGCGGCGGCGAGCGTGCAGGACAGGTGCCCGTCGCGCGCCATCGCGAGGGTGGGGTGGGAACTCACCACCAGTGATCGCCCACGGTCACCACCCGTTCGTACCCTGTCTGCATGGGACTTCTGGATCTCGCCGCCGGGCACCCGACCTCGACCCCACACGAGCAGGCGCTCGCTCACGCCGCGAACGGTGTTGCGATCTACTGGCGACCGGGCTGTCCGTTCACGGCGCGCCTGCGCCTGGCGGTCCGTTCCCGGCGCGACCGGGCCCGCTGGGTCAACATCTGGGAGGACGACGCGGGTCGTGCCTTCGTCGCAGGCATCAACCACGGGAACGAGACGGTGCCCACGGTGGTGATCGACGGCATCCCCCACACCAACCCCGACCCCTCGGTCGTGAAGGCCGCCCTGTCGCGCTGACCCACGCGCGGCAAGAACCGCATCACCATGGGTGCGACCGCCCGATCCGGTCAACGACCCCTGGTTGCGGAGCGCGCCTCCCACTCGACCTCACCGTCGACGATGCGCGGCGTCGGCACCAGTCCCAGGCGGGCCGCGACCCGCTGCGACGCCACGTGGCCAGGGTGCACGTGCGCGATCACCCGCTCGACCCCGCAGGCGTCGACGAACTCCACGACGGCCGACGCGGCATCCGAGGCGATCCCCCGGCCCTGCCACGGCATCCCGACGACCCAGGCGAGCTCGGCGACCGAGTCGTCACCGTTGACGGTGGCCTGCACGTAGCCGACGGGTTCGTCGCCGTCGACCAGCCGGATGATCCACGTGTGCCAGGCGAACACGGCACCGCGCGGACCGGCCACCTGACGGGCGTACCGCGCCTCGAGGTCAGCCCGCGACGGCGGCGAGCCGCCGATGAACTCGTACAGGCCGGCATCCGCGAGAACGTGCTCCATCGGTGCGGCGTGGGCGGTCGAGAGCGGCTCCAGACGCACACCGCGGCCCCGCAGGTGCGGGGTGCTGCTCACCGCGCGGAGACCTCGTGCACGAGCTCGACGACGCGGGTGAGCACGTCGGGGTCGGTGTCGGGCAGCACGCCGTGGCCGAGGTTGACGATGTGCCCGGGTGCCGCGCGCCCCTCCTCGACGATCGTGCGCACGCGTCGCTCGAGGGGCTCCCACGGGGCGAAGAGCAGGGCCGGGTCGAGGTTGCCCTGCACCGCGTAGCGCCCGCCGAGCCGCTCGATGGCGTCGGTGAGCGAGACGCGGTAGTCGACACCGACGACGTCGGCGCCGGCCTCGCCCATGAGCGGCAGCAGCTCACCGGTGCCGACACCGAAGTGGATGCGCGGCACGTCGAGGTCGGCCACCGCGGCGAGGGCCTTCGCCGAGTGCGGCATGACGGATGCCGTGTAGTCGGCTTTGCTGAGGACCCCGGCCCACGAGTCGAACAGCTGCACGACCGAGGCTCCGGCCAGCGCCTGCACGCGAAGGAACGTGCCGGAGATCTGCGCGAGCTGGGCACACAGGTCGTGCCAGAGCTGCGGGTCACCGTGCATGAGCGCCTTGGTGTGCTCGTGGTTCTTCGACGGGCCGCCCTCGACGAGGTAGGACGCGAGGGTGAACGGCGCCCCGGCGAAGCCGATGAGGGGGGTGCCACCGAGCTCAGCGGTCAACAGGCGCACGGACTCGGCGATGTCCGGGATGTCCTCGGGGGTGAGGTCGCGCAGCTGGGCGAGGTCGGCCCGCGTGCGGATCGGCTGGGCGATGACCGGCCCGACCCCGGCGACGATGTCGAGGTCGACACCGATCGCGGAGAGGGGGACGACGATGTCGGAGAAGAAGATCGCGGCATCCACGCCGTGGCGGCGCACCGGCTGGAGGGTGATCTCGGTGACGAGGTCGGGCCGCCGGCACGACTCGAGCATGCCGACGCCGCGCCGCACCTCGCGGTACTCGGGGAGCGAGCGCCCGGCCTGTCGCATGAACCACACCGGCGCGTGCGGGACGGACTGCCCGCGCGCAGCCCGGACGAGAACCGAGTCCTTGGGGTCGGCGGCGGGGCGGCTGTCGCTGCTCTGGTCAGCGGTGCGGGAATCGGGACGTCGGTCGTCGGCGGTGCGGGAGTCGGCAGTCACGATCAGTGATTCTCCCACCCTGGTCAGAGCGCGATGACGACGGCACCCGCCACGGCCATCGCGGACCCGAGCACCTGGATGGGTCGCAGCCGTTCCTTGACCACGGCCCACGCGAGCACCGCGGTGACGACGGGGTAGAGCGAGCCGAGCACGGCGGCGACGCTGACCTCACCGCGCGAGGACGCCACAGCGAACAGGGCGTTGGCCAGCAGGTCACCGCAGCCGACGGCCAGCAACGCCGGCAGCTCCACGCGCCGCACCCCGCCGACGCTGCGCAGGCAGAGCGCCACGACGATCAGCACGGTCACCGACGTGGCCCGCATCCCCCACAACGTCATGAGGGTCGACTCGCGCGCTCCCCGGTCGAGGAAGAACAGGGCCAGGCCGAAGCAGAAGGCCGCGACCACAGCCAGCACCACGGGCCTGGCGGACACCGCTCCGCTGACCTCCGGCCCCGAGGCCAGGGTGACGCCGACGATGGCCACCACCATTCCGACCCAGGCCCAGGCGGATGGCTGCTCACCGGACGCGACGCCCAGGGCAACCGGGACGATCACGCCCAGTGCGGCGATCGGCGCGACGACTCCCATGGTCCCGGTGGACAGGGCCGTGTAGAAGCTGACGAGTCCGGTCGTCCCGGCAAGACCGGCGGCGAGCGCCCAGAGGGGCCAGCCCTGCCAGGACACGTCGCCACGCAGGAGCACGACGGCGCTGATGACGAGGAACCCCAGCCCCTGCGACCAGCCGACCACCGCGATGGCCGGGCGGCGTCCGCTGAGGAGCCCGCCGAAGAAGTCAGCGGTCCCCCACGCGACGGAGGACCCGAGGGCCAGGAGGGCGAGCACCGCTCGAATGTAGCCGCGCGCGCCCTGGTCAGTGCTCGCGATAGCCCTGCCCGTGCTCGTGGTCGCCCGTCTCCTCGCGGCGTGCCTGACGGGCGCCGGGGCCGGATCGGCATACATTGCAGGCGTGTCCAGCCGCAGCGTCTCCGGTCGGGAGTCCCCGGAGTTCTCCCGCGCCCTCAAGGATCTCCACCGGGTGCGCTTGCGCCCCGAGATCCGACTCACCGAGGTCCCGGCGCCCCAGCGCATCGCGCCGTATGCCGTCGCGCTCACCGCTGATGTCGTCGACCCTCGTGACACCGACGACGACCTCGCCTCCGGCCGGTTCGTGCTGCTGCACGACCCCAGCTCCCCCGAGCCGTGGGGCGGGCAGTGGCGTGCAGTGACCTTTGCCCGGGCCGAGCTCGAACCCGAGCTGGCGACTGACCCGGTGCTCGGCGAGGTGGGGTGGAGCTGGCTCATCGACGCGCTCGCGATCCGTGGCGTCGAGTACACGGCCGAGGCGGGCACGGTGACACGGGTCGTCTCGCAGAGCTTCGCCGGCCTGGCCGACCGCCCCGCGAGTGTCGAGATGGAGGTGCGCGCGTCCTGGACCCCACTCGGCCCGGAGGTCGGAGACCACCTGCTGGCATGGTCCGACCTGCTGTGCACCATCGCGGGTCTGCCGCCCCTTCCCGAGGGCGTCGTCGCCCTCCCCGGACCCCGCCGCTGACGGACACCAGCGACAGACACCACTGACGGACACCACGGACCGATGATCACCGAGACCACGACGCCACCCCCGCCAGGGGACCAGCACGACCGAAGTTCCAGCGACCACCGCGTCCCCGAGGCCGCGCCCGTCACCCTGGTGCCGCTCATCGAGCCGTCCGGTGGTGTGCCCCACGTCGTCGAGACCGAGCGCGAGCTCGCCCGGGCCGCGAAGGCCATCGCTGCCGGTGAGGGGCCGGTCGGCATCGACGCCGAACGCGCGTCCGGCTACCGCTACGGGCAGCGCGCCTACCTCGTTCAGGTGCGTCGAGAGGGTGCGGGCACCTGGCTGATCGATCCGATGGGCTGCCCTGACCTCAGTCCCCTGGGTGAGGCGATCGGTGCTGCCGAGTGGATCCTGCACGCCGCCACCCAGGACCTTGCCTGCCTGGCCGAGGTCGGGCTGCGACCGGTGCAGCTCTTCGACACCGAGCTGGCCGGGCGGATCCTCGGGCTGCCTCGCGTCGGGCTGGCTGCCGTGGTCGAGCACTACCTCGGGCTGGGCCTGGCCAAGGAGCACTCCGCCGTCGACTGGTCGACCCGGCCGCTGCCCGAGCCGTGGTTGCGCTACGCCGCCCTCGACGTCGAGGTGCTCGACGAACTACGCAACCTCATGGGGGTCGACCTCGCCGCGCAGGGCAAGGCCGAGTGGGCACGCCAGGAGTTCGCCGCGCTGCTGCAGTGGGCCCCCACCGAGCGGGTCGACCCGTGGCGGCGAACGTCGGGGATCAACACGCTGCGTTCACGGCGGTCCGTGGCCATCGTCCGCGAGCTGTGGTACACCCGCGACGACATCGCCAGGGAGCGGGACACCTCGATCGGGCGGGTGCTCCCCGATGCCGCGCTCGTCGGGATCGCCAAGGCCGTGCCCGCCACCACCGCTGACCTGCCGCGCGGGCACCGGGCCATCGCCCGCTACGGCCGGCACTGGGTCGATGCGGTGCGACGAGCCATGGAGATCCCTGAGGACGACCTGCCGCCGCGCACCCTGCCCTCTGACGGCCCGCCACCGCCGCGCGTGTGGGCGGAGAAGAACCCGTTGGCGGCCGATCGCCTCGGTGCCACCCGGGCAGCGCTCACCGCGTTCGCGGAGGAGCGGGTCATCCCCGTCGAGAACGTCTGCTCCCCCGACCCGTTGCGGCGCGTGGTCTGGCAGCCCCCGTCCGAACCGGACGAGGCCGCCTTCACCCGGGCCCTTCTCGACCAGGGGGTGCGGGCCTGGCAGGCCGAGATCGTCGCCCCGATGCTCGTGGCCGCGTTCGCCCAGTTCCCGGGCTGACCCGCCACGCCGGATGCCGATGCTCCTCAGGGACGCCGGCGATCCCGGGATCGCCGAGAAGTCACCTCCGCGTGACGTCTCTCACCCCGCCAGCCCTCCCGTACTAAGCGCTCGCTTAGTACGCTGACGGGGCCGCGCCCGGCATCCGGGTGCACCATGTCCGCCGTGACCCAGGAGGCCACCGCCGTGCCCCGTACCCTCCAGGAAGTCGTCTTCGTCGACGGCGTCCGCACCCCGTTCGGCAAAGCCGGCGAGAAGGGCATCTACGCCCAGACCCGCGCCGACGACCTCGTCATCAAGTGCATGCGTGAACTGCTGCGACGCCACCCCGAACTGCCCAAGGAACGGGTCGAAGAGGTCGCGATCGCCGCCACCACGCAGATCGGCGACCAGGGGTTGACGCTGGGTCGCCTGGCCGGCCTGCTCGCGGGCCTGCCCAAGACCACCCCGGGCTACTCGGTCGACCGCATGTGCGCCGGTGCGATGACCGCCGTCACGAACGTGGCCTCCTCGATCGGTTTCGGGGCCGTCGACGTCGCCATCGCCGGTGGGGTCGAGCACATGGGCCGCCACCCCATGGGTGAGGGCATCGACCCGAACCCGCGGATCATCGGCGAGCGGATCGTCGACGAGTCGGCCCTGGTCATGGGCAAGACCGCCGAGAACCTGCACGACCGCTTCCCGCACCTCACCAAGGAGCGGTGCGACGCCTACGCCGTCAACAGCCAGCGCAAGCTCGCCGCGGCCTACGCCGCCGGGAAGGTGCAGCCCGACCTCGTGCCGGTGGCCACCCGCCACGTCGAGAAGGGTTGGGGCCTGGCAACCGTCGACGAGCCGCCCCGTCCCGGCACCACCATGGAGGAGCTCGCGGGCCTGAAGACCCCGTTCCGCCCCCACGGCAACGTCACCGCCGGCAACGCGGCCGGCCTCAACGACGGCGCGACCGCCTGCATCCTCGCCTCCGAGGCCGCCGCCGCCGAACTGGGGCTGCCGGTGCGCATGCGCCTGGTCTCCTACGCCTTCGTCGGTGTCGAGCCCGAGGTCATGGGCATCGGCCCGATCCCCGCTGCCGAGAAGGCGTTGCGCCAGGCTGGCCTGACCATCGAGGACATCGGGCTCTTCGAGCTCAACGAGGCGTTCGCCGTGCAGGTCCTCGCCTTCCTGGACCACTACGGCATCGCCGACGACGACGAGCGCGTCAACCCCTGGGGTGGAGCCATCGCCATCGGCCACCCGCTGGCGTCGTCGGGTGTTCGCCTGATGACCCAGCTCGCCCACCACTTCGAGGAGAACCCGCAGGTGCGCTACGGCCTGGTGGCCATGTGCATCGGGATCGGCATGGGTGGCTGTGTCATCTGGGAGAACCCGCACCACGCCGACTACGGCAAGGAGAACTGACGTGAGCGCTGTTGTTGACACCCCCGCCGCACCCCCCACCCCGCAGCTGCCCACCGAGGTCGTGACCCACACCCCGGTCCAGGACGTCGCCCTCCCCGGCGGCGCCGGCATCCTCGCCCTGATCACGCTCGACAACGGCCTGGACCACACCCGGCCGAACACCTTCGGCCCGGCGTCGATCGCCGAGCTCCAGGCCACCGTCGACGGGCTGAAGGCCCGTGCGGCAGCCGGCGAGATCCAGGCTGTCGGCATCACCGGCAAGCCGTTCATCTTCGCCGTCGGGGCCGACCTGTCGGGCGTGCCCTACGTGACCGACCGCGAGCAGGCCGTGAGCATCGCTCGAGCCGGGCACGCGGCGTTCGCCTCGATCATGGACCTGCCGGTGCCCACGTTCGCGTTCATCAACGGCGCGGCCATGGGCGGGGGCGTCGAGATCGCCCTGGCCTGCGACTACCGCACGGTGTCCGCTGGCGTGCCCGCGTTCGCCCTCCCTGAGACCTTCCTCGGGCTCGTTCCGGGCTGGGGCGGCTGTTACCTGCTGCCCAACCTCATCGGGCCGGCCGACGCGCTCACCGTCATCGTCGCGAACCCGTTGTCGCAGAACCGGATGCTGAAGGCCAAGGAGGTGGCCGCCCTCGGCATCGCCGACGTGCTGCTCGAACCGGCGGACTTCATCGAGGACTCGCTGCGGTGGGCCGCCGGGGTCGTCAGTGGTGCCGTGCCGGTGCAGCGTCGTGACGTCGACCGTGACGAGAGCGCGTGGGATGCCGCGTGCGATGGCGCCCGCTCGGTAGTCCTCGCCAAGACCGCGGGTCGGGCGCCAGGTGCGATGCGGGCCGTCGAGCTCGTGCGCGCCGCGCGGACGGCGACTCGCGAGGAGGCCTTCGCCGCGGAGGACGCCGCTCTCGGTGACCTCATCATGGGTGATGAGTTGCGCGCCGGGCTCTACGCCTTCGACCTCGTGCAGAAGCGCGCCAAGCGCCCGGCCGGTGCACCGGACAAGGCGCTCGCCCGCCCGGTGACCAAGGTCGGCATCGTCGGCGCCGGGCTCATGGCCAGCCAGCTCGCCCTGCTCTTCGCGCGCCGCCTCGGGGTGCCGGTCGTCATGACCGATCTCGACGAGGACCGCGTCGCCAAGGGCGTGGGCTGGGTGCACGCCGAGATCGCGTCGCTGAAGGACAAGAGGCGGGTGTCGCCGGACAAGGCGTCCTTCCTCACGGGCCTGGTCACCGGCTCGACCTCCAAGGACGGCTTCGCCGACGCCGACTTCGTCATCGAGGCGGTCTTCGAGGAGATGGCGGTCAAGCAGCAGGTGTTCGCCGAGGTCGAGGCGGTCGTCTCCCCCGAGTGCGTGCTCGCGACGAACACGTCCTCGCTGTCGATCACCGAGATGGCGAGCGGGCTGGAGCACCCGGGTCGGGTCGTGGGCTTCCACTTCTTCAACCCGGTGGCCGTCATGCCCCTGCTCGAGATCATCCCCGGCGAGGCGACCGACGAGTCCGCGCTGGCGACGGCGTTCGCCACCGGGCGAGCGCTCGGCAAGACGACGATCCGGGTGAAGGACTCGGCATCCTTCGTCGTGAACCGCCTGCTGGGCGCGTTCATGGGCGAGTTCTCCCGCATCGTCGACGAGGGCACCCCGGTGGCCACGGCCGACCGCGCCGTCGCGGGTCTGGCACCGATGCCGCCGTTCGTGCTGCTCGGGCTCGTCGGGCCGGCGATCGCTCTGCACAACAGCGAGACCCTGCACCGCGCGTTCGGTGACCGGTTCCACGTCTCGCCGAGCCTGCGACGGCTCGTCGCGTCCGGCAAGCGTGGCTACTACCTCATGGAGGGTGGCCGTCCGGTGCCCGACCCGGAGGTGCTCGCGATGGCCGAGCAGCCGGAGAACCCGGTGGAGCTCAGCGCCGAGCAGGCCCGTGAGCGCATCCTCGGGGTGCTGGCCACGGAGGTCGGCCTCATGCTGTCGGAGGGCGTCGTCGCCGCGCCGATGGACATCGACCTGGCGATGATCACCGGCGCCGGGTTCCAGTTCTGGAACGGCGGGCTCTGCCCGTTGCTCGACCGCGAGGGCGTCTCCGAGCGGGTGCTCGGTCGGCGCCTGCTGCCGGCCGGGGTGGCGAGCGTCCCCGCCTGATCCGAAGGCATCACACGGAGCGGCCGCAGCAGAGGTTCGATGCTGCGGCCGCTCGGCTTCCGAACACCACGCCCCGCATGGGTGGCGATATCTCACATATGATCTACGATGGACTGGTGACCGTCACCTCACCATCTGACACGTACCTCACCCGGATCGGCACCCTCATCCGGGACGCACGCCGCCATCAGGGCCTGACCCAGAGTGAGCTCGCCGACCTGCTCGGCACGAGCCAGAGCGCAGTCGCGCGCATCGAACAGGGCAAGCAGAACCTGTCCTTGGAGATGCTCGCGCGCGTCGGCGAGAAGCTCGACAGCGAGTTCGTCTCCCTGGGCCACAGCGGCCCCCAGCACCTGCGGATCGTCGGCGGCCAGAAGCTGTCCGGCTCGATCCCGGTCAAGACGAGCAAGAACGCCGCCGTCGCCCTCCTGTGCGCCAGCCTGCTCAACAAGGGGCGCACCACGCTGCGCAGCCTCGCCCGCATCGAGGAGGTCAACCGGATCATCGAGGTGCTGACCTCGATCGGGGTCAAGGTGCGGTGGCTGCCCGGCAGCAACGACCTGGAGATCATCCCGCCGGCGCGCATCGACCTCGACAGCATCGACGTCGACGCCGCGCGCCGCACCCGCACCGTCATCATGTTCTTCGGCCCTCTCCTGCACGAGCTCGGCAACTTCCAACTGCCGTATGCCGGAGGGTGTGACCTCGGGACCCGCACGATCGAGCCCCACCTGTCCGCTCTCAAGCCCTTCGGGCTCGACGTGGCGGCCACCCATGGTTTCTACGAGGCGACCGTGGATGCCGCCCGCTCCCCCGAGCGCGCCATCGTCCTCACCGAGCGTGGGGACACGGTGACGGAGAACGCCCTCATGGCGGCAGCCCGCAACCCGGGCACCACGATCATCCGCAACGCCTCGCCGAACTACATGGTCCAGGACCTGTGCTTCTTCCTGCAGGCGCTCGGTGTGACGATCGAGGGCATCGGGTCGACCACGCTCACGGTCACCGGCGTGGAGCACATCGACGTCGACATCGAGTACTTCCCCTCGGAGGACCCGATCGAGGCGATGAGCCTGATCGCGGCGGCCGTCGTCACCGAGTCGACGATCACCATCGAGCGGGTGCCGATCGAGTTCCTCGAGATCGAGCTGGCCACCCTCGAGGAGATGGGGCTGCGCTTCGACATCACCCCCGAGTACCGGGCGATGAACGGCCACACCCGACTGGTCGACCTGACGATCCACCCCAGCGAGCTGAAGGCGCCGGTCGACAAGATCGCGCCGATGCCGTTCCCGGGGCTGAACATCGACAACCTGCCGTTCTTCGCCCTCATCGCAGCGTGCGCCGAAGGCACGACGATGATCCACGACTGGGTGTACGAGAACCGGGCCATCTACCTCACCGAGCTGACGAAGATCGGTGGCCAGGTGCAGCTGCTCGACCCGCACCGGGTGATGATCACCGGGCCGACGCCGAAGTGGCGCGCGGCCGAGGTCATGTGCCCGCCGGCGCTGCGTCCCGGGGTGGTCATCCTGTTGGCGATGCTGGCGGCGCCGGGGACGTCGGTGTTGCGCAACGTCTACGTCATCAACCGTGGCTACGAGGACCTCGCCGAGCGGCTCAACGCGTTGGGCGCGACGATCGAGACGTTCCGCGACATCTAGGAAACGTCGCTGACGGTGGTCTCGGACATTGTCGCTTCGAGCGCCGTTGCCTCGAGCACCGTTGCGTCGGATGCTGCCGCTGGGGGCCGTTGTCTCGGACGACGCCGTTGCCTCGAACGCTGTCGTATCGGACGCCGTTGCTTGGACGTCGCTGTTGCTTCGGACGCCGTGCGGCCGGGACTCATCGCTGTCGTAGGCGCCGACCCTCTCATGCGAACTGTGCCGGACCATCGAAACGTCAGAACGGAGGCGGATCCACACCCGGCTCGGGAGCCGTCTGGGCGCCCCACCGTCCCTCACGGCGATGGCACGGGCGACGCCGTTCACGCACATCGCGATAGTGCAATCGCGGGTGATCTCGGCCTGCACGGATCAGGTCGCCCGGAGTCGTTCGCGGCCCCGGCACCACCCGAGACACCGGGACGCCACGAGACACCAGGACCCCTTGGGACACCGACATCGTGCGGGACACCACGCCAGCGACCGATACCTGCCCGAAGCGCGGCCACCGCTGGTAGCCGTCATCCAGCACCTCCATCACCGTTTCGAGGGTGCTGGCTTCCTCGCCCAGGACGCCAACGTCGGCCGCCGGGACTGGAACTGCACCGTGCACCCGTGACCTCGCCTGTGCGAGGGGCATCGGCAGTGCGAGGGGCATCGGCAGTGCGAGGGGCATCGGCAGTGCGAGGAGATCCAGGTGATTCCGCGGCCAGGTGGTGCGACTCCTGCCCACCGGATCGGTCCACGTCGCGGTTCCATCGCCTGCCAGACGCACCTGCCAGCCGGGTCGCTGTTTGATCCGGTGATGCCGTCGGCACAGACACATGAGGTTTTCTGCAGCGGTGGGCCCGTTGGGCCATGGCCGGGCATGATCGAGGTCGCAGAAGCGAGCCGACACCGAGCACCCGGGAAACCGGCAGCGGCCGTCTCGCAACCGGACCAGAGCCTTCAGCTTCTCCCCTGGGCGATGCGCGTCCGTCGCCATGGCGCCGTGGCCGAGCATCGCCCCGGTCGAGGGGTGGCATGCGGCTCGGCGCACCGCGGCCTCCCCTCGTGCGAGGGCGTCCAACCACGAGCGGGAAACCAGCAGCGGGTCCCCTGCACTCGGGCCAAAGGCCTCCACGAGGCCAGCGTCCGTCGCTCCGACAACCGTCCCCAAGCCCACCGTCGCGACATCGCGGTTCTCCCCGGCTCGCTCCGCCCGAGGCGTGGCAGCAGACGACCTGGATGGCTCGCCTGCGCCGAGTGCAGGGCGACCAGGCGTGGACGAAGCGGCATCGCGCTCACCGATGCGCATGGGCTCCCGAGCATCGTGCTCACCAACGCGCGAGGAAGGCCCGTCCAGACGATCAGTACCACGCGGAAACGCTTGGGCTGGGCTGGTACCCGCGCGCTCAGGCGCCGTCGGCGCTTGTGGACGATCGACGCGCGCTCCACCGGCATCGGGCTCTTCGGCGGTGGTGAAGACGAGCGTCACATCGATGGTGGCGTTGGCGGTGACGAGATCCATGAGGGCCTGGCCCCTGGCCTGCTCAAGACGCTCACACAGACCGTCCTTGACGTAACGGCGAGCGAGAGCATCCACCGCGGCCCAGCCCATGGCAGCCCTCTCCGAGGGGAAGGAGCCGGTCCAGCGATCGACACCCGGCGCCTCGGCCCATCGCTTGAGCCCACATTCCTCACGCGCTCGCTGAGCCCGCCGCCTCAACAGGTCAGGGCTGATCCGAGCCAGGGCGCGACGACACCGCTGTCGCAGGGCCGACGGAGCGTCGGTGGCAAAGCGATCCTCGATCGCGGCAAGCACCGCGGAGGCCACCTCGCCAGGTGCCTCCTCGAGCTCGGCATCGAGAACACTCGCCGAATACCCATCGAGCAGTCCGTCACGCATGGCGCGGTGGACCCCGGACATCCCCGAACTCCTGTCATCACCAGCACCATCGACTACCGCAGCCCCGGCATCCATCGACTCGCCTGACTCCCCCGTCTCCGTGGAGTCCCCCATCGACTCGGGCTCGCCTGTCGATTCCGTGGTCGTACCCGCGCCATCCAGCACCTCGGAGACCAGCCGGACAGCAGTGCGGACCCGCCGCTGCGCCTGCAGATGGGACACCCGCAAGGCTCCGGCCACGACGTCAGGTGCGTCGAGGGCGATGTGCCCCGGCGCCCGGCGGGACTCGACGACCAACCCGTCCTCCAGCCACTCCTCCTCGATCGCCGCCAGCCGTGTGATCGCGACGTCCTGAACTGCGGTCAGGGTGTTGATCAACCCTTGGCAGTTCGCCAGGGCCGATGCGAGATCAGGCCTGGCCCATGCACCGCTGACCCTCTCGATGTCGTCGGCAAGGTGGGTCACACGCAGTGAAAGGTCGTCGAGTTGCGCACGCACACTCGCCTCGGTGGCGGCCACACCCGCCTCATCGACGCACGCACGGTCGCCCTCGTCGCTGTCACGGATCACTGCACGATCGCCCTCGTCGCTGACACGGATCACCGAACCGTGCGTCATGCACCCCGCGCTGTCGTCCTCCACGTTCACCACCCCCTTCCCGATCACGCTCTCCCCCAGCCGGATCCGCCAACAATCCGCCCGCCCCGCCATCGCCCTGAAGCGATGAATAGAACCTACAGGCGGCCACCGACAGGGCCCTCGCGAGGGGCGTCACCCCCCGAGGTCGCCGTCAGGGTCAGCGCCGACGCCTGCCGCTGGCGTGGTCGACACACGTGCGCGCCGTCGGACGAACCTCGAGCCTGGCACCGTCGATCTGCTCCCCGCAGACCTCGCACGTGCCATACCGTCCTGCCGCAAGACGCGCCTGCGCCGCCTCCACCTCCGTCACGTGCTGGCGCAGCCGATCCGTCAGCGCCTCCAGCTGCGATCGTTCGAACGCGATGGTCTGACCCTCGGGGTCGTGCTCGTCATCGGCATTGGAATCAACGGATGCCGCCACGAGGCGCGCCTTGTCGGCCTCCATCTGCTCGATGCGACTCACCAACAGCCCGCGTTCGGTGGCGAGCCGAGCCTGCATCTGACCGACCACGGCAATGCGACCCTGCGCGCCACCATCCATCAGGCCAGGCCCTTGTGCGCCGCCCACAGCTCGCCGGCCCGTGCTCCAGCAGCCTCGACCAGCGCGGTGATGGCGGGGTCGTCAGGCACCGGGAACGACACGTACGGCGATCGACCACCAGCGGTGGGTCGGCCGTATGCCTTCACGGCAAGGTGGCCATCGGGGAGCAGGCGAACCGTGAGCGTCAGCAGGGTGTGCTCGACGTCGCGGCGCGTGTCGGTCCAGCGCAGGTGCTCGGGGATGGCCACGGTGATCGCCATGGCGCCCACGTCGACGGCGCCCACGGCGCCCACCTCGACCTCGCCCACCTCGACCTGGCCATCAGCGCCGTCA
>Ga0208460_10000833_pt1 | contig 20043 bp, 19 predicted proteins | sample AD_STIC10_MetaG_FD_184436 | JGI IMG/M metagenome (GOLD analysis project Ga0208460, IMG submission 184436) | Active sludge microbial communities of municipal wastewater-treating anaerobic digesters from USA - AD_STIC10_MetaG (SPAdes) (version 2) | ecosystem: Engineered > Bioreactor > Anaerobic >... | reverse complement strand
CCGAGGATCTGCGCAGCAATGAGGACGTCAAGGAGTTCTACCTCGGCCTGTCGTCCGCCGGGCGCAAGTCGTTCAAGGACGTCAAGCACTATCGTCGCCGCAAGCGCTGGCTCTCTTGAGGTTGCAGCGCGCCGTTCAGGGCGGCGTTGTCGCGGGGCTTGTTTGCAGGAAGCAAACGGCGCCCCGCTCCGCCTTGCCCCGAGCGGCTACTTTGCAACCCCCGGCGGCCGAATTGGAACGTGTTGCGGTCGACCGCGAAAAAACGGAGAAAACCGATGAGTTTCTACGACCCGCTCGAAACCCGTGACCCGGCCGAGCGCGAAGATGACCTGATGGACAAGCTGGCGCGCCAGGTCGCGCATGCCAAGGAAACGACGTCGCACTATTTTCACCTGCTGGCGGGAATCAATCCGTTCGAGGTGGTGACCCGCGACGCCCTGGCGCGACTGCCGCTGACGCGCAAGCGCGACCTGATGGAATTGAAGAAGAAATCGCCACCCTTCGGCGGGCTGAATTCGCTGCCGCGGCGCAACGCAAGTCGGGTGTTCGCTTCGCCGGGCCCGATCTACGAGATGCAGGGCAAGGATCTCGATCCCTGGCGCATGGCACGCGTGCTCTATGCCGCCGGTTTCCGCAACGGCGACCTGATCCACAACTGCTTCTCGTATCATTTCACGCCCGGTGCCTTCATCTTCGAGGGCGGGGCGCGCAAGCTCGGCTGTTCTGTGTTCCCCGGCGGCACCGGGCAGACTGAGCAACAGGTTCAGGCGATTGCCGACCTGAGGCCCGAAGGCTATGTCGGGACGCCATCGTTCCTGCGCATCATCGTCGAGAAAGCAGAAGAGATCGGCGCCGATGTCAGCTCGCTGAGCAAGGCCTGCGTCTCCGGTGAAGCCTTGCCCGGCGTGACCCGCGAGTGGCTGCGCGAGCGCGGCATCACGGTCCGCCAGTGCTATGCGACCGCCGACATCGGGGCGATAGCTTACGAGACCGAGGCCGAGGAAGGCCTGGTCGTCGAGGAGGAACTCCTGGTCGAGATCGTCCGCCCGGGCACCGGCGATCCGGTCGATCCGGGCGAAGTCGGCGAGGTCGTCGTCACGACCTTCAGCCCGGATTACCCGCTGATCCGCTTCGCCACCGGTGATCTGTCCGCCTTCATGCCCGGCCGCTCACCCTGCGGGCGCAGCAACGTCCGGCTCAAGGGCTGGATGGGGCGCGCCGATCAGACGACCAAGATCAAGGGCATGTTCGTCCATCCCGAGCAGGTTGCCGACCTGGCTCGGCGCCATCCGGAAATCCACTGCATGCGGCTGGTCGTCGACAATCCCGGCGGGCAGGATCGCATGGTCCTGCACTGCGAAATCGAAGCCGGCAGCGAGGCGCTCGACAAGGCGGTTGCGAGCAGTCTGCGCGAAGTCACCAAGCTGCGCGGCGACGTGGCCTTCTGTGCTCCCGGGGGCTTGGCGAACGACGGCAAGGTGATCGAGGATCGCCGCGTCTACTGATCCGGCCTTGCTGCCGATGCGTTTCGTCGCGGTCATTCTGGCGCTGGCGGCAGCAGGTGCCACGGCCGGCGCTGCCGAGCTGCGGCCTTCGGCAAGGCTGGTCGAGGCTGATCCCGAGCCCTGGCGGGCAGGCCGCTGCGTGATCTACAGGGAGAGCAATCCCGGCGTGGCCGATGCCGCGTTCTACGTCAAGGGCCGCATCGTGGCTGCGGACGTGCAGACCCGGCGCCTGTCGCTGTGTCCGCAGGTTTCGGGAAGGAGTATCGAGCAGTACACGCGCGAGGAATTCAACCGTCTGGTGCTGACTCATCCCTGCGTATCGTCCGACAATTACGCACGTGATGTGCAGGTGGCTATGATCCGCTTGCGCGTCGAGCGGTGGGAAACGCCGTTTGCACGGCGCGCCGCCAATGCCGGGCGGCTCTATCGTGGCATGTTCATCGACACGAACCTGAAAGAAGGCATGGAAATCGAACTCGAAGCCGATCTGCTCGGCGCCTGCGAAGAATGAGCCGGCCCGGACCGCTGGCCGGCATCCGCATTCTCGACCTCACCCGTCTGCTGCCGGGGCCGGTGGCCACGCTGCATCTGGCCGATCTCGGGGCCGAGGTCATCAAGATCGAAGACCCGCAAGTTGGCGACTATGCGCGCACGCTGGGCACCGGGCAGGGCGAGGACAGCGCTTACTTCCGGATGATCAACCGCAACAAGCAGGGCTTGCGGCTCGACTTGAAAACGGCGGGGGGCGTCGAAGTCTTCAAGCGTCTGGCCAGCGCTGCCGACGCGATTATCGAGAGCTTCCGGCCGGGGGTCATGGACAAACTCGGGGTCGGCTATGCCGTGATAGCCGCGCTCAATCCGAGGATCGCCTACTGTTCGATCAGCGGCTACGGGCAGGATGGCCCGTACAGGGATCTGGCCGGTCACGACATCAACTACCTCGGCTATGCCGGCGTCCTCGACCAGATCGGTAGCGAAGGCGGCAATCCGGCGCTGCCGAATTTCCAGATCGCCGACCTGCTCGGTGGGGCGCTGACCGCCGCGTTCGGCATCCTGGCGGCGATCGTCGAAGCGCAGCGTACCGGCAAGGGGCGGTACATCGATGTGTCGATGACTGACAGCGTTCTGGCGCACACCTATTTTGCGATGTCGCGCCTGAACGATAGCGGCCACTCGGTTGCCCGCGGCAGCGACCTGCTCTCGGGCGGATTTCCCTGCTACGGCGCCTATCGTTGTGCCGACGGCAAGCACATGGCGGTCGGCGCGCTGGAAGGCAAATTCTGGAAGATCTGCTGCGAGGTTCTCGACCACCCGGAATGGGTCAGGCGGCAATGGGACGCCAGCCTGCGCGCCGAGGTGGCGGCCGTCTTCGCATCGCGACCGAAAGACGAGTGGGCGAAGCTGTTTGCCGCGGTCGACTGCTGCGTAACGCCGATTCTGACTCCCGAGGAAGCCCTGAAGAACGAGCAGATCACCGCGCGCAGCATGGTGCTGCAGGAAGGCGGCCTGACCCAGTTCGCCCCGCCGCTGAAGATGTCCGACTTCGAATTTTCGATCCGTCAGGCAGCTCCCAGCGCGGGCCAGCACAATGCGGCAATCCTCGCCGCCGCCGGCTACAGCTCCGCCGAAATTGAACGGCTGACAGCCAGCGGCGTCCTCGGCTAAGCAAGTTCTGAAGCGTTTGTGGAGCAGAGAAGAGCGAGGCGTCCGGCCTGTCCCGAAGCTGCCCCGCTGTGTCAGGAATCAAAGGCGGACGCCAATTGCGATGTCTGGCTGGACCCGGCCAGAAGCGGCCTTGGCCAGTTGCACTCCGAACCGCTCAGTGGAACTCGATGAGAGTATGTAATCTCCAAACCTGTGGTTGCGCTGGTGTTGAGCCGCAGGTAAATTTCAGGTTGTCCGGTCGTCCGGTTGCGCGGGCCAGCAGCGAGATGAAAATAGTGGTAATTCCATTTCGAATTCGTTAGTGAATTAATAATCCATGGCCAGGCGACGATCGAATGGACGCGCTGATGGTCAAGCTCCATCTCGAGGAGAACGGCCTCCAAATGGTTTTCGAGGGCGTCATGCTATCGAAGACGCGGTTGTGGAAGGACTTCTCACGCAGGTCATCCCAGAGGTGCTCGACCGGATTGAGCTCGGGAGCGTACGGTGGCAGTTTGAGCAAGCGCAAATTGGTGGCCAGCGAAAGGGATTCGCTCTGATGCCAGCCGGCGCCATCGAGCACCATGACAATCCGCTCATGCGGATGTCGCGACGCCACCTCGTCGAGGAATAGCTGCATGCATTGGCCGTTCGCGTGGGGCAGGATCAGGGTGTCCAGCTGACCATCGGAAACCGAGACGGCGGCATAAGCGTAGGTGTACTCCTGCGTCACCATGGCCTGGCAAAGCGGCCGGATCGGCTTTGGGCACCAGCAGCGACGGGTATCCGAGATTCGCCCGAAACGCGCTTCGTCCTGAAACATTAGCCGGATGGGCCCTTCGCCTTGCCACTGACTGGCGATTTCCGCGAGGAGGCCGGGGAGTTTTTTTTCCACGCCTCTTGCGCGGCGACGTCCGCTTTGGGATGTCGCTTGTCTGGCGCAAGCTTGCGCCAGCCATGACGATGCAACAGGTTGTAGGCAGACGCCAACGCCACTTTGCGCCCCAGGCGGACATCCAGTGCTTGTTTGATCTCGCCGACAATCAGGATGCCACCGATCTTGGCCTTCTCGAAGAACGGCGCCAGAAAGGCCGCTTCCTCGTCGCGCGTCATGTTCTCGCGCCGCCGCCCTCCTCTCATCGCTCGGCTATCCCCAAGCGCACCTCCCATGCGGACAAAGCGTGTCCGTAACTGGCAGACCCAGCCGACCGAAACACCGATGGCTTGCGCCGTCTGCTCCAGCGACAAGCCAAATTCCAGCGGCAACACGACGGCCTGCGCTTGTCTCAGTTCCTCGACCGTCTTGGCCTTTGCCAAAGTGACTTTGGCTACCTCAAGTAATTCACTACCGCTTGCTCTTCTTCCCATCTCCACACCCCGTTGGTTGCAGTGCGGATATTATTTCATCAATGGTCTGGAAATGGAGTAAATCCCTCAATGCCATGCGCAACAAGCGGTTCGGACAGCGCCCTGAATTCGAGGTTGTTGAACAGCGACGGAACAATTGGATACTTTTGACATCTATGACACCTTGGGCCGCACCAGTCGGGACGCGGACGCATAGTAAGCAACCTCGGATTTACCCCTCACACGGAGAAAGACAATGCAGGGAAGCAGTCGAAACTACCTATTTACGGCAGTGGCCGCCATCGTTTTATTCGCCTCAGGTGGAGCCTTCGGGCAGGCGCCTGCCAAAGCGCCGGTGAAACCTCAGTTCAAGTTCTCGACCCCCATCGCTCCGGGCGTCGCCGTTCCGGACAAGATCGAAAGCTCCATCGGCACCCTGAATCTGACCCACGGCTATCCCAAGGCCGACACCGTCGAGAAGATCTATGACAACCTCGATCGTTCGCGCGCCCTGCAGGCTTACCTCATGGCGATTCCGATCGTGAATCAGGCGGGCATGCGCGACTCGCTCAGCAAATTCGGGCCGGCCAACCAGACCGACGTCATCTGGGAAGACCTCGTCGATGCCCGCACGGTGGAACTCACGGCGAACGACAACACCATCTACAACTTCATCTGGCTCGACACGAAGAAAGGTCCGCTGGTTGTGGAGATTCCGCCCGAGGTTCTGGGCGCGGTGAACGATTTCTGGTATCGCTGGGTCGCCGATGTGGGCCTCACCGGCGAGGACCGGGGCAAAGGTGGCAAGTACCTCTTTCTCCCGCCCGGGTACAAGGGTGAGATCCCTGCAGGTTATGTGGTCGTTCGGCCGAGCACGTTTGGCAACTGGCTGTTCTTTCGCGCCTTCCTCGTCGATGGCGCCACGAAGCCCGGCGTCGAGTTGGTCAAGAAGCACCTGAAGATCTATCAACTCTCGGAGGCCGCGAATCCTCCGGCGATCAAGTTCGCCAATGCCTCGGGCGTTCCCGCAAACTTTGTCGCCCCTGGCGACTACGCATTCTGGGAGCTTTTGAATCAGGTCATCCAGGAAGAACCCTCCGAAGGCAGTGATCCGACAACGCTTGGCCTCTTTGCCTCGATCGGCATTGTCAAAGGCCAGCCCTTCTCGCCCGACCAACGGATGAAGAAGATCCTCACGGATGCGGCAAACATCGGCGCCGTGACAGCGCGCACCATCGCTTTCAAGGTGCGCTCGAAAGACGCCTACTTCTTCCCGGACAGCGCATGGCGCCTGCCGTTCTTCGGCGGCTACAAGTTCGAGAGCGCGCCCGGCGTGACGAACATGGACGGCTACATCTTCTACTACTATTTTGCCACCGGCGTTACCCCGGCCATGGAAACGAAGATGGTCGGCAAGGGGTCGCAGTATCCGTGGGCAGTTCAGGATTCGAAGGGCAACCCGTTCGACGGCGGCAAGACCTACAAGATGCGCCTCCCGCCCAACGTACCGGTCAAGGACTTCTGGTCGGTCATCGTCTATGACAACCAGACGCGCTCGATGGTCCAGACGGATCAGAAGGCTCCGAGCGTGAGCAGCCAGAACAAGGCGCTGAAGACGAATGCAGACGGGTCAGTGGATGTCTATTTTGGTCCGCGTGCGCCGAAAGGACTCGAGAACAACTGGGTACAGACGATTCCCGGCCAGGGGTGGTTCATGATCCTGCGACTCTACGGGCCACTCGAACCGTGGTTCGACAAGACCTGGAAGCCGGGGGAGATCGAGCTTCAGCCGTAACTCGTGAGGGGAGCGCAAGCGTGGCAGCGTGCAATGCGCTGCCCAACAACTGGTTGCAGCGGATGGGTCTGGCGCCCCGCCGCTGTACCGGGGCGTTGAACGACGGCTTTCGAAAAGCCTAAGCGTCCGCGAGGGGTCGCGAGCGTACTTATGCGATGCGAAGTGTGCATCGCGAAACCCTGCGTACCGTCGCGCCAGTGCCGACATTTCGGCGCACAATCGCCGTTACTTCGTTAGGTAAAGGAAGCAAGGTGAGAGTCCTCGCAATTGTTGCCGCGGTATCAGGCCTCCTACTTGCCGCAGGAACTTTCCTGTTCTGGGCTGCCAACGGTCTGCCATATCAGGATGCTACTGCCGAGTTGCTTAGAAGCCAGCGCGAGCTAGCCGTACAGCTCGGGCTCGTCATGCTGCTTGGTATGGCCTCACCATTGCGGGCAGCTTCTACTGGTGGCGCAGTCGGTGCCGAGGCGAAGGGTGATTTGGCCGCTTAGTTCCAGGCGTTGAACGTCTTCTTTACTGCCGCTCCTAGCTCCGCTTAGGGTCGATTCAAGCCTTTCAGGCCTTGGCCCGCCCAAACAGCCCTCTCACCGCCTCCTGCAAATCCGCCGGCAGGACGACGACCTTGGCGTTGTCCTTCTCACCCATGCGCTCGAGGGCGTGGATGTATTTTTCGCCGAGCATGTAGGACATCGGCCCGGTCTGGTCGCCGATGGCGGCGGTGATGCGGCGGATTGCCTCGGCCGAAGCTTCGGCGAGCATGACCTGCGAATTGGCGTCGCGTTTGGCCGACTCCAGCCGCGCCTCGGCTTCGAGGATGGCCGCCTGCTTGGCGCCTTCGGCGCGGATGACCACGGCCTTGCGCTCGCGTTCGGCGGCGGCCTGCATTTCCATGGCTTTCTGCATTGATTGCGAGGGCTTGATGTCCTGGATTTCGACCGATTTGACGGTCAAACCCCAATCAACTGCCTCATCGGCGATGCTCTCGCGCAGCCTGGCCTTGATCTTGTCACGCGAGGAAAGCGCTTCATCGAGTTCCATCTCGCCGACGATCGAACGCAGCGTCGTCATGATCAGGTTGCGGATCGCCTCGGAAAAATCGGTAATGCCATAGACCGCCTTGACCGGATCGGTGACCTTGATGAAGGCGATGGCGTTGGTCAGGATGACCGCGTTGTCGCGGGTGATCACTTCCTGTTCATGGACGTCGAGGATGATGTCCTTGGTCACCAGCTGGTAGGCAACCTTGTCGAGGTAGGGGATGACAATGTTGAGGCCGGGCGTCAGTGTGCTGTGGTACTTGCCGAGGCGTTCGACGATCCATTCCATTCCTTGTGGCACCAGACGCACGCCCTTGGCGATGGTGACGGCAACAAGGACCAGCAGGGCCAGCACGACGATAAATCCAGCGCTCATATCCATTTCCCCGACCTCTTCAAGTCTTGCCAACCTTCAGAAAACTGCCTTCCACTGCCACCACCGTGACCCGCTCGCCGGCGGCGATTGCCGAATCGGCCAGACAGACCCATTCCTCCGAGCCGAGCACTGGCCGCTGGAAGCGCACCTTGCCGCGCTCGAAGGGGGCGACGGCGTTGACCAGCAGGCCGATTTCGCCGATCACTTCGCCGTCTGCCATGCCGATCCGTGTCTTGTGGAAACTTCGCTTGAAGACGCTGAACCAGAGAATGACCATGGCCAGCGACGCCAGTGTCCATGTCGCCAGTTGCGCGGTCAGCGAAAGGTCGGGCATGACCAGCATCAGCAGGCCGACCAGGATGGCTCCGAGCCCGAACCAGACGATGAAGAACGACGGAATCGCCAGTTCGGCGAGGATCAGCGCGATGCCGCCGACCACCCAAGTCCACCATTCGGGATTCATTTGTTTTTCCTCATGGTGACGAGTATTTCGGGTTTGCCGGGGAAGGTCAAGCGGGCCTGCGGCTGTCCACGCTTGGGAAGGCGCCCGGCAGGCCATAGAATGCGGTGATGCATACCGCGCTCCTGCTCCTCCCCGACTTTGCCCTGATCCTGCTCGGCACCGCCATCCGGCGCTGGATGCACCTTGGCGATCACTTCTGGAGCGGCGTCGAGAAGCTGGTCTATTTCATCCTCTTCCCGGCGCTGTTGATCAACGCCATCGTCAAGACCCGCCTTGACCTCGGCGCGGCGCTGCCGCTGCTGGCAACCGCCTTCGCCGCGATGCTTGGCGGGATGCTGCTGGGGTTACTGGCGAAGCCGGTCGCCAGATTGCCGGCACTGACCTTCGCGTCGCTGTTCCAGTGTGGCTACCGTTTCAACTCCTACATCGCGCTGGCGGTGGCCGGCATGCTTTTCGGTTCGCCGGGGATCGCCACCATGGGTCTGATCGTCGGTGCCGCGGTACCGCTGGCGAACCTGGTCTCGGTGTGGATGCTTGCGCGGCATGGCGAGGTCGGCCTGTGGCGGGAGGTGGCGCGTAATCCGCTGATCTGGGGGACGGCGGCGGGCTTCATCCTGAACCTTGCCGGCTTCGTGCCGCCGGCGCCGCTGCAGGCATTTCTCGGGCGCCTGGCCGACGCGTCGATTGCCCTCGGACTGATCACCGTCGGTGCCGCCCTGCGCCTGGAGGGAACGCCGGGGGTGCGCGGGATTTCGCTCTGGCTGCTGGCCGTCAAGCTGCTGGCGCTTCCGCTGATAGCGGCGGTTGTCGGCCGGCTGTTGGGGCTGGAAGGGTTGAACTATCGGGTGGTCGTGCTGTTTGCCGCGCTGCCGACGGCCTCGTCGGCCTATATTCTGGCGATGCGCATGGGCGGCGACGGGCGCAGCGTCGCCTGGCTGATTTCGGCGACGACGCTCGGATCGATGCTCACGCTGCCGCTCTGGGCAGCGTGGCTGATGCGCTAGGGGGACTTGCGGTCTTGGTCGGCCGGCTTCGTCGCGGCGGGCTTTTCCGCGCTGGCTGCCTGCGCGGACGCTTCGGCAGCTTGCTGCATGTGGTCACGCATCTGCTGCATCATCTGCCAAGGCCACATCGCGGCACCGGAAAAGGCATTCCTTTCGGGGTCGACCGCACTTGGCGGGACGGCCGCCTCGGGGGCAGCAGACGCCGGCGTGGCTTCCGTTGTCATCGACCGGGCGGATTCGGATGCCATCTTGCCCATGGTCTGGACGGCATCGAGAGTTGTCCGCTGCATCTCAAGTCCCTGAATGGTCATCTGCAACATCGAGAGATTCATGCGCAGCCAGCCTTCGACTGCCTTCATGTCCTTGATCCGCTTGTCGAGTTCGTCGACGTCGAAAGTCGGCGTTACCATGCCCGGCATCGATATGCCCATGCCGCTCCACATGCTGCGCACGAAAGCCAGAGGGTCGTTCAGGTTGGGGGTGTCGTTGGACATGTCTCTCTCCGAGGCAAAGGCGTTCGGACATCTTAAACCACTTCCGGGTCGCAGATGTTAAATTGGCATCCGTCGAACGACAGGGGGCGGAATGCTCAAGCTTCTGGTGATTGAAGACCACGCGCTGGTCCGCGAAGGACTCGTGCGTTTGCTGGCCCAGGTGGGCGATGGTGTCGTGGTGCGCGAGCGCGCGGACTTCGAGTCGGCGCTGACGGTGCTTGAAGGCGACGATGAAGTAGACCTGATTCTGCTTGATCTCGCACTGCCGGGAGTCGACGGCTTTGTCGGCCTCGACATTCTGCGCCGAAGGTTCCCGACAGTCCCGGTTGTTGTCTTGTCGGCATTCGATGACCAGCCGACCGTACGCCGTGTCATGCATCTCGGCGCGTCAGGATTCATCCCCAAGTCGTTTTCCGGCCAGGAAGTTCTGGACGCTTTGCGTCGGGTGCTGGCTGGAGACATTTTCCATCCACCGGGCACCCACAACGGGGCGCGCCTCGATGATGCGATACCGCTGCCTCCGTCCGGAACCGGCATCAGTCCCGGTGAAGTGGGGCTTACCGATCGCCAGGCGCAGGTTCTCCTGCTCATGGTCCGCGGTTACTCCAATCGTGATATCGCGGAGCGGCTTGGACTCTCTGAAGGAACGGTCAAGATCCACGCGACCGCGATCTTCAAGGCGCTGGGCGTTGGCAGTCGTACCCAGGCCTTGGTCGCCGTGACGCGCTACGGCATCGATTTCGGCCAGGCCCTCTGAAGGTAGCCGAGCAGCGCCCGCAATTTTGCAGGCTGGATCGGCAGCGACAGCCGGTAGGTGTCTTGCGGCAGGAGAACTTCCGGCGCGTCGTCGAGCGCGATGATCGGGATGGTCGCCGGATAGCTTGCACGCAATGTCGCAGCAATGCTGGCCAGCGCAATCACGATCAGCGGTCGGCGCCTTTCGGTTGGCCGGCCGGTGGCGTCCGGATCATGGCTGACCTCATAGCGCCAGTTCCTGGCCAGCGCAATGCTCGCCTGGAGGTCCAGGCCCGCACCGACGACGTGAATGACTGCTCCACTCTCCGATGATTCGGGAAGGCTGGCTGCAGTCGATGACGTCGCGATCTGCACTTGCAATCCGAAGGTGCTCCCACGGTCGCTTGCCGAGCGCACAGTGACCTCGACATCCAGTGCCCGGGCCAGGCGGTCGACGATCGCGAGACCGAGGCCAAGTCCCCGGTCAGGATCGCGCGCCTTGTTTCCGACCTGGTAGAACTCGGCAAAAATCGCCTTCTGATGTTCGCTGGCGATGCCGGGACCGTTATCCCTTACCTCGATCAGCGCGTTCCCGCCGCGCCGGTGCACACCGACGAAAATGCGGCCGCCGGGAGCGGTGTGGCGCAGGGCATTGGTGATCAGGTTGGACAGGATGCGTTCGAGCAGTGCCGGGTCGGATTCAACCCAGAGTCCGGTCGGTCTGAAAATGAGGGCCTGCTGGCGGTCGACCGCAATTACCCGGAACGATGCGGCCAGCCGCTCCAGCATCGGGTTCAGCGCAAAGCCACGAATCTCTGGCCTGATCCCGGCGACGTCGAGGCGCGAAAGGTCGAGCAGCGAATCCAATAGCTCGCCGAGCATGCTTGCTGAGATGGATATCTGGTCGGACAGCCGCGGCAGGTCGTCTGCATTCCTGCTCCGGACCTGGCACTGCAGGTCGGCGGCGAACAGTGTCAGCGCATGCAGGGGCTGCCGCAGATCATGGCTGGCCGCGGCCAGAAAGCGGCTCTTGGCGTGGCTGGACTGTTCGGCCTGGTCCCTCTGCAGCGACAGCTCGGCGGTAGCGACTCGCACCCGTTCCTCAAGCTGGTCGCGGTTGCTTGCCAACTCCTCGGTCAGCGCGTGCATGCCGCGAATCTGGCGGCGCACCAGCAGCCCGCCGGCAAGCAGGATGAGGATGACGATGAATGCGAGTATTCCCACCTGCGTCAGGTGGCTGCGCCACGAAGCCAGCACGCTGGCTTCGGGCAGGACGGTGAGCACGGTCAGGTCGGGGAAGTCCGGAACCGGCGACACCGAAGCGATCAGTCCGTTGCGCCGGGCGACGCCGGATGCGGGCAACCAGTCGCGCAGCCGGCCGCCATAGAGTACGTCAACCGCGACGGCGCCGAGGATCGCCGATTGCTTGCTGAGCTCGGTCGGCCGGCAGGAGGCGATAACCTGCCCGCGGGCGTTGATGATGACCGATTCGAAATCTTCGGCCAGACGGTTCGACCAGCAATGGTCGGAAAAATACGCTGGCTCGATGGCGGCCACGACGACGCCGACGAAGTTGCGGCCGGCATCGTCGATGCGTCGTGCCAGAGCGTAGGTGTAGCGGCCCGAATTGCGGCCGATGAAGGGGCCGAAACTTGTCTTGGAAGTTCCCTGTTCGAGCGCGATGAAATAGGGCCGGTCACGTATATTGACGCGAGGCGGCGGGAAAAATGTCGAGATGAAGCGTTGTTCGCCGTCACGGTCGAAGATGGCCAGGTCGCGCAACTGGGGCAGTGAGCGGGTATGACGCTCGGCGACGTAGGTCCAGCCGCGGCTGGCTTCCCAGGCGGGCCAGTCCTGACGATGGTTTGACAGGTCGGTCGCGACCTCGCGCAGCAGGATGTCCAGAGCGTCGAAGGTGCGTGCCGTGTGTTCGCCGAGCATTGCCCCGAAGTATCCGGTCCGCGCTATGCCGAGGTCCAGTTCGCGGTCGCGCGACAGGATCAGGTTGCCGAGAACAAAGGCGACGATGGCGAGCGTGCTGACCAGTGCGACGATCAGGGCCAGCAAGTCGGGGCGACGACGGATCATCCTGGCAGCGGGTAGAAGAACCACGCCAGCGGCATGATGGCGGCGTGCGCGATGCGCCATGGCCACGGTTGTCGTGACAGCGTGGCAAAGGCGAAAGCGACGCCGCCGATGGCGAGACAGGTTTCCCGCCACGGCATGGCCTCGGCTGCCCAGCCGAAGTAAGGCCAGGCCAGCGACAGCACGAGGATGATGGCCGCCCCTTGCAGGGCCAGTTGGCGATCGGCGGAAGGTGGCATTACGGGATTTTATTCCATCAGCGCTCGGGCAATATCTTTCCCGGGTTGAGCAGATTGTGCGGATCGAGCGCAGTTTTCAGTGCCCGCATGATGTCCACCGCAACCGCGCCATGCTCGGGCACCAGGTACTTGCGCTTGCCGAGTCCGATGCCGTGTTCGCCGGTGCTCGTGCCCCCCATGGCAATGGCGCGTTCGACCACGCGTTCGCTGATCCAGGTTGCTTCCTCCATGTCCCGCGGGTTGTCGCGGTCGACCAGCACGACAAGGTGAAAATTGCCATCGCCGACGTGGCCGAAGAGGGCGATCGGAATGCTGACCCGGGCGATGTCTTCGTTGGTTGCGGCGATGCATTCGGCGAGGCGCGAGATGGGAACGCAGACATCGGTCGGGAAGCAGCGGCAGCCGGGTTTCAGTTGCAGGCAGGCGAAGTAGGCGTCGTGCCGTGCCTGCCAAAGCCGGCTGCGGTCTTCCGGGCGGGTTGCCCAGGCGAAGTGGGTGCCGCCGAGTTCGCCGGCGATGGCCTGAACGGTTTGTGCCTGCTCGTTGACGCCGGTGGGGCTGCCGTGGAACTCGAAGAACAGGGTCGGCGCCTCGGCCAGCGTCGTCTTGCTGAACAAGTTGATCGCGCGCAACGACAGCGCGTCGAGCAGTTCGATGCGCGCCATCGGCACGCCGAGCTGTATGGTCTGGATCACCGTCTGTACCGCCGAGTCGATGCTCGGGAAGGTGCATACCGCCGCCGAAATGGCCTCGGGGATCGGGTAGAGTTTGAGCGTCAGTTCGGTCATGATGCCGAGCGTGCCTTCCGAGCCGACCAGCAGGCGGGTCAGATCGTAGCCGGCCGAAGACTTGCGGGCGCGGCCGCCGGTCTTCATGACGCGGCCGTCGGCGAGCACCGTGGTCGTCGCCAGCACATTGTCGCGCATCGTCCCGTAGCGCACGGCGTTGGTCCCCGAAGCACGGGTCGCCGCCATGCCGCCGAGAGTCGCGTCGGCGCCGGGGTCGATGGGGAAGAAGAGGCCGCTGCCCTTGAGCGCGTCGTTCAACTGCTTGCGCGTGACGCCGGCCTCGACCACGGCGTCGCCGTCGTCGGCATGGATGGCAACGATGCGATTCATGCCCGACAGGTCGAGCGAGATGCCGCCCGAGGGCGCCAGCACGTGCCCTTCGACCGAACTGCCGACGCCGTAGGCAATCACCGGTACGCCATGCTGCGCACACAGCCCGATTACGAGCACGACTTCGCCGGTGCTGTGTGCCATGACGATGCCGTCGGGCAGCGCCGGCTCATGGACCGATTCGTCGCGACCATGTTGCAGGCGTATCGAATCGCCGCAGGAGAAGCGCTGGCCAAAATGGTCGGCGAGCTTCCGCCGGACGGGATCCGGCAGGTCCGCGGCGCGATTTGGACTACTCACGGGAGAGGGGAGGGGCGGCATTGATGAAAGCGTCGTCCACCACCTTGCCTGTCAGCCGTCGGAAAAAGAGCAGCGATTCGTAAGTCTCGATGTGTGACCGATTGACCGCGATGCAGCGTGTCGAAGGCGTACCAACGATGCTCGTAAATCCGCTTCATCTGAGGGAATGGAGTCATCTCTCCGCTCCTGTGCAATGCCCGATTTTTCGCGATCACTGATAGCGCTTCCCGGGCGGAAAGCGCCGAAGAAACGACCTCACCGCCTGATGGGTGATGCCCTTCAACAACTGAATTTGCCGAATTGCGAACGCCTAAATCCCGTCCTTCCCTGACGGTCATCATAGCACCTTGTTATTGACAGGATGCCCACGCCTCCGGACAATCACCCGTCGCACTTTTTTCTTTCCACACAAGTCAGGAGACATACCGATGCAAGCCAAGCTTTCCGTAGTTGCCCTCTCCGTCGCCGCTGCCCTCGCCATGGGTGCCTGTGGCAAGAAAGAAGAGCCGAAGCCGGCTGCGGCACCCGCCGCGCCGGCCGCCGCCGCCCCGGCCCAGAAGCCGGAAATCATCGTCAAGCTCGGACATGCCGCGCCGATGACTGGCCCGCAGGCTCACCTGGGCAAAGACAACGAGAACGGCGCTGTTCTGGCCATTGAAGAACTCAACGCCAAGGGCCTCGAAATCGGCGGCGCCAAGATCAAGTTCGAACTGCTGCCGGAAGACGATCAGGCCGATCCCAAGCAGGGCTCGATCGTTGCTCAGAAGCTGGTCGACGCCAAGGTCAATGGCGTCATCGGCCATCTGAACTCCGGCACAACGATTCCGGCCTCCAAGCTGTACTCCGATGCTGGCATTCCGCAGATCTCCGGTTCCGCGACCAATCCGAAATACACGCAGCAGGGCTTCAAGACGGCTTTCCGCGTGATGGCCAACGACGTCCAGCAAGGCAAGCGCCTCGGCGAGTTCGCCGCCAAGCAGGGCGCCAAGAGCGTTGCCATCGTCGATGACCGTTCCGCCTATGGCCAAGGTATCGCCGACGAGTTCCGCAAGGCGGCCGAAGCGGCCGGCATCAAGGTCGTTGCAACCGAGTACACCAACGACAAGGCGACCGACTTCAAGGCGATCCTGACGAAGATCAAGTCCACCAAGCCTGACCTCATCTTCTTCGGCGGCATGGATGCGCAAGGCGGTCCGATGGCCAAGCAGATGAAGGATCTCGGCATCAAGGCCAAGTTCCTTGGCGGCGACGGGGTCTGTACGCCGGAATTCATGAAGCTGGGTGGTGTGGCTACAGAAGGCCAATACTGCTCGTTGCCTGGCGTGCCGCTCGAGAAGCTGGCCAAGGGTCCCGAATTCAAGGACAAGTTCAACAAGAAGTTCGGTGTCGATATCCAGCTCTACGCACCGTATGTTTACGATGCCGTGATGGTAATGGTCGATTCCATGCAGCGCGCCAATTCAGTCGAGCCGGGCAAGTATCTGCCGGAAGTCGGCAAGAGCAAGTATGACGGCGTGACTGGCGTCATCGAGTTCGACGAGGTTGGCGATGTCAAGGGCGGGGCGATCTCCATGTATCGGTACAAGGGTGGCAAGCTCGAGTATGTCGAGACTCTGGGTGGTGGCATGATGGCAGCAGTCAAGGATGCTGCTCAGGCTACCGGTGATTCAGCCAAAACGGCGGCTACTGCAGTTGCCGACGCCGGCAAGGATGTCGCTAAGGAGGCAACCAAGGTTGGTGGCGAGGTCAAGGAAGCAGCCAAAGCCGGCGCCGAGGCGGTGAAGGGTGCCGTCGAGAAGAAGTAACACACTTTCAGGCTGGTCGAAACGGCACCGCAAGGTGCCGTTTCTTCATGCTGCGGTCAACTACACATAATGGATATTTTCCTCCAGCAGATCATCAACGGTCTCGTTCAGGGCAGCATCTATGCCTTGGTCGCGCTGGGTTACACGATGGTGTACGGCATCATGGGGCTGATCAATTTCGCTCATGGTGAAGTGGTTATGATTGGCACGCTGGTCACCATTACCGTCACCAGTCTGCTGATCAAGGCTGGCGTGCCGCTGGCGGTCGCCGGCCTGGCGGGCCTTGGTGCTTCAGTGCTGGCCTGCATGGCGATCGGCTGGGGTCTGGAGCGTGTCGCCTACCGGCCACTGCGCAATGCGCCCCGTCTTACTCCGCTGATCACGGCGATCGGCATGTCGATCGTGCTGCAGAACATCGCCATGATCGTCTGGGGGCGCAACTACATGACTTTTCCACCGCTGTTGCCCAAGGTGGATTACGAGTTCGCCGGCGCCAACTTCACGGCGGTGCAGGTGATGATCGTCGTCGTCTCCGGCCTGACCATGAGCGGCCTTGTCCTCCTCGTCTATCGCACCAAACTGGGCATGGCGATGCGCGCCACCGCGCAGAACCCGCAAGTGGCGAATCTGATGGGGGTCAACAGCAATCGCGTGATCTCCGCGGCCTTCGTCATCGGCTCGGCGCTCGCGGCGCTGGCAGGGGTCATGGTCGGCACCTATTACGAAATCGCGCATTACCAGATGGGGTTCATGCTCGGCCTGAAGGCGTTCACCGCCGCCGTGCTCGGTGGCATCGGCAACCTTGCCGGAGCGATGGCCGGCGGCATTCTGCTCGGCATCATCGAGGCGCTGGGGGCGGGCTACATCGGCGACCTGACTGGCGGCTTCCTTGGCAGCCATTACCAGGACATCTTCGCCTTCGTCGTGCTGATTGTCGTGTTGATGTTCAAGCCCTCCGGGCTATTCGGCGAAAAGACTGGTGAGCGGGCATGAGCAAGTGGCTCGGTCCGCGCTCCGCAACCGGCATCCTGCTGATCGCTGTGGCGCTGATTGCACTGCCCTTTGTGGCGGCGCTAGGTGGTCAGGCCTGGGTGCGGATTGTCAATTTCGCCATTCTCTATATTTTCCTGGCGCTTGGCCTGAATATTGTCGTCGGCTTCGCCGGGCTGCTCGATCTTGGCTACATCGCGTTCTATGCGGTTGGCGCCTATGCCTACGCGCTGCTGGCGAGTCCGCATTTCGGGCTGCACTGGCCGTTCTGGGCGATCCTGCCGATTGGCGCGCTCATTGCCTGCTTCTTCGGCGTCCTGCTCGGCTCGCCAACGCTCAAGCTGCGTGGCGACTATCTGGCCATTGTCACCCTCGGATTCGGCGAAATCGTGCGCATTTTCCTCAACAATCTCAACGCGCCGATCAATGTCACCAACGGCCCGCAGGGAATCACCCTGATCGACCCGGTGGCGATCGGGGAATTCAGGTTTTCCGGCACCAGCCAGATTCTGGGCATTTCTCTGAGTGGACCGCAGAAGTATTACTTTCTGCTGGTCGCCCTGGCGATCTTCGTCATCATCATCAACCTGAGGCTGCAGCATTCGCGGATCGGCCGCGCCTGGCAGGCGATACGCGAAGATGAGATCGCCGCCAAGGCGGTTGGCATCAATACCCGCAACATCAAGCTCCTCGCCTTCGCCATGGGCGCCAGCTTCGGCGGCATTGCCGGCGGCATCTTCTCGGCGATGCAGGGCTTCGTGTCCCCGGAGAGCTTTTCGCTGATTGAGTCGATCATGATCCTCGCCATGGTCGTCCTCGGCGGTATGGGGCATATCCCTGGCGTCATTCTCGGCGCGGTGTTGCTGACCATCCTGCCGGAGGTCTTGCGCTACGGCGTTGGGCCGCTCCAGGTGGCGGTTTTCGGCAAGATGCTGATCGATCCGGAAAGCCTTCGCATGCTGATTTTCGGTCTGGCGCTGGTGCTGGTCATGCGCTTCAAGCCGGCAGGTCTGTGGCCGTCGCCCGAGCGCAAGCGTGAATTGCAGGGCGACGCGTGATGGCCGAGGTGTTGCTGGAAGCCTGCGCGGTGGCCAAGCATTTCGGCGGTGTCAAGGCGCTGCGCGACGTTTCGCTGACCATCCGCAAAGGCGAGATCTACGGGCTGATCGGCCCCAACGGTGCCGGCAAGACGACCTTTTTCAACTGCATGACGGGACTCTATGTTCCAGATGGTGGCGGTTTCACCTTCGCCGGCGCAACGCTGCGTGCTGATGAGCCGCACAGGGCCGCCGAGTCCGGCATTGCCCGAACTTTCCAGAATATCCGGCTGTTCGCCAACATGACGGCGCTGGAAAACGTCATGGTCGGTCGTCACGTGCGGACCAGCGCTGGCGTCATCGGTGCCATGCTCCAGAATGCGGCGACCCGGGCCGAGGAAATGGCGATTCGCCAGCGTGCCATCGAATTGCTGCACTACGTCCGCATCGAGGACCGCGCCGACGATCTGGCGATGAATCTGTCCTACGGCGATCAGCGCCGCCTGGAGATTGCCCGCGCCCTGGCCACCGAACCCACGCTGCTTTGCCTCGATGAGCCTGCCGCAGGCATGAATGCCACAGAAACCGCCGAGCTGCGTGAGCTGATCGACGGGATCCGCCGCGATGGCACGACTGTCCTGCTGATCGAGCACGATGTCAAACTGGTCATGGGTCTCTGTGACCGGGTGGCGGTGCTCGACTATGGCGCCCTCGTGATCGAGGATATTCCGGCCGTAGTACAGAAAGATCAACGCGTCATCGAGGCTTACCTGGGTGCTTGAAGTCACCGGACTCCACGTCGCCTATGGCGGCATTCAGGCGGTGCGCAACGTCACCTTTCACGTCAACGAAGGTGAAACCGTTGCCTTGATCGGCGCCAACGGCGCCGGCAAGACCAGCACACTGAAAGCGATTTCGCGGGTCATCGATTCGGCAGGTGGGGATATCCACTTTCGGGGCGAGAAGATGACGCGCATTGCGTCGCACGACATCATCCGCAAGGGCATAGCGATGGTGCCTGAAGGGCGCGGCGTCTTTCCGCGGCTCACAGTTGCCGAGAATCTCGCTATGGGCGCTTTCGTACGCAACGACAAGGCGGCAATCGCTGGCGATCTCGAACAGGTCTATGGGCATTTTCCGCGTCTCAAGGAGCGCGCGGCCCAGCTCGCCGGGACGCTTTCCGGTGGAGAACAGCAGATGCTGGCCATCGGCCGTGCCCTGATGAGCCGGCCAAAGCTTCTGCTGCTAGATGAACCGTCGATGGGTCTCGCCCCGCTTATGGTCCAGAAGATTTTTGAGGTTGTCCGGACGGTGGCTGCACAAGGCATGACCATTCTGCTCATCGAGCAGAATGCGAAGCTGGCGCTGCAAACCAGCCAGCGCGGCTATGTCATGGAAAGCGGCGAGATCACCCTCAACGGTGAGGCGGCGCAATTGCTCGATGACCCCAAGGTGCGCGCCGCCTATCTTGGCGAGTGAGTGGCGAGCGCTTGCGGTGCGCCACGAGAAGCCGCCGATCGACTGTCAGTTGTCAGAAATCGAGATCAAATACCAGCGCGCAATGATCCGATACGTTGTTGATGAAGTCGTCACGCCGGGCGCCTGAAAGTTGCTGCCAGCCGCTGACGGCGACCTGGTATTTCACTCCATCAGCCCTGGTTCCCAGGGTCTTGACCCCAAGACCATTGCTTGCCAGGACGTGGTCGAGATCGGACTCGAGCGTGCCATTGCTGAAGGTCAGCGAATGCTCCTTCGCGAGTAGCGTCATGCTTGCCTTGCTGCCGGCGGCGCCGAGGACTTCGATTTCACGCGCGGCGGCCACCGCCAGGTTTTTCTTGGCGGGCCTCGGGAAATAGAGACCCATGGTATTGAAGTCGCCGGTGACCACAAGATGACCGGTCTCTGCCATCTTGTCGATCGTGGCCTTCATGCTCCAGACTTTGTCGAACATCTCCGAGCGATTACCGAAAGCCGCCGCATCCGTTCCGCTGTCGGTATGGAGGAAGAGAAGATTCAGATAGACGGAATCCCTGTAGAGGGTCAGGCAGGCGCCGGGACGGAGGCTCGGG
>Ga0208460_10000827_pt1 | contig 20122 bp, 14 predicted proteins | sample AD_STIC10_MetaG_FD_184436 | JGI IMG/M metagenome (GOLD analysis project Ga0208460, IMG submission 184436) | Active sludge microbial communities of municipal wastewater-treating anaerobic digesters from USA - AD_STIC10_MetaG (SPAdes) (version 2) | ecosystem: Engineered > Bioreactor > Anaerobic >... | reverse complement strand
AAGACCCATTCCTTCTGGTTTATAATAATCAAATAAAATGGCATCATAAATATAAAGTATAGCTTTTGTTTTATATCCCCTTAAAAAATCTAAAACTGACTTTATTTTAGGAATGCTTAATTCGCCCTCAGTCGCTTGCAAAATATAGTTGAATACTTTAGGCGGGCTGGGGTCTAAAAGATGCCTAGAAGTTATTTTACGCTTAAAGAAAGGGGTCTGGATATAACCTTTGGTTTTAAAAAATTCCCATTGTTCATCCATATAATTTTTAATAGAAGCAAGAAATTTTATATGTGAATATTTATCCTCTATTCCACCATAAAATTGCCGAAATGTAAGATTTTTTGCCTCTTTAATATCAATCTCATCTACTTCATTTTTTTTAAAATAAAGTTTCGCTAAATATGTATAAATATCAGTAGTTAAAGGTATATTATATTTAACCAAACGACTAATAATTCTGGGATGAAAAGTAGTATAATCTAATACTACAATAGCCCCTTCTTTACCATATCTTGAAATGAAACATTTTCGGGCTCCGTCGTTTTGGCTAAGAGCAGCATAATTTACACCTTCGTAGCGATTGCTGGGACGACCCGTAGAAGTATAAACATTATATTGACTATAAACCATGCCCGATACTCCGGGGTCCAATTTATAACGAGATTTAAACAATTCCCTGTCCACACAAATTCCTTGTCTCTCCAACTCTCCGAGAGTTCCTATAATAAGGTCATTAAATCGAGAAAATGTTAAATCAGGTTCATACTTCCCTATTAATTTTGATAAATCATCTGCTATTTCATCAAACATTTCTTTATGTTTCATTAATGGAATAACTAAATTTAACATTTTATATTCCAAACTATTTTTACGTATAAAATTATGAGCAGAAGTTTCATAATCTAATATTTCAAATATTTCATTAGATTTCATCCATAAAAAAGCATTGGCATCATAAACATTAGAAATTTCTTTATAACAATGGTCAAAAGATTTCTTATCAAGTGTCCATTTTTTATTGGGCATTTGAAGAATAGTATAAATCACTTCTGAATTAATTTTTGGCTTTGAATCGGGATGATTAAATGCATAATAATATGTTTTTCCTGTAGAAATATTACGAATAAAAAGAATGCTCGGATGTGAAATGGCCGAATGACAAACATGGACCGGAATCGAATGTACAATCCAATCCCCCCGCTGATTTTCAGTTTGAAAACGAGTTACATCTGAAATGGTTTCTATCATTATGCCCCATTATGCCATACCTGATTATAGAGTCAAGTTTTTTATATTCGCAAAATTATTTAGGGTATTCCAAGACGAGCTTTAATATGACCGCGTAATGGAATAACACCCGCTGTAATTTTAGTAGTCCAATTTCCGGCCTCAATAGTATCTTGAACATCTATTATACGAAAAACAATATTTTTTTCTGAATATGGTTGAGGAAGCCCGCGTACTAAAAACATCATAAATGTTCGTAATCCACCAATTCCTTGAATCGTAAATGAAGCCTGAATGCCCGGCATAATACCTGTATATTTTGGATTATTTTCTTCATCACTATCATCAAGCAAAAGCTTTTGTATATCTGAAGCTGGCATAACTAACCGTCGTATATTAACATCTGTAGTCATTTGATATGCATTATGACAAGGTATAATTCCTTGCAATTCATGCATGGTAGTTTCAAATCCACTAGTATCGGCATTAGGAGTAGGGGAATTACCAACATTTTCTCCTAGCTTCAATCTATCTCGAAACATATATTCAAGCAATTCATTAGTGCCATTAGTAACTATCGTTTTGTTTTCAGGATTGTTAGTCGGTGCATAAATTGTACGAATGGCTTGTGCATTGCTTAAAGTAGGTCTGAAATCTATGCCCAGTAATAAACTATCGGCTCCAAAATAATCAAATGCCCATACCTTTCCTCTGTTTGAAAACGACATAAATTTATAATCTACAATTTTCATTGGGGCCGGCTGGTCGGGCGTAATAGTCGCATCGCCTTGCCCACTTACAAGTCTCAAATCCCAAAAACCACCACAGGCACTATTAATTCCTTCAAGAATTTTTTCTACAAGTTTATAATAGGTTGTAATATCAGAACTATTATCTAATATGTCTTTTAAATATGCCAAATTTACATATATATGTTTAAGGTAACCCGAAAAATGGTCGGGATATGGAATATTTTGGCCCGGGGCTGGATGAGGAACTCTAAAAGGAAATGAACATGTTCCCGAAGCTATACCATTTTCATAACGAAGAGAATTGATAACTAAATCTATATCATCTCGATATGCAACACCTCCCGTCCCGCAAACATCTTGAAGACGAAAGTCTGCGAGTTTCTTGGCCTTTCTAGCCTCATGTAATGTTGCCGGAACAGGATTTACATAATCGGCTATTTTTAATTTAGCATCAAAATCTCCGGGCGAATAATTTTCGGACTCTGTTTTTTCCGGACCATATTTTCCAGCAAAATAATGTGGGGATTCAAAATTTGGAATAAGACAAATTGACCCATCGCTAGAAATCATATTTGGATGTGCGCCTACAACCACATCATCTATATCTATATGAAACATTTCCTCCCCTTTTGTAGCTTTAAGGGGACAACAATGAAAATTAATAGCTTCAATAACAAGACCCAAATTTAACCACAAGTCTTTACTCGGAGGAGGATGGTCAAAATCTTTATCTTTATTTGGCTTATACTGAAATTTATTTTTTTTGTCCCCGGGGTCTCGTCCAAAAAAAACTCCATAAAGATATTCATTGGCATTATCGGGATGTACTTTCCGAACATAATTGCAAAATTTTGTAAGCTCAGGAATAGAATCGGGCGGCTGTCTTATAATATTTCGAAACTTATCGAGTGATTTATCTACAAATTGTATAATACTATCAAATATCTTGGTTCCCGAATCCTCTTTTTCTTCGGTAGATTCTTTATCCATCGTATTCGCATCTACAACTAATCCCGCATAAATACGGTCTTTAGATGTAATTTCTGTTTTACAACGAAATTTGTTACCATCTACCGACCATTCAAAATTAGTAACAATGCCAAAAATAACATCATAATTTCCTTTGGATAATAAAATATTTTTTGTATAAAGAGGATATGGATTATTAAATAATTTTTCAAGCTCTCCTACATCTGTAAGGTCAACTAATGACTTGGGATTATAAAGATTCCACCCCCATTCCATAATGCATGTAATTCCCGGTACAAGAAAATAAGGCGTTAAATATTCTAATTGTTTTTTTGAAAAACATACCCATTCCACCGATGCTCTTCGGTAAAGTTCTTTTTGAATAGATACACTTATTCTCTCAATTTCTGGGGCTGGTACATGAATTGGATAATCTCGATTGAGGTCATTTTCAATAATATGCGGACTAATTCCTGCGCTTGGAACATATCCAATAATGGATGGATTATTTCTATCTTGAGAAAAACCATAATTTGAATAAAATCCCTTGCCTCCAAATAAAACAAAACCTTCTTTTCGTTTAGACGAAGAAACTGGTATTGGACTACCATCCTCATTAGTGGCTATATTTCCATCTTTATCTTGTTGATATTGAAGTCCTTTACTATTTGAACATAAACGTACCCAAGGAGACATGGGACCACGATATTTATCCCAATTACCAAGGTCTGTATTTTCAATATATCTTAAACTACGATTTTTCTTGCGACGATAAAGCTCGTCTTGTATTTCTTCCGGAAAATTACATGGCTCCCAAGGAATAATCGGTGGAGGCATATGACATTATCTCCTTTCTATAATTACATTTATAAAAATAAACATATATTTAAAACTATTTTATCATTTATGAATTGAGTTGATTAAATGCAATTAAAATACTTCCAACATCAATCGGAATTCGTAATGTCATTCCGGCCGGGACACTTAAACGACCTTTACCTAAATTATTTGCTAAACCAATAATCCAATACAAAGAAGGGTCGCCGTAATATTTAAATGCTAAAGAGTCAAGATAATCTTCAGAATTTGAAATTATTTGAAGGTCTGATTCTTGCGGAGGAATTGGAGGATATGTCACCGACTGATAAACTCGTTTTCCGTCCCATCTTTGTTTTATTGGTATGTCTTCGTATCTAATCATATATTGAATGGAGGGGCTACATTGTTTGTTCTTACATTACTTATCGGGCTGGGAAGCCGTGGGACCGGAGGGGGAACGGGTTCTGCCGATAATAGTTTAAACGGTGGAGGGGGAGGGGGAGGAGGCGGCGGCTCAGCGGGTGCCTTCATCGGCTCGTCAATAAATCCTTGTTTGATAACATCCACCACATAATATTCATGCCAATTATTCGGAGCCTTTCCATCTGGAACCGTGTCTGTATTCCATTTTTGAAATTCTTCGGTTCTGGGGGCATGTCCAAAATTGGCCCCTCCAACCACGGCTCGCTCTTTTTCGAGTAAAACAACCGTAAACCCAAGGTCGACTTCCCGAGGAACTTGTCCAAAAATCGCTTTAGGAGATGAAATAAGATTAGCCATATAAGCCCAATTCCCTGCGCCAGCATTTTCTTCATTATAAGTTTCCCATGCTGCATCATCTGGAATATTCATTGTCACAGATTGAATAAGTATAGGTTGGTCCTTATACAAATCTCCCATTGTTAACATAAACATGGGGGGAACCATAAATCGGTCATACGCATTATTTCCACTTGCCACAACTCCTTTAGCTTTTGTATAATTTGCTGGTTTATATGAAGTCATCATATAATTAATTCGTTGCCATGTTGGAGCTAATTCAGCAATACTACTAATAACAACAGCCAAATTAAATGAAAGATTTCGATTAAACCCGCCATAGGAATATACCTTATCCGCACGACCAATAAAGGGCAATTCTTCCCATGATGCATTCCCCGACTCGGATATACCTTTAATTGCCGCTCGAAATGGAATATATTTTTCATTAACTACATCATAAAAATACAGAGCTATTAAATCATCTTTATAAGGCTCCCATACTTCCCATCTTCCAGAAAGAGGAGACCCGCCCGTACTTCTCGGCTCGGGCAATACATCTAATGTATTAATAGCATCAAAAGCCCCTGCCGTTGGAAGCTTATAAGAATGTTGAACATTATTAACAAGCTCATTACTAAGCATTGTAACTCCCTCGTACCGATACGCTGCTAATGACCCAAGAGTAATATTATTTGGTCCTTGCCCTTTATTTTTTGTCTTAAACAATCGGTCATAGTTATATTTAACTGAATCTTGTTGTAAAAGAACTGAATTTTGGTCAGCTTCAACTAAATATGTTTTTTCGCTAGCAGCTTTAATCTTATCTAATACTATTGATAACTTAGTTTTAGTATCAATAGCTCGTTGTGCTTCTGGGTCTTTAGTTGGAAAATCTTGTTCTTTATAAAAATGATATTGAACCATCATTTCTGATGCTTCAAAATTTTCATTTTTAGAAGCACCCATCGAATCTCCATAACGATAACCTGGTTTTTTCTCAACATGACTTTGATTAACATCATATCCTACAGCACCAATCGTTGGAATATTATAATAAACAAACCAACGAGTAGAAACCCGAGTAAAAACTACCGTTCCATTTTGAATTTGAGCATATAACTTATATGGAGAAGTTGTATATTCACTTTTTTTACGAATATTTATATTCCCGGCTCTACCGGCTACCCATGTTTGACCAAACGAATATCCATTGTCATCACTAAACTTAAAATCCGAAGATATCATCATTCCATATGCCCCCTCATCACTTCGGAATTGAATATTAGATTGTCTTTGTGGAATAAAATTTTGAAATAATGATTTTGCTATATTTTTTACAGCCGATAAAAACCCTCCCGAAGAACTTCCCCCCGTATGAGAAGTACCCGGCCATTGTGATTGCAAATTAGCCAATCCTCGAAGGGCTGTTCCTGCTCGTAAATTTCCTTTGGCAGCAAAAGTTTTAGTTGCCTCCGGCAACGCATTTGAATTTATAGCATATGCTGTACCTGATACGGGATTTTGTTTGGGAGGGCCAAAAATTGTGCTCCCTAAGCTTCCCAGCAAAGTAGAAGCTATTCCTGTAAGACCGGCCGAAGTATCAAAAGCTCTATCTGGACGAGCCGACCCCAATGTTAACGTTAATCCCGCAGCTACAATGGGAGATGTTGGATTATAAATGCGGCGCTCATTATATGGAGATGCCGTTTGAAGTAAAAATTGCTTAGCAAGAAAAACAACTCCCCGCCCAGATACCAAAAATTTTGTAGTTCGAATTACATCTATAATACCAGACCCCAGAGCAAAAATATGTGAATCATATTTTTTTAAAGAATGAGGAAACTTTTTAGCCTGGTCAGGATAAATATAATAATATGGCTCATCTCCCCAAGAAATTAACCCCTGATGATAATTAGAATAAGGAGATAAACGATGATACAATGCTTTATCATTGCCCTGCGATTGCAGAATTAATTCGGGCTTTCCCACCGCTGGACCTACAGGATATCCTCCCGGTCTCTTAATAAATGCCCATGTTGGTTCAAAATGTGCCTGTGCCATATAATATAAATATTACGATACTTTATTTGCCCCAAATCCGCCGTAGAAATCTGTCTGTCGTGCTAATTGAGTACTAAGCAACTGTCCATCCATATTAATATTTGTATCTTTCGCTAAAATTTTCTCAAGCAATTCTACTATTTTTTTACCAGTTTCTTCTGACATAATTTTATCAGATTCTTTTTCTCCCCCCTTCTCTCCTTCAGCTTTTGGTTTTACTCCTTCCGCTAACTTAGTACCTTTCGGAGAAACATTTAAAGCCGGAAAATACATTGCTTTTATTTTCGCTTCCAGTGACTTGCCACCACCAAAAAGCATTCCCAATGGACTTGTTGAAATTACTTTACCAATTAATGGCATCATTTTTTTAGCTATCTCAAGCTGAGACTGAAATGGACTGTGCAATGACTTTTGAATCATCGGTGCTACACTTTGAATTCCACGGTAAATAGATAGTCCGGCTTCAGAAGGAGAGCGCCCTCCCCAAATTGCTTTAACTTTCCCCCACGCACCACTAAATGCGTCCGAAATTTTTTCTTTTATTTTCCCAACAAGTTCAAAAATAGATTTAATTCCATTAATGACGAGTAAAATAGGAGATGTCCATTTAAAAATAGCCTTTGCAACTTCCCATGATTTACTAGCAAGACTAATAGTCCAGTCCCATATTTTTTTAACAGGGGCAATAACATTTTGCCAATTTTTACCAACAAATCGAACTGCTTGAATTATAAGTCCAAGCGGAGTAAACCATTTAAATAAAAATTTATAAATATTCCATACGGTCCCCAACACTGCTTTTGTACCTGCCCATAAAGTACCTAATGATTTTGAAATACCCCCCGTATTATTCTTAATATCTTTAAAAGCTTGAATTATAAGACCAAGAGGTGTAAACCATTTAAATAAGAAAGTAACAACTCCGCCAACTTTACTCCAAATCCATTTAATTCCTTTGACTATTTCATCAAACCAAGGAATGATAGCTCGAAGTACTCCCATCAGACCTCCTCCGAGCTTTTGTAACCAATTGCCTGTAGTACTATTCCAACCTTTAATAAATCCGCCAATAGCTTGAAATGCTGTAATTGCCCATCCGATGTATGGAATGCGTTTTCCAAAAAATCCAAGAAATCTTCCAAAAAATCCAAGTTTAGTAAGAATTACACCTACAAATTTAGAAATCATTTCCCACGGTTTAGCAAGAAAAATTCCGAAATTGGCCATTTTTGTCAAAAATCCTGCAAATTTGGAAGTTCCAGATACTACGCTCAACAATGCAGCTCCAACTTTAAACATCATAATTCCGATTTTATTCATCATTGCGAGCGGAGCTCCGAGAACAAACGACCACTTAGCAATTGCCATCGCAATATCAATTGCCGGTACAACCATTTCAAGTAATTTATCTACAATAGGCAATAAAAATTCTGTAGTTTTTGCAAGAAGCGCATTCCATTTAGCCGAAATTGCTGCTAATCGAGTTTGATTATTTACCGTTCGTAACGTGTGGCTGGCATCCATAGCCCTTGCTTTGGCCGCCGCTTCATTTTCCTTTCGCATTTGTTCATAAAGGGCCAGTTGTTTTAATTGCTCTGGAGTTCCTCGCCTTCTCACCCTTTCGAGCTGCCGGTCAGTTTGAAGCATATTCGTTAATTCTTCCACTGTCTTGCCCGTAGCCTTAGCAAATGCGTCTTGTTGGAAGGGGTCAAGATTTTCAAAATCAACAGATTTAGCAATACGAAGAATTTCTTTGGTTGAACCTTCAAGGTTTCTTCTATATGCTAATTCGCGGGCACGTTGCAAATTGATTGAACGACCAAGAAGAACCGAAGCTTCCATTTCTTCATTCATGCTTTCTGTAAAATCAAGAATATGCCGGCTTGAAGCCGCTGCTTGTTTTAAGCTGGTCCCCATGCGGCGCAATTCAATAGCAGAGCGTAATGCTATATTAGGAACACGGGACATCATGGTCAAGGTTTCTCTGGATTTATCGCCCACATCCTTCATTACTTCATGAAGAGGAACTCCGGCTGCATTTGCTATATTTTTTGCAATATACATAGTATGGGATTGCGCCTCCAAGGTACTTTTAGAAATGGCGGCCATATTGCGAAGAAAATCGGCACTAATTTCTTCGGCTACTCCAAGCTGAGCCGAAAAAAGAGCAACATCTAGCTTTATACCTTCAGTAACATTATGTACCCCCCCCATAACATGAGCGAGACTTCGAGTAGCCCTGTACACTTCTTCTATTGTTAATCCCACCTCCATATACTGGATAGCCATTTTTTCAGAGCTTTTTCGAATGTCTTCGGCTTCGGGGCGCGTCATTCCTAGTGCTTTACGAAAATCCCATGCTGCTTTATCCATTTTATTAAACAAATTATATCCATATGATAACAGCATGATAATACCGCCTAAAAAATTTGCGAGCAATCTAGTTCGAACTCCTAGTTTAAGTAATTGGTCACTTATTTTAGAAACAAGTCCGAATTCTTTAACCCGCACGCCAAAAAGAGTTTTTGCTTGATTTATTACAAAATTAAAATATTTATGGTTTTCCGCATATTTAAGTTTTTCCATTTGTATTTGAATTTGACTAGCTTTTCTATGTAACCTAATTAATTCATGAATATTTTCTATTTCTTGCTCTGCTGAACGTATTAATGCCTTTGCTGCATCAAAAGATACACCTGTTGTAGCCTTATTTCTTAAATCAATATATTCAGCTAATTTTTGATACTTAGTAGAAAGTTCATCCAAAAGTCGTGCTTCCTCTTTACTCCGCATTAAAACATCGGCCTCAGCATTAAGACTAATTTGGCCAATCTCTTCATATATAGTTTTTCGCTTTAAAGCTAACTCAAGGAGAGCCTTTTCAACATTTAAAGAATTAACTGATATTTCAGCACTATCTACATTTGGATATACGGGTCCTGCCATAAATTATACAATATATTATTTATAAATAGAGAGATGTTTTAATTTTATTCCTTGACAACAATATAAAATGTGCTAAATTCATAGCATGAACGAAACAAATGAACCGGGATGGATTGGCCGTTTATTTATTGGAATCGGTGTTATCGGACTGATGGGAGTTATTTTTTTTGGAATGTTTGCTCCTGCTTTTGGACCGATAATTGAACGAAAGAAATATCAAGAATATGCTATTTTTGAAGATTGTGAACAACGTGTAGCATTAGATATGATAATAATTTATGCTTTTTTATGGATAATTGCCATAATTTCATGGATTGGATTTCTAGCCGTAGCTATAGCTCTAAATTAATTACGATTAATACCAGGCCCTCTAACTAAATTAGAATTAGATGTTGATACTTTAGACTCGGAAGAAACTTTATCCCATTCTCGCTGTTCTCGTTCTTTTATATTAATAAGCTTTCGAAGATAAAATGCCCTATATTGCACAGGCATTTCATAAACAGCAAAATATTCGATTTTTCCAAAATGAGTTAAATCAAATAATATTTCATGGAGATTTGCTTTATACTCCGGAGTTAGGCCAAAAAAAGGATACTCCTAACGGAGTTTCCTCCTTTCTTTCTAATCCACAATTTACACATTGAAAATCAAAGGAAGTATCAATATCCGGCATATTTTCTCGTAAATAAGTACGAAGAGCTAAACTATCCTTAGAAACAAGTTCCTCATTAACAAATTTTCGTATAGATGCCCGGTTCGTATCGCCATCAATAGCCGTAATAACATGTCCAAGGCGAGTTGTAATTTCACGACGTACGTCTTTAGAAATCTTTTCCATACCCTTTAACTCTTGTTCAATTAAATTTTCATCCTTTTTAGTAAGTAACTTAAAAGTAATTTCCCTTCCGGAATAAGGAAGTTTAAAAGTAAATGCATTTTCTCCTCGCGGATATTTTTCAAAATCAAAGGGTCGATTGTCCATTTTACCAAGGTCAATTGAAATGGAATTTTCTTTACCACAGCGATTACAAGTCATAGTCGCGTCATAAATATCTCCATAAGCTAATCGACGAATTGCAAAAAAAGCTGCATTTCTGTCACAAATGAGCATATCATTAAGAACAATATCTTTATTAATTACTACTGATTCAAGAAGCTTATCCAGAACGATATTTTTTTGAATAAGATTTGGTGACGTAAGAATATCTTCTTCTCTGGCCGTCATCATTTTAAGTTCTAATTGTCCGCTGGATAACGGATTATCTAAAGGATAAAACCAACCTTTAGAAGGAAGATTAATAACTTCTGTAGGAAATTTAACTTCTTTTTTTTGTGGTGTAGAAACAGGCTGACTTACAGTCGGCCTTGAAATAGGAATAATTTGGTCTGCCATAAACTATTATTATTGTTTGTTACTAGTACTAAAATACATATTACTTCAAAACTCTTTTAGACTTTTTATATTAAAAATTAAACAAAATTCTTTATTTTATTTTAATTCTAATAATTCCTTTTTTAAATCTAACAACCGCTTTTCAAGTTTTGGTATATCATCCATTTTATACTTCTTAACTTTCTCTATATAAGAAGCCATTTCTTTTTTCAACGAATCTATTTCTCGTTTAACTTGGGCAATTTCTTTAACAATTTGCTGTTTTCTCGCTCTAATATCCTCTTTATTTTTATTAGGGTCATCAGTCGGGTCTATTCCTTTATTTTTATTATTGGAATGGTTATTATTAAAATCCCTATCTTCTGAGTCCGGATTAAATAAAGAATCCTCCTTTAATATTTGTTTAGTAACCAAATATAAAAATTCATCAATTTGCTCAAGTTTAATGTTCATTACCGGCGACCATCAAGAATTTTATTAATCATTTTTTTAAATAAAGGGGCGGCGCTTTCAATAAATCTATCAGGTTCTTCTATTCCATACCTAGGAGCCATAGAAGTCTTGGGTCTTACAAGACTTCCCATACGACTTTCAAAATCTCCATATTTTTCATCGGGATTATATTGTTCTGGTTTCGGTTCATCATCCCAATTTCTAATCTTTTTGCCAGTATATCTAGTAGGCACAGAAACAACAGGAGCTCCAAGTTCGCTAGGATGTACAGATTCATCTTTACAAATTTGAAGATTTTTATCTGCAATTAAGAAAATTTCTTCCGATTCGGGGTCTAATCTTCCAAAATAAAAATAAATTGTAAAATTAGGATTAGAAGCAGATTCTCGCCCTGCTCGTTGAGCACCTAAAGAAACTTTAGCGTCTCGTCCAGCTATAGAAACCGCCATATTATAAAGAGTTCTTTCAACAGAAGATTCATCAGTTCCTTCCCATTTAATAGGAATAAGATTTGACTTATTTCTAGGATTAACAACTAATGCGCCTTTTAATGCGGTCTCTGGTTCCTCCGTAGAAGGCTCTTTTTCCATCTCATCTCCAGATTTATTCCCAGATGGAGTTTCAGGAGAAGAGCCGGGCGGATTATCTGGCGCAGAAGATTGTGGATTCTCATCTTCCTCCGCTTCACTCAAATAATTGAGATTAATGACATTTTTACCTTCTTCAAGTTGGTCAAGAACCTCTCGTACACATCGACGAATAAGATTTTCTAAAAGTTCAATCTTCATAATATCTATATTTTATATCATTAATACATATTTAAATAAACTTAAAAATAATATTAACGTTTAATATACAATTAGTATTGGAGTATTGCGTAATCGTATGAAATCCTAAGATTAACTAATACCGATTCGCCCATATCCGTCCAATTCATTTCTCCACCATCATAATCGGTCGGAAAAGCTCCTTTTAATGTCCATTCCTCTATTTTATCTCCCACGGGACCAAGAACATCAATTGTACATTCTTTTTTATAAAAGTCTTGATACCCATCACGTCCAGTTACGGATTCGTGAGAAAGACGATACCATTCAAAAACGGTTTGAGTAGCGGAAGGAACAACTGGGTCATAAAGTTCTAAGTTAATTTCATTCCATATCGTTTTCCCTTTATAGTACCATTGCAAGTTAATATAATCAATGGTTTTACGTTCTTGGGTCCACTTCGGACGTTCGGTCTTTCGAATAAGATAAGTTGGAATGCCATCTATATACATCAGGAAACGATTTTTGGTTTTCGGTTCCCAAATAGTATAAAACATCTCATTATTTGTTAAAAGGTCTGCCATAAGTCAAATATTGTATTGTTAATACTGGTCTATTTATAAATATAATGCATAAGAAGAAATAAGCAGATAAAAATGATTATATCTTAAGAGGCTCAATATCTCCATCGGCTACTTCTAAATTTCCTATATTTTTCCATTTAACATAAACTGCATATTTATTTATACTTGCTCCACGATACCACGGAAATTCTTCAAAAGATTTCATTTGTAAAGGAGTCATTTCACGTCTATTTTTTATAATACCTTTAGTACCGGCGGGAACTAATTTGCCATATGCTTCTCCATACCTATTAATATGCTGAATATCTTTCTTGGCTCGTACAACTGACCCAATTTCGAATCCTTTAGATAACGAAGGGTCAATTAAAAATATTTTTCCTTCCGGTTCGTAAACACATATTTGGTCTCCATCAAGAAGTCTTCTAATACCTTTTCCTTTAAACCATACTGCATCAAATTTCGATTTTAATACATTGGTCATATTAATAGTCGCCCTTAATCGTTCTTGATTAATTTTACCTCGGTTTACTGAGTACTGTAAAGAATAACGAGCAAAAGCATCACTATATTTATAATCTGGATTAAAATCATATCCGTTTTTTATCCACCATTTCATCATGGTATGAGAAACACCAAAATTAATAATTTCTAAACGAGGAACATTAAGAAAATATGCTTTTTTTAAAACCTTTTTACTTCCACCTGAAAACCTTACAGCTATGCTTTTAACAGTAGTAAAATAAACTCCAAATCCTAAATGATGAATAGGAGCAGGAATCCCAGAATGATAATCATAGTCTTCATATCCATGTGATATATCTCCGCTCCTTTGTATTCCAATAAATATTTTAAATCCTTCGTCTTCAATTTTAGAAAGATTATCTTCATACGTTCCATGATACACCGGACCAAAAAAATCATTATCTACGGCTTGTTGTAAAGAAATTGCAGGAACTTTATCTTCGCATATCAATGTCTTAATTTTAATCATAATCAGTCACATATTTTTCCCATTGTCGAGTATCTTCATCAAGCTTATAAATTATAACATGATTAGAATTAAACTTTACTCCGGGTTTCTTTTTCCATGAAAATCCTCCGCCACTTTCATAAACATAATATGGAATATCAATAACAAAAATTCCTTCTTTAAATTTACCAATAAGATAAACGTGTGGTTGGTCTGAACATTGAATATCAAGATTATAAATATTATTCTTAAAAAGAATTTCTATTAATTCATCTGCAATAATATGACAAATACCTCCGGTACCTAACTCTATATCAACTCCCTCTTCATCTTGTTTCCATTCATCATATACTCGTTGTGCAGCATCAGCCATTTGTTGTTTTATATCACCAGTAATTTCCGAAATACTATTAAGCTGATTTTTTGACACCTCCATTAAACTTCCGGGATGAGAAAAATGCCAAGATGTTTTTCTTTCATTATAATCATCATCCAATACTCCGCTTATTGGATTAATAACAACATGTTTCGGGTTTTTATTAGGTGTATTTTGACTTACCCAGTAATCCAGTTCATCTTTTATTTTTTGGTCTGGTATATCATTCCACCAATAAACTGTATTTAAATCGGCACGATATCTCCAATTTTTTGTTTCTTCATATCTAAGAAAAGGATATGTTTGAAATAAATCTGCATGTGAAAAATAAGTAATGTTTTGAGTCGGATGGCAGCGAAGATAATAAATTTTATAATTTTCGGGCGAAATACTTCCTAAATATAAATCTTCTCTTTTATTTATACCCGCTCTCGATTCATTTATATAATTAAAAGGATGGGACTCGGTCCAATTTTTTTCCAGTTCATCATACGATTCGCGTGGATTAATAACAACATGTTTCGGGTTTTTATTAGGTGTATTTTGACTTATCCAATAATCTACTTCATCCTTTATTTTCTGGTCTGGAATAGCATCCCACCAATAAACTTTATTTAAATCTTTCCGGTAGCTCCAACAATTTGCATTTTCATATGTAAGAAAAGGATATTTTTTAAACAAATCACCATGAGAAAAATATATATCGGATTTATATGATGAACCACAAAGAGCATAAACTTTATAAGTGTCTGTAGAAATAGCACCTACATATAAATCTTGATTATTAAACTGCTTAAAATCGCCTTGTTCTAGTAAAGACTCGGCCAGATAATCCGAAGAAGATAGAGATTTAATTTCTTCTTCTTCCGTTAACTTTGGAGTCTTGGGAGCATCTTTACTTCGGATTTGCCATCTGCGAACAGACCCGTCAGAATTTTTAATTTTTAAACGGTCTTCTTCAGGAATGCCTGCCCCATAGCCTTCAGACACTTCTTCAGACTTTGAAAAATGTTGTCCCTTTCGATTTTCGTCCTTTTTATCGTCGGGGTGAAATTCTTTTCCTCCGGTCGTTTTAAATAATTTTTGGCCATCTTCCGTTTGCGACGAAGTTAAAATTTGTGATTCGGGAAACCTTCGTTTAAGGCTATCTATCATCAACGTAGCAATTCGATTGCGCTTCCATCCTGGCCGAACGGTTATCATGTCAATATAAACGGTTTTATTATCACTATGCCCTTCTAATACACCAAGAATATGTTCGGTCCCGCGCTTTTGAAACCGCTTCTGCCATATATCAGTAATAGGATTTCCGCCACTATAACCCGTTCCTCGTGGAACCATTAAATATGGGATTTCGCCGCGTTTCATGGCCTGTGCCGATTCTTCCGAATCCATAAAATAAACTAATGTCCAACCTTCCGGCATTAACCCTCCACCCGCTCCCTGTCGAATAACAACAATATTTTTATTTACATCTTCAATAGTTTTATTTTTAAGCGGTTTGTTGTCCGATAATGCAATTTTTCCTTGGCGAGTTATTACAGGAGATTCAATAATCGGGGAATTAATAAAATCAAGTCGACGATGTAACTCTTTATCATAAAAGACATATTTTTCCAGTTGTTGTTTTGCCCATTGCATATGTCCTTGCTTCTTTAGCCCCAGTGCCATTCGATATGCTTTTTCTCGTAAAGCTTTAAGCTCACTGGTAGTCAATCGTTCCAGTTTAAATTCTCCCGTCGTTTCATCCCATTTGTCATTAAAACTTCGGTCAAACTTAGGGTCGCCAAACTCTGGAGAATCCTTTTGAGAAAAATTTGGAAGAATTGAACTAACATCCTTATCAGTAACTTTACCCCCTTCATTGACCGACATTTTTTGGTCATAAACTGCTATAATAGAATCTTTAAGTTGTTTAATAATACCCCGCGAACGTAAAATTTTAAAAATAATATTTTCATAACTTAATTCTCCATTCGTATCTAATCCATATTGACGATAAGCATCCAAATATTTTTTGACGGCCATCATTTTTTCTTGATTCTTACTGGCTATAGCATTCAAAATATAATCCTTCATAACTTTATATTGAAACTTTAAAATATCTCTATTTATATGAGGCGGAATTTTAAATGGCTTGCGAACCCATTGGTCTCGCATAAGAGAATAAATTCCCATTACATATAATTTCTTCTCAGTTGAATTTTGAATATTCATTTCTACCTTATGCCCCTTAATAAAAACATTATGTTCAAAATTCCATTGCGTACTAGCTATTTTAACACTTTTTTCTGCTGTTTCTATAGGCATTTTAAGATGTTGATAATTTATAATAATATGAACATCAACATCACTATTTGCCGTCCAATTATAATTGGACATAGACCCCATAAGATATACATCAATAATCGGCGCAGAAAACTTAGTTTTCTCATAAAAATCCCGGGCCAATTGAAGTAAATTAAGTCTTATCTTGGGGTCAAGACGTTGAGCAGAATCCCAGAGGTCCGGGCATAAATCTTCATTATATATTCGAAATTTAGCCATTGTCAACTTTAATATTAGATTTTACATGCTTAGCAATTTTAATTTCATTAACTCCAAACTGAGGAACAGATTTGGGATACGGATGTAATATCACTGGTGGCTTTGACGAGTCATAATCTGGTGCTTTCGGGTCATTATCTATTGCACCAATGTTTCCACTTTCTTCATCTTCAAATTTATAAGGAATTTCTGAATCTCTTTCCGATTCTTTAGCCAATCCCGAAGTATTAACGGCAGCCATCGTTCCGCCGGGCTCTTCTGAAGGAAGCGGAGCATGTCCTAATAATGCTTTCGCTTCTTTTGTAATCTCAGAAAATTCTTTAATAAATGTTCGAATATAATTATTTATCTGTTCAGCGGAAGTTTCGGGGCGAGCAAGCAATCCCCCGCAATCTCGATGTCGCCACGTAACGCCTCCATTTGTTGTATAATCATTTTTCTCTTGAATTTTCTTTTTACAATGAGGACATATATCCTTTTGAATTTCTTGTACTTCCCGATTTATGAGTTTTTCCGGGGCATTTGCAAACGCCTGCTCAACCGTATCCGATATTAATTTATTCAAAGACCGATTCATATTTTATAATATTTATTCTTGATTCCAAAATTTACGTTTAATGATAGGAATTTGTTTTAAAACTTCCCCTAGTGTTAAAGGAGAAGATAAATCTACTAATTCTAAAATCGTTTCTTGATATTTAGACGATTTATGTAATATTCCGTATCCTCCGGCCATATCAAACGCCTCAATTGTTTTTAAATTATCATCTACAAGTATTGAAAGCGGAGTTGCAAATTCTGCCTTTGCAATTCCTTCATCAACAATATGAATATTTTTTACATTTAATTGATTGCCTATATTATCTTTAATCCATTGCATTTTTCCCAATGAAACAATTTCATGAAACTCTATATCATCTTTAGACCCCGTTGAAGTAAGAATATGGACCTTTTCAAAAAGTTGATTGGATATTTTAAACAATTCTTTTCCGCCCGGCTCCCAATCAAGATTTCTCCAAAAATCAGGAATGGCAATATTATTATAAATCGGTGCTAATTCTTCTTCAGTATATTTATCTTCAGAAGAATTTAAAGTTCTTAAACCAGTTTTTTTAGCAACATTAGACCACCCGCGAGCATAATTAACCAATACTCCGTCCATGTCTAAATATAAAATATAATCTGTATTTTTCATTATAATAAATTGACAAAATTTCTTTCTTAGTTACAATGTACAATACTAAGATATTATAAATAATAAGTACTCTAAGTAAGTACTCTAAGTAAGTACTCTAAGTAAGTACTCTAAGTAAGTACTCTAAGTAAGTACTCTAAGTAAGTACTCTAAGTAAGTACTCTAAGTAAGTACTCTAAGTAAGTACTCTAAGTAAAATACGTTTAATATATTAAATTATCAAAATTGAATGGGTTGATTAAAACACAAAATTCTTTTATTGGATTCTTTTTTTCTCCGCTTGTATCTTTTTGTTTTTTAGATTGTATAGCTTTATTAATCATTTCTTTATATTTTTTATAAATTTCTGGATTTTCTTGTAAAGCTGCTAAAAATTTTGGTTTTGTTTTAACAAAATATTCTATTTGGTCTGAACTAATATGATGAATTTCATGAGACGTAGGATTTTCCCATACAAGTTCATTCCCTTCAATTTCAATCTTTCCATTATTTTTAGAAGTTGATTTATTCGCAGGCAAAGTAGAAACCTTAAGAATTTCTTGTTTAAATTCCGAATAATCAAAATTAGGATTTTTTTGAAAAAGTTTTTGAAAAACAGGCGTAATATTTTTTGTATTAACGTTTATTCCATCGTTTTGAAGAGATGTTACCATTTCTGTATATTTTTGAAATAGTACTTGTTCAAAAAAGTCTTCGGCTTTAATTTCGTTTTCTTTCTTTGTTTTAATTAATTCAGTATAAGCTTTTTGAAGAATTATATCAACATTTTTTAGCCCTCGTTTTTCAAGAACAGTTTTTGCAAGTCTATATACTTCCTTTCCTTGTTCCGTTGATGGTGTTGCCGTTGGTGCTCCCGGGGATGTCGGTGCTCCCGGCGTTGCCGTTGGTGCTCCCGGTGCGGGCGGTGCTCCTTTCGACGCTGGCGCTGGCGGTGCCGGTGCCGGCGGTGTAGCGGTACCGCTCGCTACATTTATTAAATCAGCAGCCGTAATATTATCAGGAGATTTATTATATCTTCGACGTAATTCTATCCAAGCACTAATTAAAATCGATTTGGCTGAATTTTCATCAACCCCGCTCATAACCATCTGGCTAAGAGCTTTTAAAAATTCACCTTGTTCTACAATAGGAATAGGCTTAAGCGTATTAAATTTTCCAAAATATCCTGCATAATCAAGAGAATCTTCCCATTTTTTAGCTATATCATAATTTCCTTTTAATATATTAATTACATCGTTTTGTTTTATAGTTATAGAATTTCCATGTGCATCTTTATAAGTAACCTTGCCAGAATCATCCCATGTTAAAGGAAATACCTTTCGACCAGACTTAGATTTAAATTCCATACTTTTACGACTAACCGTTGCTAATAATGCTCGCATAAAGGTTTCGGTTTCTTGTTCAATCGCCTGCCGTATAGTCGGGGGTGCTTCTGCCAATCGGCTTTTTATATGTGGATTGACGGCCTTTACTATTTTATCAATTTTAAATTCATTTTCGTCTCCGCTTTTTGTTGCGCCTGCTATTGGATTAACATGATGGTCATAAAATTGCATAATCATAATAGCACCGGATTCTTTTCCGTTTTTATAAACGACTACATATATTCTATTAAGATGTCTATTAACATTCCAAATAACTTTAATGTTAACCCCATTTAAACCAGGTACCGCCTTGCCCATTCTTCCAGCGGGCACTTCAATAGAAAATGGTTGTCCAGGATATTTATTATATCTACTATGAAAATTATAAAGAAATTCATCCGGTATTTCTACTTCTCCCCCGGCTTGCCCATCACCTCTTGCCCCCTCTCTTCCTCTCCCTCCCCCTCTTCTCCTTTCTTTCAGAAGAATAAGGTCTTTTAACATTATTCTATCGATTGTTTCAGTAAAAGTAGTTGGAAGAGGTTTATAATTTCCACTGCTATCTTTATCAAAATAATTTCCCGTACGAGAAAAGTCGGTTTTTATAGCATTAATAATAATTTTAATTGCATGTAAAATAATATAAGGATATTCTGCTGAGCCAATTCCTTCTTTATCTATTTCACCAACGTCTAAGAGAGGGGGGGTCGCGCCCGGGGGGGCGCTTGGAGGCGCACTTGGCGTTCCCGGTGCTCCCGGTGCTCCCGGTGCTCCCGGGGATGTCGGTGCTCCCGGTGCTCCCGAAGCGGGCGGTGCTCCCGGTGCTCCCGGTGCTCCCGGTGCTCCCGGGGATGTCGGTGCTCCCGGTGCTCTCGAGGATGTCGGTGCTCCCGGTGCTCCCGAAGCGGGCGGTGCTCCCGGTGCTCCCGGT
>Ga0208460_10000818_pt1 | contig 20336 bp, 17 predicted proteins | sample AD_STIC10_MetaG_FD_184436 | JGI IMG/M metagenome (GOLD analysis project Ga0208460, IMG submission 184436) | Active sludge microbial communities of municipal wastewater-treating anaerobic digesters from USA - AD_STIC10_MetaG (SPAdes) (version 2) | ecosystem: Engineered > Bioreactor > Anaerobic >... | reverse complement strand
TTTATCACCTCCGGATAAAGTCTAGCATGATATAAATTTAATGTCTTGCTTTTTTCTGCCAGCTTTTGTAAAGTAAAAAAAAAGCACCCACAAGGGTGCTTTCGGTTATATCTAAAAGAAGTTTTGAAAGTCTGAAAATCCGTATCCTATTACATCCGAGCTTTCCTGAACCACTACAAAGGCTTTGGGATCTATGGTGTGGATTTTTCTTACGACCTCGCCTTTCTGTTTTTTATTTACTGCAACATAGATCATATTCTTTTCCTGCTGGGTATATGCTCCAGTTGCCTTTATTATTGAAGCTCCCCTGTCCATGTTTTTCATTATAAAATCAAGGGTTTCTTCTCTATGGTCTGTTATTATGGTAAGAATGCAGTTGGATTTTATCATCCTTACAGCATAATCTACGACTATGCCGTTGAGTATTACAGATACAACAGAGTACATGCCTACTTTCATATTAAAGACACCGCCTGCCATAATTCCTATGGTCAGGTCAATGAAGAGCAGGTTGATTCCAAGAGATACGCCCGTATACTTTGAAGCTATTTTGGCAAGTATATCTGTTCCCCCTGTGGATGAGTTTACAGAAAAAACTATGGCCATGCCCAGTGCAGAGATGAAAACTCCTAGAAATACTGCAAGAAAGTAATCATCGGTTGTAAATTTAGGGAACGGAACCATCCTGTCAAGAAAATCTACAAAAAAATTCAGCACGAAGGTGCATATTATGGATCTGAGTCCAAAAGCTTTTCCTATTAGTATGAAGGACAAAATAAAAAGTATGATGTTTACCGCATACATTATGATTCCTACAGGAAAGCCTGTAAGACCGTTAATGATTATCGCTATTCCGTTTGCCCCTCCTGTTGCTATTTTGTTTGGCATGAGGAAAGAAACCAATCCTACAGCAGTTAGAAAAGTTCCTAAAAAAGAAACGATGTACTCTTTCAAAACCTTCTTATTCAAAGAGATCCCCTCCATGTTAAAAAATCTTTCTTATCCGTGAGCAGGAAAAGAAAGATTTTTTGTATATAAATACATATTATCTTTTTACTTTCCAATCCAGGAGAAAGCAGTAAAATATATTTCAGGCAGTTCTTCTGACTTACAGCTTAACCTACTCGTCTGCCTTCCCGATCTTGCGATCAGTGACTTCCTGACTTTCGTATCTGTTTACAGCGGCCGGACCGTTCCGGATTCTCACCGGATTATCTATTAAGACTGGTATCACCTGAAATGGTTATTTACTTTTCTAAAAGTATTCTATCATAAACCTTATGGTTTTAAAAGACAGAATAAATGAAGTCAGCGTTCTGTGTAAAGGTATAGTTCCAATGGCATCATTTTTAGGTATACTTTCTGTAGAAAGTCATTTTAATAAGGGGGAGTAGCAATGAAGATCAAAGTTTTTAAGATGTCATCATTTACGGAAAGCATATCTGGAGGAAATCCTGCAGGGGTAGTTATGGAAGGTCTGTTAAGCGAGTCACAGATGAAAAAGACAGCGGCCGTTGTTAACTGCTCTGAGACAGCGTTTGTTTCTGAGTCAGATAAAGCAGATTTTAAAGTACGTTTTTTCACCCCGGTAGCAGAGGTGGATCTTTGCGGACATGCAACTATAGCGACTTTTGCACTTATGTTTTTAAAGAATAGGATTCAGGTCGGAAGTTATACTCAGCAGACCAAAGCGGGAGTTCTTGGTATAGAAATTATGCCGGATGGTCAGGTAATGATGGAACAGGCATTACCTCAGTTTGGAGAAGAGATTGACAAGGCTGAGGTAGCAAAGGTTTTTGGCACAGATAAAAAAATATTTTCGGATGAACTTCCTATTCAGGTGGTTTCAACAGGTCTGAGAGATATCATCGTCCCGGTTAAGTCTTTTCAGTTTTTAAACAGTTTGGAACCGGACTTTGATAAGGTTGGTTCATTAGCAGTTAAGCACAATAGTGCAGGCTTTCATTTTTTTACTAAGGATAGAAACGGGTTCGATGCGTCCTGTAGGAATTTTGCCCCTCATCTTGGTATAGATGAAGAACCGGCGACAGGAACAGCAAGCGGTGCACTTGGATGTTATCTTGTAAGAAGAGGGATCTGTGCATCCGAACGGGTACTTGTTTTTGAGCAAGGTTACAGTATGGAAAAGCCTTCAGTTGTCCGGGTTATTGTGGCAAAAAGTAATACAAGCATAACTAAAGTTAGGGTTGGAGGGAAAGCAGTCTTTTTAGAACAGGTTGAAGTTGAAATATAAAAGTTACTTATTTTTTCTTTACAAAAAGTGTTTTGTGTGGTATACTTTAACTGTACACTTAAAACTCCGGCTTGCCGGAGTTTATTTTTTTAATTCTTCACACATCTTCAAGTACTTCGGATAAAATTTTTGCTGCAGCTTCCAGTTCTTCTTCATTAAGTCTGGCGACAGAAAGTCTGAAACTAAGAGAGTCGGAGTCATCATGGAAAAATATTTTTCCGGGGGATACCATTAATCCTTTATTAACAAATAAAGCATAAACCTCATCGGCTGAGAATCTACTTTTTATAATACTTATCCATAATGTGTATCCTCCTTCCGGTACAATTAATTCTATTTTTCCAGGCTGAACATGTTTTTCTATATGGTTTATAAAAAAGGCCATTCTTTTTTTATATATCCTGTGCATTTGATTAATATGTTTTTCATAGTAGCCGTTTTTACAAAACTCATAGATCGCAACTTGGTTTATAAGATTAGAAGAAAGGTCTGAAAGCCTTTTTATATAGGTCAGTTTTTCGATAATACTTTTTTTTGCGGCAATCCATGAGATACGGATACCCGGAAAGAGGATTTTTGAAAAACTTCCACAGTAGATAACATTCCCGGCGCTATCGTATGACTTCAAAGGGAGCGGAATCTTTCCTAAATACTTCATTTCTTCTTCGTAGGCATCTTCTACGATAAAAATATCGTTTTCTTTACAAACTTGCAGAATATTATTTCTTTCGTTTTTTGACATAGTAAGACCTGTAGGGTTTTGAAAATCAGGTATAAGGTAAATAAAAGAAAAATTATTGTTTGTTATTACTTCCTTTTCAAAGGTTTTATAGTCGAATTGTTTATTTTTCAAAGGAACTTCAAAGTATTCATATCCATGGAGCTTCAAAAGAGATAGAAAATTTGCATAGGTAGGCGATTCAAAGGCTATACGCTGATGCGGTTTTTTAAACATCCTCATTATAAGATCGAGAGAATTTTGTGTTCCATTTGTTATGAGTATATCCTGTGCATCTACTTTTATTCCAATGGTTTTCAGCCTCTGTGATAAATAAAGTCTAAGAGGCTGATATCCCTGTTTGTCTGCATAGGTGAAAAGTTTTTCTCCATACCTTTCAAGAACTTTCCGATAACATTTTTTCATCTCTTTAACAGGATAAGTTCTTTCATCCGGAAAAAGCGACATCATATCTATGCAGGAGCTGTTGTAGTAAAGAGATTTTTCTTTTTTTAAAAAATCTATCCTTGAAGAATTAAGTTTTTCATCCGACAGTATCTCATCATTCATTGAGAATGAAGGATTGGTATTGATATCTCTGACATATGAGTATGCGCTCTGCCTGGTATCTATGTATCCGCATGACCAAAGTTCTTCATATGCGGCTACCACAGATGTTCTGCTAACTCTTAGAGTTTGTGCGAGGGTACGAGATGACGGCAATCTGAAACCTGCCGCCAGACTTCCGTCATCTATCATACCTGAAATTTTTAAGACTATCTGTTTGTATAAAGGTGTTTTTGAATTTCTATCAATATCAAAAAAAATTTATATCCCTCCTATTTTTTCCGTATGATATAAAAACTTACAGGTGAAACAAATCCTAGTTCTCTGTATACTACCTCTCCTGAGAGGGTTGCATTTAAAACGGAGTGTCTATAGCCCAAATGTTTAATCCTATTTATACACATGGATGTTATGTACTTTCCGTATCCTTGTCTTCTGAAAGCCTTATCTATTGAGATCATATAGATTCCACCGCTCTTGGAGGAATCAAGAAATATTCCGCCGGTTCCTATATAGTTGTTTTTTTCTGAAAGAAGATATAACTCTATATTCTTGTTTTTAAACAGATTCATAAAAATGCTTTCGCTTATTTCCCCGGGGTTTCTTTCAAAAAGCCCTTTTGAGACAATTTCTTTGAATATTTCAAGTTTGTATTCTGTAATCACTTTTTCCGCTGAAAGATCTGCATATGGTGAAAAAATGAAATCCTGACAGTCTTTGATCATTCCTGCTGACTCATATAAAAAAGTATATCCTTTTTTAATAACAAAATCGCGAATTTGATTTCCGGTACTGCAGTTTTCAAGGAACCATGAGATGTTTTTTCCTTTGAAATAATCATCTGAGAAAAAAAGTTCAAGTTCTTCTTCATCGTATACTTCTTTGTTTTTTATCCATACCCTTGTCGGCCAACGTTCTCCGGCATAGGAATAGTCAAGCATTTTATAGTCATTCCTGCTTCTTTCTTTAATACCGATCCTGTAAAAAGAAAAAAGATTCTGTTTAATAAGTTCTATCATATTTATCACCTCTTCAGATATTTTATGACTGAGAAGGTATTAAAAAAATATCCAGATTATATATAATAAATTAATACCACATTTTATATAAAAAAATCTGCCGCCGGTATGGCAGCAGAGTGTATTTAATTCAGAAGCCATGGTTTTATAAGATGAAGAATCAACAGTCCCCATAATGTAATAGCTAAGAGTCTGTGGGGAAGGATCCATATCTTTTTAAAAGTTTTTGAAAGCTTTGAAAGTGCAAATATGCCAAAAAGGAAGAGTATGTTTATCCAGACAAGCAACCCGGTGTGAATATATAAGCTACCGCCAAGCATCATTAGTCCGTGTACCAGTCCAAGGATTATAACGGCAGCTCCGCTGAATATGTGCACTTTTTTTAGAACTGCCATCATCTTTTTATAGGTTATCCAAAAACCGTTGTTTTTTTTAGATACGATCTTTTTATAAATCAGCCTGGTTAAGTAGAGCATAGTATTTATGATCACAAGAGATACATTTAGCCATCCTAAAAATTCGGCAGTCTGCGACATATGTTCCCCCTTATAATCTGAATTTTTTCTCGAACTCACTAAGCTTAAGCACAGTGCCGTTTATTCTTTCGGAAATATTGGCGACTTCTTTTATTATATCCGACTGGGTATCGATCTCCTGATTTATGGAGTCTATCTCCGCAACTATATTAGCTACTGCTGTATTTATAGTGTTCATAGCATTTCCGACCTGTTCTATGTTTTCTCCCTGGTTTTGTGCACTTGATGTTGTGTTATCTATCATGGAAGATATCATTGAGATTGATTCAAGCACTTCTTCAAGGCTTTTTCCTATATTTTTAATGCTTGATACTATTCCAATTACATTGTTTGTTACTCCTTCACTTTCTTTTGCGACCTCCATGGAGTCGTTGACCAGGTATTCGATATTATCCTCGATCTTTGCCGCTGCGACTTTGCTTTCTTCCGCGAGCTTACGTACTTCTTCGGCAACAACTGCAAAACCTCTCCCGGCATCTCCTGCTCTCGCCGCTTCAATAGCAGCGTTAAGTGCAAGAAGGTTAGTCTGCTCTGCAATACTGTGGATAGACTGGGTGATGTCTTTTATCGACTCTGTTTTTCCGGAAAGTTCCTGAATGTTTTGGTTGTTTGATGACATAAGGTTTTTAATCTTATCTGCATTTTCAAGCATAACGGTTATTTCATTCTTGCTTGCACCTATTTTATTGACAATCTCATCTGTTTTAGAGTTGAGCTCCAATGCCGAGGTGCTTATAAGCTTTGCACCAGATGAAACATCTTCTATGCTTGCAGTGGTTTCTTCAACGGAGGCTGCGACATTCTCGGTATTTTTCTGAATCATATTCAGGGACTCTTTAAGTTTTTGCGAAAGCTCTATGTTTGCCTGCGATTTATCTTTTAAGATGACCGAAGAGCTGTCAAGCTCAGCTGTTTCTGTTCGTATCTTCAGAATTATGTCTTTTATGGATCCGCTTATCTGGTTAAAAAGCTTTCCCATCATTCCAAACTCATCTTTTCTCTTTATCATTACAAGCTTTGATATATCGCCGCGTGCAATGTTTTCGACAGAGGATTTTATTTTTTCCACAGGTTTTATGAGATAGCTGGAGAACAAGGTAATGAGTAATACAACAACAACACCAACCACTATAATTATTACGGTATTTATAAGATCAATTCTCCTAAGGCTTTCAAATGCGATTTCCTTTGGAATTTCCACAGCCAGCATAAGTGAACCGGAGCTTAGTACAAGATTTTTATACGCAGTCAGAACATCTTTACCGTCGTAAGATTTATATTCTGCGGTTCCGTCATTTTGAAGGTAGTTTTTTCTCAGATCTCCAAAATTTATCTCTCCGGAAGTTTTGAGAGTATTCAGTACGGTATTGGTTTCATCTGATATAAAAAATCTCAGAGTGTTATTTTTATCGGTTTCTCTTTTTACGATATCTTCAATATCTTTTATTTCCTTGCTTATAACAAGATATCCTTCTATAGTGTACTTTTTTACAGGTATTCCATAAAACGCCATATACTTATTTTTAGACTCATAATAAGAAAAGTTACCTAGTACGGGAAAAGTGTTTTCTGCGTTCTGATCTTTGAGCTGAGTTAACAACTTTCCAATAGGATTGTCTGAAGATGAGATATTCTGGGCAAAATCTCTATCCTTGCATACAGAATATATGATATTTCCGTTTTTGTCGATAAGGTAAAGATCTTCAAGCTTTTCAGTGGCAGTGAAGTTCAAAAGCACCTTATGATAGTTGCTGTGAAAGAGATCATAATCACTCATCGAATAGTAATCATCACCGTACTGTTCCTCCAGAAGCTGTTGTGTGTCTACGGATGGACGTTCCAAAACTTTTTTTTCATTTTCCGGATTCAGCTCAAGATATACCTTCTTTACGTATTCTATCATCTTGGGATTATCTGAAAATAAGTCAGAGTAGTTTTTTGCAAGCATAGGAAGAAAGTCTATTTTAGATATGGTTTCTGCCGATTTCTGAAACCCGGCGTAATAAGCTTGCAGATCGTCGTAAAGCTTATCTGATAAAAGCTGAACTTTAGATAAAGTAAGCGTTTTCAAAGCTTTTTGAGTTTCGCCGGAAGATACCTTCCAAAATACAAGCATAGGAAGTATGGCGAACACAAGAACAATTAAAATGAGTTTTGCCGAAAACTTCATGGTATTCCCCCTTATTAAAATAATAAAAGTTTTTCTTATATAAAATTATACCATAGATGCCTGCAAATATTAAATTACTGAAAATTTTAGAAGAACAAAGGTAAACAATATCATAAGTCACTAAATATAAAGAGTATGGAGAATATTAATTGACTGTAAAAATATCTTAAGATAAAAAATATGATGTATAATTTTTATGCTCAAAAAGACGAATGAGGTGTTCAAATTGGATGGGATCTTGGAGCTTGTGGAAAAAATCAAAGAAGATATAGTGCAGACTGTCGGACAGGAAAGACTTTATGTTTCCTTTTCCGGTGGGCTTGACAGTACGGTGGTTGCACTTTTAGCTAAAGATGCCCTAGGAAGCGACAGGGTAACCTTGCTTAATGTATGCTTCGGCCCGTACTCTTTTTCAAAAGGGATTCAAGCGGTGTTGAGTCTTTCGGCTCAAATGGGTCTGAGACTTTTTTTCATTCCCGGGGAGGATGAACAGACTGCCCTGATGTATCATGGACCCAACTGCAACAGCTGTACCAAAAACATAAAGATGGGTCAGGTCAGGAAGTTTGTGTATAAAGGCATAATCGCATCAGGGGCAAACCTTTCGGACAGTTGGGGTAAAACCGGAATAAAGTTTATGGATGGTTTTTATTCTCCGCTTATAGGCTTGGAAAAAGTTGAAATAAGAAAAATTCTTGAATATTACGGAGTAACCATTCCCAAAATAGGCGAGAACTACAACCGCGAGGGATGCAAGCTGAAGCATCTTCTTAAGATGAATGTGTCAAAAGATTTTCATGCAAGAGCGGTCTGTTTTTCCAACGAAGTTATTCATGACATACTTGATCAGTTTGAGTATGAAAGAAGTATTGCTAACGTAAAGATAATAGGGCCACTTTCAAAGAATATAGCTCTGGTAAATATAAAACCTTTTCCAGACAAAGCCATACAGGATGAAATTTTTTCTGTTTTGTCAGCAGAGAGTAGCATAAACGAAGTGTGGTTTGCCGATAAGCCTATAGAGCTTGAAATTCTTGCCAATCCAGGGATATATAATAATATGGATTCAAAGTACTGGGTTTTGAACGGCAGGCTTGCGCCGGAGTTTTCTTGTCCGGTTACGGCTGTATGGAAAAAAAGCAGGAACAATAAACTGCATACATTTGCAGTTACAGGATTCAGATACATATAAGTAAAACAAAATAAATCAAAAATTTATGATATAATATATTTTGTAACCTGGTTATCAGGATTAATATATTATTTTTAATATTATGGTGGAGCATGAGACTAAAATACTTTATCTTAGGGTATATTTTTCTGTCTGCAACGTTTTTGTGGGCTTTTGAAAAAATAAATGTTGCCGTTACCCCGGCATATGTTCCGTATGTTCTTGAAATCGAGCAGGGTAAACTTTCCGGGCTGTCAATTGACCTTTGGAACGAATGGGAAAAGCAGACCGGTATAGAGGTTGAGTTTGTTCCAGTCACCCTTAAAGAGGGTCTTGCAATGCTTAAAAACAATGAAATTGATGTTATGGATGGCATCTTCTATAATCTTGAAAGAGATGCGTATATAGATTTCTCCAAACCGTACGATAACGTTGATGCCGCAATATTCTTCAGCAACATGATAACTTCTCTTAACTCTGCATCCTCCCTAAAAGGCTTTACAGTAGGAGCCGTCGGATCAGATTTTGCCGTTAACTATCTTAAAACTAATGGTATAGAAACATTGATAGAATACTCTACCAACGAAGCTCTTGTGGAGGCAGCAATTTCCGGTGAAATAAAGGTTTTTGTTGCCGATAAGCCGGCAGTGCTTTATTATCTCAACAAATATGAATCACTTGACCTGTTTAAAATATCAGAGCCGCTTTATACTGAAAAAGTAAGAAGAGGAGTGCCTCAGGGGCGCCAAGACTTGCTCCAGGTTGTGGAGGATGGTTTTGCTAAGATACCGTCCAAAAAGGTTCAGGATATCCTGAAAAAGTGGAAAGGTCAGACAGATCCTTCAAATATAATGAGACAGATCCTTTATATAGGAATGGTTGCTTGCGGTATAATATTTGCAGTATTTTTGCTCTGGTCTTACTTTCTTAAAAGACTTGTAGACATAAAAACCAAAGAGCTGAACGAAAAAAACCGTGAACTTACATATGCCAATAACGAATTAGTGGCTATAAATAAAGAGCTTGAACATTCTTTCGAGCAGATCGAAGAGCTTTCGGAAAAGTTTGAGGATCTTATAAACATGGCATCGGTAGCGTTCTTTGATACTATCAATAAAGATGAAACTTTTTTTAAAAGACTTTTGGAAACAGCTATGCGTATAATTCCCGAGTCCGATTATGGGAGCATCTCTCTCGTAGACGGTGATCAATGGACTTTTGTTGCCGCTGTCGGACATGATCTGGAAAAGCTTAGGCTTATACCGTTAAAAAAATCATATCTGGTCTTTTTCTGTGAACCGGTTATTGTTGAAAAGCTGAGAGATCAGAATAGAGAGCTTCCAGACGGTATATACCAAAAAATAGAGGAAGCTTCTATGCCTGTTAGGTACTCGCTTATAGCACCTCTTGTGGTTAACGGGGAGTATCTTGGAAATATAGATCTTGATATTGATGAAAATTCTGAAAAAGCATTTTCAAAAGATTCCATAAAGATTCTAAAAGCCTTTTCCAATATTGCCAACGCATTTCTTGCTTTCAAAAGATACTCTGATGTAAGAAGCTCCTTCCAGAAGGAAGTTATAACTTCCATGGTAAATATTCTGGAGGTTCATGACGAATATACTAAAGGTCATTCCAGCAATGTTGCCGAGATATCTCTAAACATAGCTAAAAAGATGATGATGAGTCAGGAAGATATGGAAAAGATCTTCTGGGCGGGACTTCTGCATGACATAGGAAAGATACTCATTCCAACTGATATACTTAACAAACCCGCCAAGCTTACATATCAGGAGTATGAAGAGGTTAAAAAGCATCCTGCATACGGGTATGATATCCTCTCAAAATCAAAAAACCTCAGAGAGATAGCCGATATTGTCCTTTACCACCACGAAAGATACGATGGGAATGGATATCCCAATAAAATCAAAGGTGTTGATATTCCGCTGCTTTCAAGAATAATATGTGTTGCTGATTCAATTGACGCGATGTATTCCAAAAGATCTTACAGAAAGCCGCTTACTTGGGAACAGATAAACCAAGAGCTTAAGGACAACACCGCAAGACAGTTTGATCCGGATATTATAGAAGTGGTACTTAAAATGAGCAAGGAAGAAATTTTCAGGTAGGACTGCAGAGCAGTCATCTTGAAAGTGTGAAATACATAGAACGGAGGCTGATATGAAAAAAAGTTTTTATGCAAGTGCAGTTATAAATGGTCTGTGTGGCGGAGCGGTTCAATTGAAAGATGATGCATTTTATTTCATGTGTCAGAAGCTTACAGTACCTGAAGAGTATAAACAGTTAAGGCTTGTTTACAGTGATATCAGTTCTATAAACTTTAAAAGGGTCTTGTGGATACTTCCTATGACTACAATAGAATTAAAAAGCGGTAAGACTTACAGATTTTTTATTTTTAATCAAAAAGGCTTTATTAAGTCTATGAATGAAATGTCTAAAAAGTAAATGTTAATAAAACGATCCGGATATTTTTTTAGAGAATTTCAGCAGAAGAGGGGGAGAAAAGGATGGATTTTTTTTCAGAGGCTTTGGCTGTTATGGATTCTCAGATGGGGTATGATGTTTGTATTTCTCTTGCAACTCTTTCTGATTCTGGTCCGAGTGTGAGAGTGGTTGATGGGTACTATCATGGCGGAAGTCTTTATGTGGTTTCACATACGGCATCGCACAAAATGAAAGATATTGCCAAAGATCCAAGGGTTGCAGGGTGTTATAAAATTCATCAGATCTGGGGTAAAGGTGTGAATATGGGCAATCCTAAAAAGCCCGAAAATTTGGAGTTTGCCAGCACTCTAAGAAAGGTTTTTTTCAAATTCTATGACAGACATGTGAATGAAGATGACCCTGAATGTTGTATCCTAAGAATCATTATTTCAAATGCTGTGGTTTTCAGCCCGGATGCAAAGTATATAGTTGATTTTCACAACAGGTCAGCCCAAAAGATAGCTATGAAGCTTGACATAATAGAATAAACATCCTTTCTTAAAAAGAAAGGATGTTCTTTATATATATAGCAAAGTTTTTAAATTAAAGCTTAGGTACATTCAAAAAATTGACAAAATAAAAACATTATGATACTATATGAATGAATAAAAAAATATTCATTCATTTTTTGGAGGAAAGTATGCAGGACAAAAAGGAACTAATATATAACTGTGCAAGAAAAATATTTGGCAGCAAGGGTTTTAAGGATACGGCCATTTCTGATATAGCACAAAGTGCGGGTATTTCTGTCGGAACTTTTTATAATTACTACTCTTCAAAAGAAAATCTTTTTATGGAAATTTTTTTACATGAAAATGTCAAACTAAAAAAGGAATGTTTTGAAAAACTTGATAAATCCATGAGTCCTATGGACACTGTAAAACAAATGATGGAGCTTAATTTTCAGGGCATGAAAGCCAATACGATACTTTCGGAGTGGTACAACAAAGCTGTTTTTGAAAAAATTGAAAAAACATATAGGCAAGAAAACGGAGTGAATGCTGTTGATTTTCTCTACGGAGATTTTCTGAAGATAGTAGAACAATGGCAGGCGCAGGGAAAAATGCGTGCGGATATAGACAGCAGGATGATAATGATGATCTTTGCCTCAATAATAAATATTGATACGCATAAGCAAGAAATAGGCCTGGAATACTTTCCGCAGTTGGTTCATATCATAACGGAGCTTATAATGCAAAGCTTAACTCCACCACAAAAATAGATATACGGACGGCATATAAGTATACAGACTACAAAACAGGGAGATAAAATGGTGTATGCCATGGACACGGAAGTAACCTGCAAGATATTTTCTGATGAAAGATCACGGGAAAGTGACCTTGTGACTAATGAATTGAAAAAACTGGAAAAAAAACTCAGTCGGTTTGTAAAGAAAAGCGAAGTATGTAAAATTAACAGCAATGCCGGAAAAAAACCCGTAAAAGTAAGCAGGGATACTTTTGAGCTTCTTGCAGAATCTAAAAGATATTCAGAGCTTTCAGGCGGACTTTTTGATATTTCTATTGCTCCGTTGATGAACCTTTGGGACTATAAAAATTCTTTGTCTGTTCCCGAAAATGATAGGATAGAAAAGACTGTTTCTTTAGTAAACTATATGGATTTGATTCTGAATGAAAGAAAACAGACGGTGATGCTCAGAAAGCCCGGACAAGCAATTGATCTTGGAGCAATAGGAAAAGGGTTTGCTGCGGATAGATGTACAGCGCTTTTAAAAAATAAGGGAATAGATTCTGCATTTATAAGTATTGGCGGGAGCGTATCCCTTATAGGCAGAAAACCTGGAGGTTCTTTATGGAGTGTTGGAATAAGGCATCCACGTAAAACCGGGGAGCTTATAGGAGTGCTCCAATCAGAAAGTAAGCATATCGTGACTTCCGGCGATTATGAAAGGTTTTTTATTGATAAGAACGGAAGGTGCTGGCACCATATACTGAATCCTAAAACAGGCTACCCCATGAACTCAGGTATAGCAAGCGTAACAGTTGTCGCCCACAGTGCTGTTCAGGCTGATGCACTTTCAACCATAATATTTCTTTCAGGGATTGGTGAGGTACATAGATATATTGAGCAGTTCGCAGATATTCAAATAATTATAATTGATGAAAAATCAAATATTTATATTACTCAGGGATTGAAAGATTTTTTTAGCTCTGTTCAAAATTCTGAAATATGTATTATAGGAGGAAGGAAGGACGATGAAAAAAACTAAAAAAAGGAAGGGGAAACCAAAAATGCTTATTACGGTAGCGGTTATTATCGGAGTAGTTGTAGTCGGGCTAACAGCTGGAATATTATGGAGTCTTCCCGGGATGCGCGAGATAGAGGGAATGAAAATAGAAAGCATCGATTTTAAGCGGTTCAAAAATGGAATATACACAGGAAAATACATAGGAAGCAAAGATCATCTAAGAGATACCGAACTACAGGTTAGTATAGCTGAAGGAAAAATTTCTGATATTAAGGTAATAAAAGGAGCATTGGATAAGAATGGTCAGCCTGTTAAGCTGACAGGCGGTAAAACAGTTGAGGATCTTTTTGATCGGGTATTGAGTTCACAGTCACTTCAGGTGGATGTTATAAGTGGAGCAACGCTTACATCTAAAACACATCTTAAAGCGCTGGAAGATGCACTCAAAAAAGCTCAGGAATAAAAAATACTCTCCGTTATGAAGCGATCCCAAAGTTTAGACAAAATTGAATATTAAACCATTTGTGAATGAGTTTAGTATTGTACCGGGCACATTCTTTTTTTTAAGCATTGGTAGTATAGCGCATATAGCAGTCATTTCTAAATGTCGAATAATAATTTGGAAGAACGCATAAAATTCTGACGGAGGTGAATAGTATGATCGTTTATAACAACAATAAGGCTACCCCCAAAAAAGATCAACCTACCGAAGGAGAAGTCGAGCTCTTAAATTTCTTAGAAAACAATCTGGATGATTCTTATGAAATATACTATAAACCCTGGATAAATGATTTACACCCTGACATAATGATAATGAAAAAGGATACTGGAGTTATTGTTATAGAGGTTAAAGATTGGGATCTAAACGATTACTTTGTAAAAAAAGAAAACGAAAAAGTATCATGGTATCTTAAGAAGGATTCCATGAAGGTGCTTTCGCCGTTTGAACAAGTTAAGAAGATTAAAGACTGCTTTTATGAAGGCGAAATTAAAGATCTTAGAAGCAAAAAAGCTAAAAATCAATCCTTCTACGGTATAGTAAAAACTCTTGTTTACTTTAAAAACGTCACTAAGGATGAGCTTATAAGCTTCGGACAAGGGTGTCTTGCTTTTAAAAACAATCTTGTTTGCGAAGGCGGGGACAAGTATAGAAACGCTATTACACAAGATATGTTAAACGCATCATACCTTGAAAAAATCTTAAATAGTCTGCACTTTAAATTGAACAAGCTTTTTGATAAAGAACTTTATGAAAGCTTCAGAGAAAAAGTTCTCCCTCCTAAGCATCTGATAAGCGATGGTAAAAAAATAGAACTTACCACTAAGCAGAAAGAGCTTTCTCAGAGTAAACCCGGACACTATAAGATATCAGGGATAGCTGGTTCCGGAAAGACTCTTACGCTTGCGTTCAGAGCTGTAAGTGCCTGTGAGCGTACAGGCGAAATGGTTCTGATCCTTACCTACAACTGTGCTTTGAGAGGATATATAGAGCAAATGATCAGAGATGTTCCCAGAGAGTTTGAAATGGGTAACTTTGCTGTAAACAACTATCATGAGTTTATTTACAGGAAACTTTCCAAAGCCGGAATAGAAATAGGAAGACTAGAACAAGGTGCTTCAAAAAAGGAAAGAGAAGAGTACTTTGAAAATAAGTATGCTGATGAAGCTTATTTTTTTCCTGTCAAGGATAAGCTTCCTAAGTACTCTGCCATACTGATCGATGAAGTTCAGGACTACGATAGCAGATGGATAGCGATTTTAAGAAAGTTTTTCCTTAAAGAAAACGGTGAGTTGGTCCTTTTCGGAGATGAAAAACAGAACTTATACGGTAGAGCTGTTGATGGAGCAGAAAAAAAACCCAACACAGGAATTCCCGGCAGATGGAACAAGCTCAAAAAATTGAAACGCTTTAAAGGAATAATAAGCCCTATGATTATTAATTTTCAAAAACAATTTCTGTCAGGCAAGTACTTGGTTGATGAGGTTGAAAGCTTTCAGACGAGCATTTTGGATTTTAAGTTGGAGTACCTTTGGGTTGATGAACAAAGCACTGTGTATGGAGAGCTTTTGCACGAGATTGGAAAGGCAGAAAACAACGGTGAGAACGTGGTTGTTTTAGGTAGTAGTATCGAGTATTTAAGAGTTTTCGAAAAATTTTACAGACAAAAGACCCAAAAAGCTACCAAGAGCTCTTTTGAAACTCAGCAAGAGTATGAAGAAATAAAGGCAAAATTGGATAAAGAGAAAAAGTCCAACATGATAAAAACTTTATGTGAAGAAATAAGAAAAGACAGAAAGTTAAATTTCTGGTCGGAATCAAGAAATGGTCATGAGCTAAAGATAAGCACAATTCAAAGTTTTAAAGGTATGGAGATGAACAACGTTATTCTCCTTATCGGAGAGAATGATCAAGAAGAACTGGTATATACGGGAATCACCAGAGCCAGAGAAAAATTGGTAATACTAAATAATGGCAATGGAAAATACCATGATTTTTTTGCCAAGTACAGTATATTAAAGGCAGCATAATGCCGGGGGTGGCAATATGGAGGGTTACTTTTTGGCGACAGGTGGAGGCAGTGAGATAGGAGCCAGCAGCTACTGCCTTTCACTGGGCAACAATAGAGTAATTCTGGACTGTGGAATGAGGTTTGGCGAAAGGAAGTATCCGAGCATCGATTCACTTTTCAAAGAGGGGATTTTTCCAGGTTCTTCTCAAACCGGTTCAATCATCGTTTCCCATTCTCACAAGGATCATTTCGGAGCTCTTCCGTATTTTTATCAAAACGGTTTTCAAAGGATCATATCAACTCCGCAATGTAAAGATAACCTGATAAAAAGAGTATCTGCCTGTTTGGATACTTTTAATATAGATCAGTACCTGAATTTGAAACAGGTTTTTATGTCAATTGCCGCCTACGATTTTTTTGAACCGTTTTCATGCGGGGATTTAGACTGTATTTTTGTTCCTGCAGGTCATATAGACGGTGCAGCTATGACCGTTATTTTTTATGAAGGGCAAAAACTGGTGTATACAGGAGATTTTTCTTTTCCGCTTTCTTCTGATGAGGTTGAAAACTCATGTGCGTTTGAGTTTATTAAGGACGCAGATGTTTTGATAACAGAGAGCACCTATGGATACATGAAGAACAAAACGGTTATAAGTTCTAAACATGCTCAGTTTGAAGACTTATGTCATTTGATAGAAAAAATCTATCCAAAAACAATCTTTTTGGTTCACGGGGAGAATCAAGATAAAAGCTGGAGCATTATGGATGAAATAGATGAAAGATGGCCTTCGATAAAAGCCGTAAATGTAAGGAACTTTGAAAAATACTACATGGGGGGGATCATAGAATGAAGGAGTTAGAGATCATAACCAAAGTACTTAATCATTCTGAGGAGTTATCAAAAAAAAGCGAGAAAGGTATTAAAGAAATTATTTTAAAGGAAAACAAAGTTATGTATGCAGTTATAAAAGATCCGTTTGAGCATCCCAGAACAATCGAAAATGAGCTTAGGAAAAATGGAGTATTTATAAATGTTTACAGGGTCTTTGAGGATGATTTTTCGAGTAATCCACATAAAAGAGTAGAGATGATAAAAAAGAGCCAAGATATAGCAGAAAAACTTTTTAAGTTTTATTTTTCAGAGGACTTTACCCAAGACGAGTACATGAACTTAAAGAAAATGGTCTTCACTTTCAATAAGGAAAAGATGAGAGACAAGGTAATCCTGTACCTTTTTCTGTGTAAGTTAAAGGAAGTTAAGAGTATTGATTTTTTATATAAAATAGAACTTTTAGGATACAGTTATTCCACAAGATGTCTTGCCAAGCTGGTTGATTGGATGGCGGAAGAAAGAAAGTACAGAAAAAAGTATGACTTTGGTCAGGATATTTCTATAATGAACTATGGGATCGGAAGTGTATTAAAAGGAAACGAAAACGACAAAAGTGCAGAGGAAGCGCCTACTGTAAATGATCTGCGTAATACGCTAGAGCTGGTTATGGATGCTTTGGATGAACACAAAGAAAACATAGAGAACTTTAAGCAGGAAGAAAAAGCGGCTTTAGTTAAAGAGTTCTTTCAAACGCTTAATTCCAAGGAATATGGATATCTTCTGGATAATTTTGTAAGGTGTGAGAAAAGTATTATAGCTCTTAAAAAGTCCGGATATGAGTTTCCGGAAGATGTTCGTTCCATTCCGGTTCTTATAAGGCAGTACATGAAGTTTATACGTGATTATGGGATTAGCGAGATAGATCCGTCCATTGAAAGAAGGTTGACTCTTGAGCAGGCCAAAAATTCAGAGTATGAAGGTATGCCGTTTATGGAGAGTTCAGATGAAAAACAAGTGAAGACGCTGTCACCCGGATGGAAGTACAAGGATGTTGTTATTTCTGTGCCTAAATATGGTGAGATAATTCAGGAGGAGGGAGTTTAATGGGTTATTATTGCGCAATAGATCTTGGGACAACTAACACAGTTTTTGCCTACGGAATGATAAATCCCAGAAACGGTAATATTGAAGCTAAAACTCTTAAAATGAAAATGAAAAGTGCCACAGGAGGAATAGAGACCAGTCAATTGGTTCCTTCCTGTGTCTTCATAGAAAACATTAATGAGAAAGAGATTATTCCGGTTGTAGGACCTTATGCCAAACATATGGCATGCATAAATCCCCAAAATGTTGTACGGTCAGTTAAAAGCTCTATGGGTACAGATAGGCTTTATGAAATGGCTAGCACCAAGTTTAGTCCTTCGGATATAAGTTCTTTTATACTCAAGTTTGTTTTAAACAATGCAAAGGAACTTTTCAAAAGTATGCCGGATGATGTTGTAATAACTGTACCTGCATCTTTTGATTCAGACATGCGCTTGGCTACCATAGAGGCGGCAAAAAACGCAGGCATAAAAACTGTAAATGAAGACGGAACGGAGCGAAACATACTTCTGGACGAACCCAGGGCTGCCCTTTTTAATTTTGTCAGGGACATAGACATGGGGAATGTACCGGAGACTGTTGTTGATCTGAGTTCTCCTAAAAATATTCTGGTTTATGATCTTGGAGGAGGTACCCTTGATGTGTCGCTTCACAAGGTTTGGAGGGATGAAAACCAAAAGGTGAAAATTGAAGATTATGCTATCTCTCTGCATACATTGGTAGGGGGAGATAATTTTGACTCTAAGATCGCAGAGTATCTTTATTCTAAGATAGAAAAGCAAGTATCAAGAAAAAATCTCAATGAGTTTGAAAAAAACCGGCTTTTTTCTGTTTTGCTAAACCTGGCTGAAAAAGCAAAGATAGAAATAGCGGAAAAAGAGCTTAACAACGCTATGATGGGAATAGACGAAGAAGTATATGCAGAAGTTGTCCAGGCGAATATAGTTGATGATATAGCTCTTGACGAAGTAATCACAAAAAGCGATTATGAAAAGATCGTTTCAGATATATTAGCCAATGAGCTCACACTTGAAAGTGCAGATAGCCTAAGGACCAGTATCAGCATAGAGTCTAAGAATATAATATACCCTGTTCTTGATGTAATGGCAAAGGCTAAGGAGAAAAGCGGAAAAGATGTAAAAGTAGACGCTATCCTTCTGAACGGAGGAATGACCAAGCTGAGCATTATAAAGTCACGTTTACAAAGACTTTTCGACCTAAAACCAATAAGTATGCAAGATCCCGATTTATCAGTAGCCTGCGGAGGAGTTTACTATCATTATGAGCTTCATAACGGCACGAAGTTTCAGAAGATTTTAAATGACAGCATAGGCATAGAGACTAATGGCCAGCATGTTGAACATCTTGCCAAAGCAGGGGTAACTCTTCCTTACAGATCAAAAGTTTATGATAACTTTACAATCCCGCAGACCGGTACCAACGTTATACATTTTCCGATCTACATCGGAAGCAGAAACGACACTCTCCGTCCTAACAGGAAGATAGCTGAAAGGTTTGCGAGGTTTGACAAAAGTCTTAATGCCGGTGATAAGGTTTCTGTACAGGTTGAAATAAATGAAAGCGGGATACTTTCATTAAAAGGGTTCATAAACAACAACGAAAATGATAGATTCGTTTTTGAAGTCGATTTCAATAAAAAGGAGGGATTTGCTGATTCAGGAAGTATAAACCCCAAGCCTTCCAGACAGATCTCTTATAAAGACACTTTTGAGAACCCGGTTTCGAAGTCGAGTATAAAAACGCTTAAGAATCTTTGTAAAAATGTCGTAAGAGTTAAAGATAACAATAGCAAAGCAACTTTCTTTAAGCAAATTAAAGATGTTGAAGGCTGCATATGCAGATGCACCGACAAAAATAATGCCGTGAATCTTCTTGTAAGCGAGATATCAACTTATCAGGAAGATCTTTTTGTGCAGAGGGCGGTTTTCATAATAGGCAACCTTATGAAAAGTACGGGCCTTAACAACGCATTTTTAGATTACAGCAAAAAAGAGCTTAATCCAATGGTCTTGGAGGTGACGTACTCTCCTCAAAAATTTTTAAATAAAAGGTTTATCATAGAGGCTTTGGGAAAAACCGAGGACAGCAGATGTGAAGAAGTCATAAGCGGGGTCTTCAATGCAAGTCATCAAATGATAAAGCCAATAATAGAGTCGGCGCTCATTTCCTTGGGGAAAACCGGTACCAAAGTATCTTCGTTTAATGAAATTACAGGTTTTCTTAGCAGCAGTGAAACACGCCAGCTTATAAGTGCACTGTGGAGTTTTGGTAAAATCGCAAGTCGGAGCAAGCAAAAACCGTTGGGGATAAAAGATATTGAACCTTATATTCCTCAGTTGGTACGTATTGCCAAGAACCATAATCATGCTTGTGTCTTACACAACTGCATATATGCCCTTGTTGAAAGCTGTGACAGCCGCTATAACGGCGAAAAAGTATCTCCGGCAACAAAGAATAGCGTTGCTAATTTATTTGAGTATGTACAAAAGAAGTACTCATATGATCTTTCTTTTATGAGACTTGTGGATGTTGCCAAGAAAGCTTTAAAAGGAGAAAGCTTGAACAGCAGTGAAGAAAAAGTTCTTCTTGACATAAGAAACAATGTGAGTATAAACGATTAAAATCGAAGCACACCTTCAAGGTGTGCTTTTTTTTTCACTTCTTTGATTTAAGATAATCCTGATATTTTTTCCAGTCTTCATTGAACTTTGAGATTCCGA
>Ga0208460_10000807_pt1 | contig 20545 bp, 17 predicted proteins | sample AD_STIC10_MetaG_FD_184436 | JGI IMG/M metagenome (GOLD analysis project Ga0208460, IMG submission 184436) | Active sludge microbial communities of municipal wastewater-treating anaerobic digesters from USA - AD_STIC10_MetaG (SPAdes) (version 2) | ecosystem: Engineered > Bioreactor > Anaerobic >... | reverse complement strand
ATATGGCTTTCTGATGCCATCAGAGGCTTTCGAGTAAAATCGATGTGCCTAACCGCCGGATGCGGAAAACCGCATGTCCGGTGGTGTGGGAGGGTCACGGGGCGAAATCCCCGCGACTCGACCCGATCATTATGCCCCTTGCCTGTTTTTCCACTCATTGCTCATTGCTTTTCACTCTTCACTCGTCACTCCTGATGATTGTCGCATCGACCGCCACGGGCTTTCCCCGATAGACGACAAGCGGGTTGACGTCGATCTGGCCGATATCCGGGCAGGCGCAGGCAAGGTTGCCCAGGTTGACGAGAATGTCCGCCATGATTTTCAAATCCAGCGGTTTTCGGCCGCGGAAGCCCGCGAACAGTTTCCGGCCGGAGATGCGTCCAATCAGCTCCCGGGCGGTGGATGCCGAGAGAGGGGCGGGCGCGAAGACGACGTCCTTCTGCAGTTCGGCGAAAATGCCGCCCAGGCCGAACATCACGCAGGGGCCGAACTGAGAGTCGCGCAATACGCCGGCAATCAGTTCATATTCCGCCGGCATCTGCTTCTGCACGAGAACTCTGCCCTTTCCTTTCAGCTTTTTTGTCAGATCGGCAAAGGCGCCCCGAATTTCGGAGGCGGACGACAGGCCGAGCAGGACCAGCCCCGATTCCGTTTTGTGCGCCTGACCTTCGGCCAGTCCCTTGAGGACAACGGGGAAGCCTATTTCGCGGGCGGCGGCAACTGCTCCGGGAGCCGAAAGAACAACTTTTTCTTTGACGGTCGGGATGCCGCAGATTTTGAGCAGGTTCTTGCTGTCGTACTCATCCCAGACGCTCCCGGGGCAGGCGGCAAGAATGGCCGTTGCCTTTGGCGGCAGTTTGGCCCGCGAGGCGGCGGTCAGGGACGCCGTTTTTTTGCGCGGCCTGTAGCGCGAGGCGGCCGCCAGGCACTCGACCGCGCGGAACAGCTCTCCGTGGGCGGGGATTCCGCACTCCTGGGCCTCGCGCTTGAAGGCCCGAAGCGCGTCGCGCCGGCCGATCACCCAGAGAATCAATACTTTCCCTTCACGGTCTGCCGCCTCCTTGAAAATGTTCAGCCGGTCGTAGTTGGGGTAGAGGCCGACGAAAAAGTGCATGATAAGGACATCCACCTTCGGATCTTTCACCAGGGCATTGAATGCCCCGACATAGGCGGCCAGCGCTCCCTTTCCGGCGAACGCGGGAAACAGGTCCACCGGGTTTTCGGGCGGCATCCAGTCGGGAAAGATTCGGGCCAGCTCTTTTCTGGTTGCCGCGGAAAGATCGGCAACGCGCAGGCCCTGCTGTTCGACCAGATCGCACGACAGAATGCCCGCGCCGCCGCTGAAGGTCAGAATGGCCGTCCTGCACCGCTCCGGGGTGTGGCCGATCATGGCCAGCGCCCGTGCGACTTCCATCAGTTGGTGAAAATCCCGCGCGAGCGTCACGCCGGCCAGCGACAGCAGCGAATCCTGCAGTCTCGCGTCGCCGGCCAGGCTCGAGGTGTGCGAAAGGGCGGCTTTGGCGCCGGCCCTGCTTTTGCCCCCCTTGAGCAGGACGATCGGCTTTGATGCCCGGTCCGCCAGTTCCAGAAACCTGCGCCCCCTCACGATGGATTCCAGGTACAGGGCAATGGCGTCGGTTTCGTCGTCCTCCAGGAGATATTCCAGGATGTCGCACTCGTCGATATCCATTTTGTTGCCGATGGAACAGGCTTTGGCGACGCCGACGGCCCGCTCGCTCATCAGGTCCGCCAGAAATCCGGCGGACAGCATGCCGCTCTGCACGACCATGGAAATGCGCCCGGCAATCAGGCCGTCGTTGTGAATGTTGGGGTGCATGAACGTGAAAAAGAATTTCCGGGGAATGTCCACCAGCCCCATGCAGTTGGGGCCCCAGAGGCGAATGCCCGCTTCCCGCGCGACGGCAAGGCAGCGCTCCTGCAGGGCGCGCCCCGCGGGGCCGGTTTCGGCAAAGCCTGCGCTTTCGATGATGACGCGCCGGATGCCCTTTCGTCCGCAGGCGGTCAGCGCCTCGGGCGCGGCCGGCGCCGGGACGATGACGATGGCCAGATCCACCGGCCCCGGAATGTCTTCCACCGTCGCGTAGCAGGGCAGGGACTGAATCTCAGCATAATTAGGATTGACGGGATATACGCTGCCCGTGAAACCCATGCTGAGGTTCACGAGAAGCTGATTGCCCAGACTGTTTTGGCGCGGGGTTGCGCCGATGACGGCAATGGATGCGGGATCGAAAAAAGTCTTCATGAAAGATCGCTCCGAAAGAAAGTTGTGTGTGCCCTGTGGCCGTCTTGATACCATATTGGGAAAATCTGTCAATAATTGATAGGCGATAGGCAATGGGGGATGAGCGAATGTAGTGCGGGGTGAACCCCGCTGTAAGCGCGCCTGATAACCTGACCACCCGATGACCTAAAGGTCTCGCGAGGTGGCGCGATGTCTCAAGCGGCACGCACTACATTGTTTACCAATTACGTCTTGCCTCTCGCCCATAGCCTATAGCCCCTTCTCCATTCCTCAATTGATCTTTGCGGCATAATATTGTAAACGCAAATCATGGATAAGAAGGATTTTCCCTCCAGCGTGTATGACGGAATGGCGCTGATTGCCGATCCGATTCACTCCTATGCGTTTTTCACGGCGCCCCGGGACTCCGACCCCGCGGAAAAAACGGAAAAGGACGTTCTTGACTCTCCCTGGATGCAGCGGCTCCGGCGCATTTACCAGTTGCAGAGCGCCCGCTGGGTTTATCCGGCGGCGGAGCACACCCGCTTCCAGCATTCGCTGGGCACCATGCATGTTGCCGGAGAATTTGCGAGGCATCTTTATCCCAGCCTCAGGCAGGTGTGCCGGGATGCGCCGTCGATGCATTACGTCGAGGAGCTTCTCCGGCTCGCGGGTCTGCTGCACGACGTGGGGCACGGGCCCTTCGGCCATTTTTTTGATGAGCATTATCTTTCCGGGTGGGGACTGACGCACGAGGACATGGGCCGGCTGATCATCGTGAAGAAGCTGGGGCCTCTCCTTTCGAAAATATCCCGCAGCCCTTCCGGGCCTTTCGCCCGCGGGGAAAAACTCGATCCGCGGCAGGTGGCCTTCCTGATCAAAATGCCGGAAGAAGAGGAGCCCCGTCAGCCGCGCTGGCTGGTCTGGCTGCGCCAGTTGTTTTCCGGCATCTATACGGTCGATAATCTGGACTATGTTCAGCGCGACGCCTACATGACCGGCTTTTCCCTGGACATGGTCGATGTGCCGCGCCTGCGCTACTACACGTTTTTTACGAAAGACGGCCTGGCGCTCCATCAGTCGGGCATTTCGGCGCTCCGGCGCTTTCTCAACGCCCGCCTGAATCTCTACAGCAACGTGTATTTTCACCGCACGACGCGCGCGCTGGATTTGCATCTGAAGGAAATTTTTTCCGATACGCTTCATCTGATCTATCCGGCAAATCCGGCAAAGCATCTTGAAGCCTATCTGGGCTGCGATGAGTGGTCTCTGTTCAGCGAAGTGCGGGGCTGGCTATCGGCCAAAGATGCGCGCCGCAAGAAACTGGCCCTGGAGTGGCGGAAGATTTTTGCCCGCCGGCTGAAATGGAAAATGTCTTTTGCCGCCGAAATCTCCGTCGATTCAATTCAGCGGGGGACGGAATTCGTCGGCGCTGAAAACTATGAGGCGAAGGTCCGGGAATGCCTGCCCGCTTCGCTGCAGCGTCTGGCTTTTCGCGTGGATGTGGCCACGCAGGACCCGCGGCCGCTCAATCCGATCGCCGAACCGGGCAAGCGCATCAATATCTTCAATCCGGTGACGGGAAAAACGTCTCCCGAACCGCTGGCCGAAATCTACCGATTCATTCCGGCGCGTGTCCGGCACTTCCGCGTGTTCGCGCTCAACCATGATTACGACGAGGAGCTGGCCAGGGCGGCCGAGTCGGCGCTGGGCAACATCGAACGCTCCAGCCCGACGAATTTATAAAAATAGGGACAGCGCCCTATTTTTTGTGGATGGTTTATGGCGGATGGTGGGTGGGAAAAAGTGAAAAGTGATGAGGGTCATGGTTCGACGGGCTCACCACGCGACGGGCTCACCACGCGACGGGCTCACCACGCGACGGGCTCACCATGACATCTTTCACTCATTACCCAGTGCCTATTACCCATAACCTGCAGGGAACGGCCTTGTGACCTTTAGGTTATCACGCCGCCCGCAGGGGTGGTTGAAACCGTTCCCTGCAACCATTTACCATCCACCATCCACCATTCACCATTCACCAGCCGCTTTCTTCTTCCCGATATGCAGCCAGGTGATGCCGAAAGTCAGGGAATGTTTTTCCACCTGGACCATGCCCGCTTCTTCGAGGATTTTTGCAAATTGTCCGGGGGACGGGAAGTTCATGATGGAATCGGCCAGGTAGGAGTAGGCGGCGGGATTTTTGGCAAAGATTTTTGCAAACGCGGGCAGCAGAAAATTCAGATAGACATAGTAGATCCCTTTGAAAAAACGGTTCTGGACAAAGGTCATTTCCAGGATCATGACCTGCCCGCCGGGGACGACGACGCGAAGCATTTCGGAAAGCGCGCGCGCGCGGTCGGGAATGTTGCGGATGCCGAAGGCGATGCCTGCGACGTCAAAGCTGTTGTCTTCAAAGGGAAGATGCAGTGCGTCGCCTTCAACGATCTGAATCCGGCTGCCAAGGTTTTTCTTTTGCACTTTGCTTTTTGCCGCAGCGACCATTTCCGGCACAAAGTCCAGGCCGGTGACCGAAATATCCGGATGCACCCCGGCTGCGGCAATCGACAGATCCCCCGTTCCGCAGGCGACGTCCAGATAGCGCTGCGTTTGAAAAAACCGCATTTTCTTTGCGGCAAATTTTCGCCAGGCCACGTCGCGCCGGAGGCTCAAAAGCCGGTTTAAGAAATCGTATTTTCCGGTGACGGTGGAGAATATCTCTTTGACGATGCGGATGCGCTGGGCGTCGGAGATTTCCTGAACCCGCGGATATTTTTCGGGGACATTCGTTTTCATGAAAATTAATTCCGGCCGTAATTTTCTGCCGCGGATTTAGCAGTCCGGACGGGTAAAAGCAATGAAAAACAATAGGTGCGGGGCGATGGGCGATGGGCGGGAAACAATATATACAAGTCAGGAAATCAATGGTATAAGAAAACCGTCGAAACAATAATGACGACCTCGTAAAAAGTCATTAATCCTGTCACTCCCGCGAAGGCGGGAGTCCATAACCCTTTTGAATGACTGGAGAACTTTGCATAATTACCATTTTGTCATCGCGAGGAGCGAAGCGACGTGGCGATCTCTTCAAATTATCAAATACTTATGAGATTGCGTCACTTCGTTCGCAATGACTAAGAGACATTACGCAAAGGTCTCGACTGGATTCCCGCCTTCGCGGGAATGACAACAAAAGAGCTAAACAGACTTTTTACGGGTTCATCAAACTTGACCGAGTGATTGACAGGGTTATTGAGATCATAAAAGCATAACAAAGGACACCCGGTATTTCGTTTGCAAACGCGCTTTCCTTTGATCGTCCGTGCGAGTGCTCTGTATAAAAAAACCGCCGCCCGTCAGGTGAAGGGCGGCGGTAATGTATGTTGTCTTGACCTTCAGTCTTCAGCCTTCGGTCTTCAGCCTTCAGCCTTCAGTCTTCAGCCTTCAGACTTTGAACCTTCTTCTACCCTGCTTTAATGGGAACCTTGGTTCCCTTGGCTTTGGCCGACTGGCTTTTGGGAACGGTAATGTTCAGAACACCGTTTTTAAAGCTGGCGGATGCTTTGCCCGCGTCGGTTTCCGCGGCCAGAGGGATCACGCGGTTGAAAGAGCCATAGGAGCGCTCCATGTAGTAGTAGTTTTTCCCTTTGTCTTCCTTTTCTTCCTTCTTTTCGCCCTTGATCGTCACCATGTCGCCGGAAAGAGTTACTTCAATATCTTTTTCCTCCACACCGGGAAGTTCCGCGCGAATGATAAAATCCTTGTCGCTTTCCTTGACGTCCACCGACGGGGTGAATGCGCCGAATCCTCCGGCGCCCAGCGCGCGCGGCGCGGCGTCAAATCCGGAAAAGAAATCATCAAACAAACTGTTCATCTGACGCTGCAAAGCATAGAAGGGATGATCATCATCTCTTGCCGCAGGTCTCGCTACGGTGGGCAGCAGATTTTTAATTCTCATAGTCACGTCCTCCTTTCTTTATTTCTGAAGCGCCCTGGATCGACAAGCAATGTCACCATGAGCTTGTCGAACGGTCACCATGACACCTTTCACTCATTGCCTATGGTCCGTAGGGAACGGTCGCGACCGTTCCCTACAACCTACAACCTTCAGCCTACAACCTTCAGCCTACAACCTTCAGCCTACAACCTTCAACCTTCAGTCTTCAGCCTTTAGCCTTCAGCCTTTCTTACGCCGCTTTGATCGCGATCTTTTTCGGTTTCACTTCTTCCGCCTTCGGCAGCTCCAGTCTCAGAACGCCGTTCTTGACGGTCGCGACGATTTTATCGCGGTCGATTTGATCCGACAGCGTGAACACCCTTTCATAGTCGCCGATTTCATACTCGGAGTACATCAATGCCGCGTCCTTGACCTGTCCGTTTTCAACACGCCCCGTGATGGTCAGAACATTTTTCTCGAGTTCGATATCCACCGTCTTTTCGTCGACGCCCGGCATGTCGGCCAGTAAAAACAGGGAGTCTTTATTTTCATAAATGTCGACGCGCGGCACGAACGTTTTGACGTTGCGAATGCGCTCCGCGGCGGATACGTTTTCTGTTTTCTGAATATCTTTTTCTAACATGGGATCAGACCTCCTTTCCGCTATTGAATCTTGATTTTCTTGGGTAAATCTTCTTTTGCCCTGGGAAGCACAACGGCCAGGATGCCCTTTTCGTAACGAGCCTCGACGGCCTGCGCGTCGATCTGGAAGGGCAGCTGAATATTGCGTTTGAAGCTGCCGATGCCTCTTTCCTGACGCAGGTAGGTTCCGTCTGCGGCAGGGGGTTCCTGAAGCGCCGCGCCGGAAATGGCCACTGTGTCTCCGGAAACGGAAATGTCCAACTTTTCAGGATCAATTCCGGGCAGTTCCGCCGTAATCACCGCAGAACCTTTTTTATCCCAGATGTTGACGGCGGGATACTCCTGTGGTGACTTTTGTCCCATATTGGAAAAAAGCCGGTTCATTTCCCGCTGCAGGTTCAACATTTCCGGCATCGTTTCTGATAACCTTCGAAATCTCCATAAATTCGGTGTGAACATAAACTTTCCTCCTTTCCTTCATTAATTTTATATAAGTCTTTGCTCTTATTGCCTATTTTGCTCTTCAAGCCTCAATATATGAATGAAAAATTTGTTGTCAAGGGGGCTCGCCCCGACTTGCTGCCCGACAGATTCGTTCGGAATGTCATGGAAGTTGCTCTCCAATTCATGCCGGGTCGGCGATTTTTCCGGATGGACATCCTTCGTTTTATTACGCTTACTCGTGTTGCGCGTCTGGAGTTTCGGCAAAGTGGAAAATCGGCGGTCACCCTTGACATGCCATATGCCCGTTCTTATATTAAGGCCGCTTTAAGCAGGTGTTTTTAAAAGGAACTCAAGGAAAATTGCCGTGAAAGATCACCTGGTAAAATTATTTCGGGAAAGCTGCCGGGTCAAAGAGGCTTTTCTCAATGACCATTTAGGAAAACTGGTCAATGTGATCGAGGTCCTGACCGCAGCTCTGAAAGCGGGCAATAAAATCCTCATTTTCGGCAACGGAGGATCCGCCGCGGACGCTCAGCACATTGCCGCGGAATTCGTCAACCGCTTTATCATCGAGAGACCGCCGCTGCCGGCCGTTGCTCTGACGACGGACACGTCCATCATCACGAGCATCGGCAATGATTACGATTTTTCGGAAATATTTGCCAAACAGATCCGGGCGCTGGGGCAGGCGGGCGATGTGGCCTGGGGAATCAGCACCAGCGGCAATTCGCCCAATGTGCTCAAAGGACTGGAAGCGGCCAAAAAGATGGGGCTTGTCACGCTGGCCCTGACGGGGAAAGACGGAGGACCGATCGCCGCCATGGCTGATTGGTCGCTGAATGTCTCCTCGAACAGCACGGCGCGCGTTCAGGAAACGCATATCACTATCGGTCATGCGATTTGCGAACTGGTGGATATTAAATTGTTCCAGAAACCGGATCTCAAATAATTGGCTCCAGGAGCGGAAGTGAAGACAAAAAAAGAGGCTGTTGAGAAAAAAATAAAGATTGAAACCGTTGAAGCGGCTGAGCCGGAAAACGACGCCGCGCCGCCGCAGGACGAAATCAGCGCGCTGAAAGACGAGCTTGCCGCGCGGGAAAAAGAGGCCAAAGAGAATTACGACCGCTACCTCAGGGTCGCGGCCGAACTGGACAACTACCGGAAGCGGGCGGCAAGGGAACGGGCCGACATCATCAAATACGGCAAGGAGGATTTGATTAAAGACATCCTGCCTTTTCTGGACAGTCTGGACCGGGCGCTGGAACACAAGGACGCTGCCGACGCGCAGGCTTTCCGCGAAGGCGTGGCGCTGATTCAGGAACAGCTCCTGTGCTGCCTGAAAAAACACGGCGTGGAGAGAATTGAAAGCGTGGGGGCGGAGTTTGATCCCAATGTCCATGAAGCGCTGATGCAAATGGAAAGCCCGGATCATGAAGACAATCGGGTGATCAGTGAAATGGAAAAAGGCTATCTGCTCAACGGCAGACTGATCCGGCCGTCGAGAGTGTGTGTGTGCAAAAATACCGGCAAAAGCGACGAATGGAAAATACAAAAGGCCAATGGAGAATAAGGAGGAATAACATGGGAAAGATTATCGGAATCGATTTAGGAACAACCAATTCGTGCGTGGCGGTTATGGAAGGGGGAGACCCGGTTGTGATTGCCAATCAGGAAGGCAACCGCACCACGCCCTCCGTCGTCGCCATTACGGAAAGCGGAGAGCGTCTGGTGGGCCAGGTGGCCAAACGGCAGGCGATTACCAATTCGGAAAATACCGTCTACGCCGTCAAGAGAATGATCGGCAGAAAATATAACTCCAAAGAGATTCAGTACGACGTCAAGATCTCCGCCTACAAGATTACGGAAGCGCCCAACGGCGACGCGCAGGTCACCGTGCGGGGCAAGAACTACTCCCCGGCGGAAATTTCCGCGATGATTCTCGCCAAAATGAAGCAGACGGCGGAAGATTATCTGGGCGAGAAAGTCAGCGACGCCGTCATTACGGTGCCGGCGTACTTCAATGATTCGCAGCGCCAGGCGACCAAGGACGCGGGCAAGATCGCGGGCCTGAACGTGCTGCGCATCATCAATGAACCGACGGCAGCGGCCCTGGCCTACGGCCTGGAAAAAAAGAAGGATGAAAAAATCGCCGTGTTCGATCTGGGCGGCGGAACGTTTGATATTTCCATCCTGGAGCTGGGAGACGGCGTGTTCGAGGTCAAATCGACGAACGGCGACACGCATCTGGGCGGCGAGGATTTTGACCAGCGGGTCATGGATTATCTGGTCGCGGAGTTCAAAAAAGATCAGGGCATCGATCTCAGAGCCGACAAGATGGCGCTGCAGCGCCTGAAAGAAGCGGCGGAAAAGGCCAAGATGGAGCTTTCCACAACCATGGAGACGGACATCAATCTGCCGTTTATCACGGCGGACGCGTCCGGGCCCAAGCACATGAACATCAAGCTGTCGCGGGCCAAGCTCGAATCGCTGGTGGAGGATCTGATCGATAAAGTGGTCGGCCCCTGCCAGATTGCGCTCAAGGACGCAGGTCTTTCCCCCAGGGACATCAACGAGGTGATTCTGGTCGGCGGAATGACCCGCATGCCGCGCGTGCAGCAGAAGGTGAAGGAGATTTTCGGCAAAGATCCGCATAAGGGCGTCAATCCCGACGAAGTGGTGGCGATCGGCGCGGCCATTCAGGGCGGCGTTCTGTCGGGAGACGTGAAAGACGTCCTGCTTCTGGACGTAACCCCGCTTTCTCTGGGCATTGAAACGTTGGGCGGCGTGATGACCCGCCTCATCGAGAAAAACACGACGATTCCCAGCAAGAAAAGCCAGATCTTTTCAACGGCGGCGGACAACCAGCCGGCGGTCAGCATTCATGTGCTGCAGGGCGAGCGCCAGATGGCGGCGGACAACCGGACGCTGGGGCGCTTTGAGCTGGTGGGCATTCCGCCCGCGCCGCGCGGCGTGCCGCAGATTGAAGTGACGTTCGACATCGACGCCAACGGCATCGTGCACGTCAACGCCAAGGATCTGGGCACGGGCAAGGAGCAGAGCATCAAGATCACGGCTTCCAGCGGCCTGTCCGAGGCGGAAATTGAAAAACTGGTCAAAGATGCCGAAATGCACGCGGAAGAAGACAAGCGCCGCAAGGAGCTGATCGAGGCCCGCAACCAGGCCGATTCGCTGGTCTATTCCGTTGAGAAGAATATCAAGGAGTTCGGCGACAAGGTGGATGCGGCGGAAAAATCCAGGATTGAAGACGCCATAGCTCGGGTGAAGAAGGCGCTGGAAGGGGACGATCTGGACGCGATCAAGAAGGCGCAGGAGGAACTGATGAACGTGTCGCACAAACTGGCGGAAGCCATGTACGCCAAGACCGCGGGCGGCGCAGGCGGACCGGGAGCGGCGGGCGGCGCGTCAGCCGCGGGCGCGGATGCGTCTTCCGGGAAGAAGGACGACGATGTGGTGGACGCGGACTTTGAGGAAGTGAAGAAATGACGCCCTCGTAAAAAGTAATTCGAGCCGTCACCCCGGCGAAGGCCGGGGTCCATAACCCACTGTAATTACTGGATACCGGCCTTCGCCGGTATGACGAAAAGGTGCCGAAATTGACTTTTTACCAGTTCATCAAGAAATAATTCCGGTGAAGGCAAGGCCCGGCGCCGCGTGGAGCGGCTCCGGGCCTTTTTTTATCGACCCTGGCTTAAAAATATTGTACCATCCCTTCCGAGAACTTTGCACAATTACTATTTTGTCCTCGCGAGGAGCGAAGCGACATGGCGATCTCTTCAAACATCCAATGCTGATGAGATTGCTTCACTTCGTTCGCAATGACTAAGAGACATTATGCAAAGGGTTTCTCCTGAAGAGGGAGGCGCGGTGAATTTTTCTTATCGTTTGGCCATATCCGTTTTTTTTCTGTCCCTGCTGCTTTTGGGATTTTCGCAGCAGCCGCTGACCGCCGGCCCGGTTTCCGAATTCGCAAACCGGCATGCCGTCGGGTGCGCTTTGCCGTTGAGCGGCCGTTTTGCAGAGGAGGGGAAAAAGGCGCAGGATGCGGTGATGCTGTCCGCGCGGCAGTTCAGGGCCCGCTCCCCGTTTTCCCCGAGAATTGTAACCGCCGACTCCGGCGCTAATCCGGCCATGATGAAAAAAGCGATCGCATCTCTGGCGGACGAGGAGAATGTCGTGGCGATTATCGCCGTCTCCGGCGCCGCCGAGGCCGAGGCCGCCGCTGTGGAAGCCGGGAACCGGCGCGTTCCGGTGATTCTGATCACATCCAAAGAAGGCGTTACGGAGACCGGCGACCAGGTGTTTCAGCATTTTCTGACGAGGGAGCAGCAGGTGAAGGCCGTGACGGAATATGCCGTCCATTCGCTGCAGATGACCTTGTTTTGCGCGCTGTATCCCAAAGATCAGTACGGGGAAGAGATGAACCGGCTCTTTTGCGCCGAAGTTCAAAAAAGAGGAGGAAGCGTTGTACAATCCGTTCCGTATGACATGACACAGACGGACTTCAGACAGCAGATTCAAAAACTCGCCGCGGAAAAGGATCAAATATCGCAAATCATTGACGCCCGGGACGGAGGACGCAGCGGCGCAATTCCCGTGGGTTTTGAAGGCCTGTTTATTCCGGATTCGGCCTTTCGGGTGAGAATGATCGCTGCGCAGCTTGCTTTTTACAACGTCAGGGGCTTGCAGATTTTCGGGACCAGTTTGTGGAATTCTCCCGACTTGCTGCGGCAGCGCAGTGATTACGTGGAAGGGGCTTTCTTCGTGGACAGTTTTCATGCCCGCGGTTTGGCGCCGGAAACCGTGAATTTTGCGGATGCCTACCGGGCGATCTACAACCGCGAGCCGCAAACGATGGAGGCGCTGGCTTATGATACGATGAAACTGGCCCTCAGTATTTTGGAGGACCCGGGAATCGCAACCCGGAACGGATTCGCGAGGGCTCTTCTGGCGACCAAAAATTTTCAGGGCGCCACGGGCAATATTTCTTTCGGGGGCAACCGTGTGGCGCGGAAAGAAGCAGTGATTTTGAAAGTTCAGGGCGGGGAAATTGTGCGGGTCAGGTAAGAAGTGGATGGTGGATGGTTGCAGGGAACGGTTTCAGCCACCCCTGCGGGACATATGAGGGGCAATGGGCAATGGGCAATGGGCGAAGGGTGATAGGTGACGGGCATGAAAATTTTACTGACGAATGACGACGGGATTTACGCGCGGGGCCTGGCCGCTCTTTATGAGGAGCTGTCGAAAGAGGCGGACTGCCTGATTGTCGCGCCGGAAACCGAACAGTCCGCCGTGGGGCACGCCATCACGCTCTCCCGTCCGCTGATGGTTCGCAGCGCCGCCAAGGGCGGTTCTTTTCTGGGATATGCCGTCTGTGGAACGCCGGCGGACTGCGTGAAAATCGGCATCAAGGAACTGGCGGGGTCCGTCCCGGACATGGTTGTTTCCGGCATCAATCGCGGCGCCAACTGCGGCAACAATCTGATTTATTCGGGAACCGTCTCCGCCGCGACGGAAGCGGCCATGATGGGCGTGACGTCAATGGCCGTTTCTCTCGATACGCACCGGGAGGCGGATTTTTCGTTTGCGGCGCGGACGGCCCGCCGGCTGGTCCGGTTCCTTGCCGCAAATTCTCTGTTTGCCGGTGGGGCGTTCAACGTCAACGTTCCTTTTCTTGAGCCTGCGCAAATCCGGGGCGTCGCGGTGGTGCGTCAGGGAAAAGGCAGGACCATCGAGACTTTCGAGAGGCGCGTGGACCCGCGCGACAATATCTACTACTGGATGTCCGGGGAGAAAGCCGAGGGCGCGCAGGACATCGGGACGGACGTCGGAGCGCTTGCCGCGGGCTATGTCACCCTTACGCCGATCCAGTACGACCTGACCCGCTATGATGCGCTCGCGCCTTTGAAAAAGACGGCGGACGCTCTTTTCAGCGGATCAGAAGCACCGGAACGGGACTTTTCTGAATGATGGTGGAGGTGGTGCTGCCCAGCAGCCATTCGCGCAGGCGGTTGTGTCCGTAGGCGCCCATGGCCATCAATTCAACGGATCCCTCTTTGATGAATTTCAGGATCTCCTCCGCTTCCTTTCCGGAAGAGACAACGACTTCACAATCCGCCAGGCCTTTTTGCGCCAGGGTTTCGACCTCTGCGGACAAATCCGCCGCTTTTGCCGCGTCGGCATGGACGATCAGGACGGTGATCGGCCACTGGGCTTTTTCGGAAAGGGAGAGGGAAAGCGCCAGCGCTTTTTTCGCGGACGGGCTGCCGTCGTAGGCCAGCCCCATGCTTTCGATTTCACGATAGGATTCCGGGGTGACCAGAACGGGCTTTCCGGATTTTCGAATCACGACTTCGGCAACCGATCCGATCAGGCCGCCTTCCTTCAGGTGAAAGTGCTCCCCCTTTTTCGCCATCAGGATCAAATCCGCGTTTTCGGCTTCCTCGATGATCGTGTCGCTGATTTTGCCGATGTTCGTTTTGGCGGCGCAGGCGACGCCCGCCGCCCGGCAGCGTTTCTGGAAAGACGCGAGGATGGCGTCGGCCTTTTCTTTGAGGGACGTTTCGACGGCCTCAAGAAAGCCTTCATAGGGAGGCATGCCGACCGTGGCGGTAATGTCCGTCATCATCGGCCCCTGAATCAGAAATACATCGATGACATGCAGCCCCGTCAGAGAGGCCCCGAGTTTCGGCGCGATATAGACGCCGTATTCCAGCGCAGTGCCGCTGTTGGCCGATCCATCCACGGGAAGAAGTATGGTTTGAATCATGACGCCCCTCCTTTTTGTGCTGAAATTATTTTTTCTTTTTGTCGAAATGACTCAGATCGTGCAGCAAGCCTGCAACATCCTTTTCGTCCCAGGCGCGCGCCCTTTCCTCTTCCGCCGCCTCCTCATCCGCGGGAGAGCCGTCCTCGCGAAAGGTCTGAAACCGGCCGACCAGACGGCCGTTTTTGTAAACGGCCTTCTCCCTGACGTTTCCGTTTTTGAAGTAGGCAACGTAGTCGCCGTGACGCTTGTCGTTTTTAAAAAACCCCTTTTCCTTGATTTGTCCGCTTTTGTAATAGCAGACATATTCCCCTTCGTACTTTCCGTTTTGAAAAAGTTCCTGCTCTCTCAGCTCGCCGGTTTTGAAATAGCGCCGGTAGGCGCCGTGCAGTTTGCCGTTTACGTAAGGCTCTTCTTCCCGCACGCGGCCGCTTTCGAAATAGGAGACGTACAGGCCGTCCATCTTGTCGTTGATAAACGTCGCTTTTTCCCGGATCTGCCCGTTGGAATAATAACTCACGGCGGGGCCGCTTCTCTTGCCCTGGCGAAAAATAAGCTGCGCCATGATCTGGCCGCTCGGGAAATAGGTCGTATATTCGCCTTCCAGTTTTCCGTCCGAAAGCCGCTTCCTTTCCTTGACGGCGCCGTTGGGGTAATGAAGTATTTTTTCCTGGGGCATAAAGTTGCTCATGTCAGCCGTGTTCGGCCGTTTTCTTTCTGTTTTCCGGTTTTTAAACAATCCTCCGGGATAATGCAACTAAAAACAGCCGCGCTGGGGGCAGATTTTGTTTTACTTTTTTTTAAAAGATGATTAGGGTGTGGCGCCAGGACGGTTTGTTTTATGTTTGAAGTCCATGATTTACCATTAAAGAGCGGACACCAATGATCGCAGCCGATTTGGATACCACCAGAGTCGCCATTATCGGGCCCGGACGCCTGGGCACGTCCTTTGCCTACAAGCTGGCGCGCGACAACAAGCGCGTTGCCGTATATTACCACAATTCGGATGTCTGCAAGGCCATCAACCGGGATCACCTCAATCCCATTCATCTGACCGAGGATCTGGCCTTGCGGATGGGCGGTATGGACCAGGTTCCCCGTCTGGGACCGAAAGTTTACGCGACCAACGACCTGGAGCACATCGTCGAGAACAATGATTTCATCCTGCTGTGCGTGACGATGAGTCGCCTGCCGGAGCTGCTCAATTATCTCAAGCCGATGATCGACCGGAAAGCGGGCGATACCTGTCTGATCTCACCGATCAAGGGATTGATCGCCGATGAAATCACGTCGGAGCTGATCACGCCGTCGCAGCTGATTCATAATCATCTGTACAACCTGAAGCATAAATGCCAGGTGGTCTGCATCGGCGGTCCTTTTTTTGACGTGGACATCGCGCTGGGCAAGCCGGTTTGCCTGACCGTCGCGGGGAAGCGGCGGACGGCCGGCATGATCCGCGACCACCTGCTGATGTTCAACCGCAAGGAGCTCAATGCCTATTACAACTTCGACATGATCGGCGTGGAAGCCTGCGGCGCGCTGAAAAACATCGTGGCCAACATCAAGGGCCTGACGGATTCGCTGGATCTGGGGGACTCGATTCCGGGGACCCTCTTCGCCCGATCAGGCGTGGAAATCCGGTCGCTCTGCCGCCTGCTGGGCGGCGGTTTTCAGGCCTTTCAGTCCCAGGCGGGCGTCGGCGATATGTATGTCACCATTTCCTCCCTGGCCAGCAAAAACTACCGCTACGGGAAATATTTCTATGAGCTGCATACCGGCAACCCCATTGAAACCAATTTGAAAGTGCTGGGCCGGATCGACGGCACGCCGGAAGGCCCCAATACGATTCGCAACGTCTATAAATATCTGGAAAAGAAAAACATGTACAGCCCGCTGTTCTCCTGCGCCTATACGATTTTCAACAAGGGCGGCAACAAGAGTGCGATCCGGGACATGATCATTCATGCCTGCCAGTTTGACAAAAGAAAAAATGAATATATCGGATCCTTTTCCCGCCTGATGTACCGTCTGATCCCGGACTACTGGTACCGGCGGGACAAAGAATTTTTTGAATGAGGGTAAACGAGTATGTGGAAACAAAAAATCGTCGCCCCCGCGGATGTGCTGGAGAAAATTGATCCGGGAATGAGCATTTTCCTGGGAACGGGAATGGCCGAACCCCGCACGCTGGTCAGGAATCTGATGGAATCCAAACAGTATAACCTGCAGGACCTGGAGCTGATTCAACTGGTCAGTCTGGGCGACGCGGTGGCGATCGACGAGCGCTACTCGCGGAAATTCCGCCTCAAAACGTTTTATTCCGGCTGGCTTGCCTCGGACGCCATCAGCCAGGGTCGGGTGGATCTGATTCCCAGCCGCTTCTCCCGGGTGGCCTGGCTGTTCAAAACCGGCGCCATTCATATTGACGTGGCGTTCATTCAGGTGACGCCCCCCGATGAAAACGGCTACGCCTATCTGGTGGGCGCGTCCGTGGAGCGGCAGGCCATGGAAATGGCCCAGATCGTCGTCGGGGAGATCAATTCGCAGATTCCCCGGACGATGGGGGACACGCTGGTGAATATGGCGGATTTCCATTACCTGGTCGAGGCGACCGAACCGCCCTATTACCTCGCCCGCTGGCCGCTGCAGGACGTGTATCTCAAAATCGCAACCAACATTGCCTCCATGATTCCCGACGGAAGCTGCATCTCTTACGGCATCGGGCCGTTGTATGAGGCGCTGGCCAAGAGCCTGACCGCGAAAAAAAATCTGGGCGTGCATTCGCCCTTCTTTACCGACGCGCTGATGGACCTGGTGAAAAGCGGCGCCGTGACCAACCGCTACAAAAACATCTTCCGCGGCAAGTCCTGCGCCTCCTATGTACTGGGCACCAGGGAGCTGATGTCCTGGCTGGATTTGAATCCGCTCGTGGAATTTCAGCCGCAGGACATTGTGATGGACCCGCGCACCATCGGTCTCAACGACAATATGATTGCGATTTTCCCGGCGAGGAAAGTGGACCTGACCGGCGGCGTCGCGCTGCACACCGGCAAGGGCAATGTGACCGCTGGCCCCGGCAACGTCGCGGAGCTGTTTGTGGGCGCGGCGCTTTCCAGAAACGGCCGGAGCATCTTTGCTCTGCCCAGTCGCAACCGAAAGGGAAAACCCAATATCCTGCTTTCGCTGGATCAGTATCCCTTCCAGTTTACGAACCGCGAATCGATGGACATCGTCGTCACGGAATACGGCGTGGCGCTGCTCATGGGAAAAACCCTGCGTGAACGGGCGCAGGCGCTCATCGAGATTGCCCATCCGGACGACCGCGCCGAACTGGTCCGCCAGGCCAAGGAAGAAAAGATGATCTACGCCGACCAGATTTATTTTCCCGAATCCGGCTATCTGTATCCCGAAAAGGTCGCCTGCTCACACCGCTTCAGGGATTCGCTGACCGTCCGCTTCCGGGCGATCAAGCCGTCCGATGAAGAGGAAATGCGGCGCCTGTTCTACCGGTTTTCCGATCAGGCGGTGTATTACCGGTATTTCAGCCCCATCAAAACCATGCCGCACAGGAAGATGCAGGAATACGTGAATGTCGATTACCGGAACACGATGTCCATCGTGGCGATTGTGGATGAATCCGGCGTGGAAAAGATTATCGGGGAGGCCCGCTACGTCAAGACGCAGGGCGAGCCTTTTGCCGACACGGCGTTCATTGTGGATGAGCAGTACCAGGGGATGGGCATTTCAACGTATCTGTTCAACCTGTTGATCCGCGCGGCCCGCGAAGAGGGCATCGCCGGATTCAAGGCCGATGTTCTGGAAAACAACCGGGCCATGCTGAAAGTTTACGAAAAGGCGCTGTATCCGGTGCAGACCGTTTTGTCGGGCGGCGTCTATAAAATTACGATCCCCTTCAACGAATAGCGAAAGGACGCCTTCAGGCGAAGGCTTTCCACCGGTCCGCTACACAAGGTTTTTCAAAATCACGCCCCGTTTTTTGAGCGCTCCCCGGTCGGCCGCAAGGCCTTCCGCCGCGACGCGGTCGAGCACATAAATCAGTTCTCCGCCCTGGGCGGCGTACGTCTGCCCGTAGGAGATGGGAATGTCCGGGGTGACTTCGCCCAGGAGCGACCGGGCTACGGACTCCGTTTTGCGCGCGCCGTTGGCCAAAAGCAGAACGGTTTTTGCCCGGTACACCAGCTCGGCCCCCATGCTGACGGCGTACTGCGGGGACTGAGCTTTGGTTTTGAAATGCCCGTCGGCGACGGCATTGGCGATGGTGTTGTCGTCGAGCTTGACCAGCAGAACCCGGCTGCCCGCAAAGGGAATGCCCGATTCGTGGAAAGCGACGTGGCCGCGGCCGCCCACGCCGATGATCTGCAGGTCGATGCCGCCCGCCGCTTTGATTTTCCGCTCATAGCCGTCCAGAATATCTTTTTTGATCCAGGCGAGGTAGGCCGACTTCGGACGGGGTTTGATGACAATGGATTTCCCCGCGTCCGTTCCCCTGAATTCCCAGTCGTTTTTATTTTCCCGAAGTTCCCGGATCAGGATTTTCTGGTCAATCAAAGAACCTGCCGGAACGCGGGTTTCGATGAATTTCTTCTGCAGGCGGCCGAAGAGCTCCTGGATCATGAAATACGCGTAGCTTTCCGGGTGAAGGAGCCGCTGCTGGGCGTTCTCACCCGGCAGGCCGACGTATTCGTCCAGGTTGAAGCTGCGGATGCGGCCGGCGTCCAGCTTTCCTTCATTGGCCGCCCGGGCGAAGTGCTTGTAGAGCCCCGTGGGGGAGTTTCCCGTGGCCAGGCCCAACACCGCCTCGTTTTTGTTCTTCAGGATGCCGATGGTTTTCCGGACGGCAATGGCCGCCGCCACCTCGCTCAACTGCGCAAAGTCTTTGGTTACGAAGACGCTGATGCTCATAATGCATTTTCCCCTTTCGTCCTATCCCAGTTCGCTTTTGACCACGTCGGCAATCTGACGGCAGTATTTTTCCGTCACCGCGTCGGATGGTCCCTCCACCATGACGCGGCACATATTCTGCGTTCCCGAATAGCGGACCAGCACGCGCCCTTCGCCGCCCAGTTCGCTTTCCGCCTGCCGGATGGCTTCGACGAGCTTCGGCACGTCTTCGATGTTCGGTTTGCGCTTCACGTCCACATTGATCAGTTTCTGCGGAAAGATATCCATCATCCGCGCGAGTTCGGAAAGAGGCTTTCCTTCCTTGATCATCGCCGCCACCAGTTGCAGGGCGGCAATGATGCCGTCTCCCGTCGTGTGATGGTCCAGGAAAATCATGTGACCCGCCTCTTCCCCCCCGATGATGCCGTCGAGCCTTTTCATGTCTTCCAGAACGTAGCGGTCGCCGACTTTGGAGGCGTGGTGGCGGAAGCCGTATTTTTTGCAGGCCACGGTCAGGCCGAGGTTGCTCATGACGGTGGTGACCAGCAGGTCGTTTTTCAGTTTGCCTTCCCGCTTCAGGATATTGGCGCAGATGACCATGATCTGGTCGCCCGTGATTTCCCGGCCCTTCTCATCCACGGCAATGAGACGGTCGCCGTCTCCGTCAAAGGCCAGGCCCAGGGCCGCGCCGTTCTCGACCACTTTTTTCCGGAGGATTTCCGTATGCTGCGAGCCGCAGCCGTCATTGATGTTGGTTCCGTTGGGCGTCTTGTGAATGACTTCGATGTTGGCGCCCAGTTCATGGAAGGTGTCGGGGGCGACCTTGTACGTGGCGCCGTTGGCGGTGTCCAGAACGATCTTCATGCCTTCCATGGAAAGATTGCGGGGGAAGGTGTTTTTGGCGAAGACAATGTAGCGTCCGTTCACGCCGTCCAGACGATACGCCTTCCCGATGTCCGGTCCCCTGGGGACCAGGTCGGAAAGTTTGTTGTTGAGGATCAGGTCTTCGATAAAGTCTTCCTGCTCGTCGGAAAGCTTGTAGCCGTCGCCGCCGAAAATCTTCAGACCGTTGTCCTGGAAAGGATTGTGAGAAGCCGAGATCACGACGCCCGCGTCGGCGCGCATGCTCTGGGTGACGAAGGCGATCGCCGGCGTCGGCATCACGCCGACCAGATAGGAATAGCCCCCCATGGATGTGATGCCGGCTTCCAGGGAGCTCTCCATCATGTAGCCGGAAAGCCGGGTGTCCTTCCCGATAATGATGACGGCCCGGTGTCCTTCCTTTTTAAACAAATGCGCCATGGCCCGCCCAACGCCGAAGGCGATTTCAGGGGTCATGGGGTATTGATTGGCTTCTCCTCGAATTCCGTCGGTTCCGAACAACTTGCCCATCGATGGTCTCCTTTATTTTCTATGATGCAACGGATATGAAAAAATCAGGCTTGCGCCCGTTTCAGTTTTTAAATATTCCCATCAACGGCAGCGCTTTTGCCGTTTGATCCCCAAGCGCTCTGACAATGCCGTTTAACCATGCCGTCCCTTTTGCTGAAACCGCCCCGGGCAGATTCTGAATCACCCCGATGTAGTCGGTTTT
>Ga0208460_10000804_pt1 | contig 20573 bp, 17 predicted proteins | sample AD_STIC10_MetaG_FD_184436 | JGI IMG/M metagenome (GOLD analysis project Ga0208460, IMG submission 184436) | Active sludge microbial communities of municipal wastewater-treating anaerobic digesters from USA - AD_STIC10_MetaG (SPAdes) (version 2) | ecosystem: Engineered > Bioreactor > Anaerobic >... | reverse complement strand
GATAAGCTACCTAATTACGACTATGTTCCAGGCGACAGGTCAAGGCAAACGAGCTCTCACAATATCGGTATTCCGCAAAACGACTATCGATGTGCCGCTCATGTTTCTTATGGATCGGCTCATCCCTCTATATGGCCTTATGACAGTACAACCGATTGTCGACACACTGTCGGTCGGCCTTGCATTTGCACTTTATCGGGATTTTTCAAAGAAACTGGACGCTCAGACCGATCAAAGGAAATAGCATGGATTATAGTACGGTGCTTTTCGAAATGGAAAGCAGATAGCGTAAAGAGACGGACAACAACCATGTTCAATGCTCTCCAAAGCGTATTCTCCATAATCATAATGATTGCAATTGGGTTTGGACTTTCAAAGGCACGATGGTTCGAAGGCGGTGGAAACTCTCTCATTTCTCGCCTTGTAGTCAATGTGGCGCTACCAGCCTATATGATATCGAATCTCATGGGAGGATATGACAAACCGACATTACTCTCGATGCTGCCTGGCCTAGTTATCCCTTTTGGCGTGATGATCGCAAGCTACCTCATCGCCATGGTGGTAGGCAAGCTCCTCAAGGTAAAAGAGGACAGAAAAGGCACATTTCACTCGATGTTTGCGCTATCGAATTCGATATTCATAGGACTGCCGGTCAATCTCTTGCTCTTTGGGGATAAAAGCCTTCCATATGCACTCCTCTACTATATAGCTAACACTACACTCTTTTGGACCATAGGCGTATATGGCATTTCAATGGATGGTGCGGTGCGCAATAGGACCCCAATGCCCTCGCTCATCTCTCTATCGGGTCTAAAACGCATCCTGTCACCTCCTTTAATTGGCTTCTTAACTGCGGTGTTCTTTATCTTGATGGGAATAACGCTTCCTAAGTCCATTATGGATACTTGCAAATACCTGGGCAATATGACTACGCCTCTTTCGATGCTGTTCATTGGTATCGTGATTGCGCGAGTAGACTGGAAAAAGCTCAAGTTCGAAAAAGATTTTATAGCGGTGCTCGTTGGGCGTTTTTTGATAACGCCCGCATTCATGTTTATGGTTGTAAGGAACCTCGATATACCACTTCTCATGAAGGAAGTATTTGTGATGCAGGCCTCAATGCCAGCCATGACCCAGACACCTATCCTTGCAGAAACTTATAAATCCGATTCCGAGTATGCAGCCATTGGAACATCGCTGACCACGGTCGCATCGATGATCACGATTCCCCTCTATATGAGTCTGATGGCGGTCCTCTTCGATTGACTATTGCGATGGATCCATTATTCTACATTAAATTTGCATATTTATCCTATTTTAATGCATATAGCCCTTGAAATATTCATAATTATTGGATAAAGTCGCAAAAAGCTTGCAGAAAGCTTGCAAGGAAGCTCTATGCCCGTACATTTCAAATCAGCATGCCTTGTGCTTGAAGATGGTTCGATATTTGATGGATATTCGATTGGAGCTGATGCCTCCACAGAAGGCGAGGTTGTATTTACGACAGGAATGGTCGGTTACAATCAGTCTTTGACAGACCCTTCGTATTGTGGACAGATTCTTGTGTTCGCCTACCCGCTTATAGGAAACCACGGAGTGCCTCGCCTGCGCACTAATACCCTTGGTATTCCTATCGATTTCGAGTCCGAGAAAATTCAAGTCGGTGCTATTGTGGTCTCAGAGGCTTCTTCTGAACCAAGCCATTACAGCGCTGAACGATCTTTCTCCAAATGGCTCAGCGATGAGAATATTCCTGGAATTGCAGGGATCGATACAAGAAGACTGATCCGCATTTTGCGCGAAGAAGGAGTGATGCATGGCAAGGTGCTCATTGAAGGAACGCCACAGCCTATTAGAAACGAACTCAAATTCAACAGCCCAGTCAAGCTCGTCTCCCCATCGAGTCTAAAGAGATATAGACAAGAAGATGCTCGGTCCAAGGATATCTCATCGGAAAATGAGTTGGAAATACATTGCCAAAGGAAAAATAGCCCAGAGATAAGCGAAAGACCTACCATTGCGCTTATCGATTGCGGCGCCAAGGCAAGTATTCTGCGTATTCTTCTCGATGGTGGCGCCGAAGTGATCAGTCTGCCATGGGACTACCCTCTAGACCAGATCGAATACGACGGTCTTTTTCTCTCGAATGGCCCAGGAGACCCAAAGGCATGCACAAGGACAGTTGCCCATATTAGGCATGCCCTTATTGAATCCAAACCGATTTTCGGAATATGCCTTGGAACGCAGCTCCTTGCCCTTGCCGCCGGCGCCGATACCTATAAGCTAAAATATGGCCACCGCGGTCAGAATCAGCCTGCCATCGAGACAAGAAGCCGACGCTGCTATATAACGAGCCAGAACCATGGTTATGCCATCTGCGAAAATTCCCTTCCACCAGGCTGGGAGCCATGGTTCGTGAATGGCAATGATGGAACCATCGAAGGTATTCGAGCCCTAAAAGCGCCTTTTCGCGCTGTTCAATTTCACCCAGAAGGCTGTCCAGGCCCGCGCGACACTCAATTCCTTATCGAAGAATTCTTGGAAGAAGTAGATATCACAAGCGGCAAAAAGAGGCAGAGATAATGAAAAAAGTGCTGGTGCTCGGCTCTGGAGGCCTCAAGATCGGGCAAGCAGGCGAGTTCGATTATTCGGGATCGCAGGCGCTCAAGGCTCTCCGTGAAGAAAACATCTATACAATCCTTATCAATCCCAATATAGCCACCAACCAGACCAGCGAAGGCATGGCAGATGCGACCTATTTCTTACCCTTGACTCCTGAATTCGTCGCGCAGGTCATAGAAAAAGAGCGTCCCGATGGGATACTTCTGTCTTTTGGTGGCCAGACGGCGCTCAACTGTGGGCTAGTGCTGCACAAAGCCGGCATTCTTTATAAATACGCTGTAGACGTACTTGGCACACCGATCAAAGCAATCGAGCTAACCGAAGATCGCGAACTCTTCGCTAATCATCTGCGCCAACTAGGACTCAAGACGCCAGAGAGCAAAGCAGCTACAAATATCGAAGAAGCACTCGTATGTGGCGACACCATAGGATACCCTGTAATGCTCAGGGCTGGTTTTGCGCTTGGCGGCGCTGGCTCCGGACTATGCAAGAACGAAAAAGAACTTCGAGCACGAGCAGAAGAAGCCCTTGCCCTTTCTCCACAGGTGCTAATCGAAGAATGGCTCGGCGGATGGAAGGAAATCGAATACGAGATCGTGCGAGACAAGGCGGACAACTGTATTGCGATCTGTAACATGGAGAACATCGATCCCCTAGGCATTCATACAGGCGAGAGCATTGTCGTGGCTCCCTCGCAAACCTTAACCGATGAAGAATACCACAACCTTCGAAGCATCGCTCTCAAGCTTGTGCGGAGCTTGGGGATTGTAGGCGAATGCAATATCCAATATGCCTTGGATCCGCATTCGGGCGATTATCGCATAATCGAAGTCAATGCCCGACTTTCGCGCAGCTCGGCTCTCGCCTCCAAAGCTACAGGTTACCCCCTGGCCTATGTAGCCGCTAAACTAGCGCTAGGCTTCCCCCTAACCGATCTGCGCAATAAGATAACGGGGGTCACAACAGCTTGCTTCGAGCCCGCCCTAGATTACTGCGTCATAAAAATGCCGCGCTGGGACCTCGCAAAATTCAAGGAAGTGGATAAACACATTGGCAGCGAGATGAAGTCCGTAGGGGAAGTGATGGCCATCGGCCGCAGCTTTGAGGAGGCGCTCCAGAAGGCTATCCGTATGACAGGCGCAAGCCAGTTTGGCTTACAGAGCGACGGAGGCCGAACAGCTATAGCATCAAGCAAGCTTCGTGCTTCGCTCTCCAAACCCACAGACAAAAGGCTTTTTGCAGTGTATCAAGCTCTTGCGGAAGGCTGGAGCGTGCAAAAAATCAATAGACTCACCGGTATCGATCCCTGGTTCATTGGAAAAATCGATTCTATCAGACAATGCGAATCAGAAATGCAGAAGGCTGCACAAATGGCCAGACAAGCTCAGGTTGCGTCGTCCGCGATAAAACTCGATGACAAGATCGCCACAATACTTGTGCGCGCAAAGCGCCTTGGTTTTTCGGATGCAGGAATTGCTCACATCTTTGGCATTCACGAACTCGAAGTGCGGTATTGGCGTCAGATTCTTGGACTGCAGCCTTCGGTGCGTCAAATTGATACCCTGGCCGCAGAATACCCTGCCCAAACGAATTATCTCTATGTTACCTACGCTCATTCATTTGCATCAAAATCCTTATCGCGCAATTCGGTTATCGCTCCATCCGATGACGTAAAACCATCGCATGGCAGCATCCTTGTCATAGGAAGCGGTCCCTACCACATAGGCTCCAGCGTCGAATTCGATTGGTGTGCGGTCAGCGCCGTCGAAACATGCCGTACTCTTGGCCAGTCTACGATTATGGTCAACTGTAACCCCGAGACCGTGAGCACCGACTACGATATCTGCGATAGGCTATATTTCGAGGAGCTGAACTTCGAGCGCATCATGGATATCTACGAATTCGAAGAGCCATCTGGAATACTACTCTCCATGGGTGGGCAGATCGCCAATAATCTGGCCCTGCCTCTATTCGATGCTGGTGCGCTAATTCTCGGCACATCGCCACAGAACATCGACAAAGCAGAAGATAGACACAAGTTCTCTTCGCTCCTAGACGAGCTTGGCATCGAACAGCCGGCTTGGAGCGAGCTAACCACCAACGAGGAGGCACTTGCCTTTGCACGATCGGTTGGCTACCCCGTCTTAGTGCGGCCGAGCTATGTGCTCTCCGGCGCTGCCATGAATGTAGCTTGGGACGATAAGAGCCTTGCGACCTTCCTTGGACTCGCTTTAGACATCTCCCAGGAGCACCCAGTAGTCATCTCTAAATTCATCGAGCACGCAAAAGAAATCGAAATCGATGCCGTGGCGAAGCACGGAAAGCTCTTATACCATGCCATAACCGAACATCTCGAAAATGCCGGCGTGCATTCGGGCGATGCCACCGTAGTATTCCCAGCGCAGCGACTCTATGTCGAAACGGTGCGAAAAATCATCCGAATAACCGAAAAAATCGCGATCGCCCTCAACATCACCGGTCCTTTCAACATCCAATTCGTCGCAAAGCAGAACCGCGTAATGGTCATAGAATGTAACCTAAGAGCGAGCAGATCCTTCCCCTTCTGTTCTAAGATCTCACGTATAAACATGATAGACCTGGCGACGCGGTCTATGTTAGGTCAAGCAGTACAGGCGCCACCGAACGCGCTATACGACCAGCCTTGGGTCGGAGTCAAGGCAGCACAATTCAGTTTTGCTCGCCTCCATGGTGCGGACCCCGTGCTCGGCGTGGAGATGACTTCGACCGGAGAAGTGGGCTGCATAGGTAGCGAACTAGACGATGCTTTTATGAAGGCGATGGTCTCGGTTGGCTATCCACCCAAAGTCAAGAAGCTGCTTTTGTCGACAGGCCCGCTCGAAGACAAACTCGATTTCCTCGAGAGCGCACAGAAACTAGTCGAAATGGACTGCACCCTCTACGCATCACACGGCACGGCTCAGTTTCTCAAGAAATACGGCATAGAAGTGCAGACACTCCACTGGCCACTCGAGAACGCAGAGCCAAACATACTTACTCTAATGCGCAGCCATGTATTCGACCTCGTGATCAATATCCCAAAAAACAACAGAAAACACGAACTTCAAAACGACTACCTCATCCGCAGAATGGCCATAGACCTCAATATTCCGCTCTTTACGAATATCAAGACTGCGCGCCAGTATATCGAGTCGCTCGCATATTCGAAAAATCATGGTATAGAAATAAAGCCCTGGGAAGAATATCGATAAATAGCTGCAAATCGTTGCCTGAAAAATCATTAACAGATTGCGAAGAAGGTCGGCTTTAGACGAATCGTGAGAAAATAGCGATGAGCGCCGAATAGCTACCTCATATTATTCGAATAAAAATTATGTATGCCGCAGTTCCGGCTCCAATCGATAAAAGCACATTCCTCTTCCATAGATGTAGCAACGCAGTGATTGCCCCTGCGACGAGCGCAGGAATTCCATAAGGCGCGGCGCGAAAATCGATATCTTTATACATAGAAAAGACGAGAATAGCCATCACAACAGCCGGTAGGTATTTCTGAAGAAAATCCAGGAGCTCCGGCGGCTTTCGCACAGAAAAAAATAGAAAAGGCAGCGCACGAGTAAAATAGGTAACAAGCCCCATGACAAGGCATACCAGCACGAAGTAGGTCATGGTCTATCTCCTTTCTCCTCTGAGTCTTGTTTGCTTTTTTCTGAAACGCCTTGGCTGGCTGTGCCGCGAGGCCTTCCTTCTATTCTTTCTCGTAAAAGTGCTAGCGCGCCTGTCGAAATCACCAGCGCAACGAGAAGAAAATTTTTCGGACTTATGAAAAGAGCCAGCACACAGCCGAGCAATGCTGCTAAATAGGGCTCGGGTTTTTTCACCGCCCTTACTTGATCGACGAGCAGCACAATGAATAGCGCTGTAAGAGCAAAATCTAGGCCTGTCGTATTAAAAAGAAACGCCGAGCCCACAAGACTCCCTACCATACAGCCCACAAACCAATAGACCTGGTTGAGCACAGTGATCGCAGCATAGAATTTCGTCTTATCGAGATCAGGGGGAGGCTCGATCGTGGTCAATAGGCCATAGGTCTCGTCTGTGAGGCCAAAGATCAGGTAAGGCTTCCATCTGCCGGCTTTGCTGAATGGCTCAAGGAGCGATAGGCCATAAACCATATGCCGCGCATTCATAATGAGAGTGAGAAGCGCAATTTCAAGAAGCCCTGCCCCACTTTGGATGAGACCTACGGCCATGAACTGAGCCGCGCCCGCATAGATCGCGAGCGCCATAAATGGAGCAAGCCACCATGCCAACCCCGCTGCAACGAGCGTGAGCCCAAAAGCTATGCCCAAAGTAATGTAACCCAAGAGCACAGGTATGCTTGCCTTGAACGCAGCCTTGAACGAAGCGCGAAGGATTGAACTCCGCCCGGATTGGGATGATGATTTTTTGTTCTTCATGGTTGAGATCGCCTTAGAACATCCAATTAGAATCTAGTTTAGCATAAATTATCACCAATACGACCTAATAATAGGACATAAACATGGAGCTGAGTCGCCGCTGTACCTAATGATATAGATAGTAAACTATCCATATAGGTGGGTAAATAATTATCCACTTGAATTCATAAAGAATAATGTGTGCAGAAAGATATCACAATTTATTTTAATGCAGCCTGAAAAGGTTTCGGTTTCTTTCCATTTAGATCGATTTTTCGCATTTTTCTCTTGCTTACTTAATAGCTAAAATTAGGCATGATTTTTGCTTATTTAAAAATGGTTGTTAACCAAGTATTGGATACATATTCTGCCAGGATATGCTACCCATACAATTATCAAGGAGGCTCGTATGAAAAAACGGTATGGTATTATTGTGGCCTGTCTTCTTATTCTCATTACCGTTGTACCAGTATTCGGCCAAGCTACAAAGAAGCAGTTGACCTTTCTATTCATGCCTGGAGTTCAAGATCCATTCTACACGACCATGGAAAAAGGTGTGAGAGCTAAGGCGAAAGAGCTCGGCGTGAATATCATTGTCGCTGAATATCCAAAAGCGTGGGGGCCAGAGTATCAGGTACCAATACTGCAGGCATACGCCCAACGAGGTGGATTTGAAGGTCTACTTATAGCTCCGACTTCTGTCGATGCATTAAAGGCTCCTCTAAAGGCAATCTATGATAAGGGTATCGAAATAATCACCGTAGATACTTTCATTGGCGATGGAGATTATTCAAAACCGAACACCGACTACAATTTCCCCCTTTCCTACATTGGGTCGGACAATGAGTTGGGCGGAAAGATGATCGCGGAGAATCTTGCAAAGCTTGTTGGAGAAAAGGGCAAAGTCTTCTGCCAAGCCACCAACCCTGATGTTTCTTCCGTTGCAGGAAGAGTTAAGGGATTCCGTGAAGGGATTGCTGAATTTCCAAATATGAAGCTCGTCGGTGTTGAGTGGTGCCTTGATGTGCAGCAGAAGGCCCAGGAGCAAACTCTTGCGGCTTTGCAAAAAGATAAGGATATTGTTGGGATATTTGGTGTAAATGTATTCAGTGCTCAAGGCGCAAACCAGGCGGTTGTTAACGCTGGTCTTGTTGGTGCGGTAAAAATCGCCTCGTGGGATGCAACAACAGCCAATATTGAAAACCTAAAAAAAGGCGTGGTCGATCTTGTGCTTGCTCAGAAGCCTGCTGAAATGGGTTCCCTCGGTGTAGAGTGGATGTATAAGTATCTCACTCAAAAAGCACAGGTTCCTAAAAAGATTATTCCAGGGTTTGAATTCTTTACTAAAGACAATGTGAATGATCCTGCGATGCAACAGTATATCTATCAATAATTTAAAAAGATGAATCTCATATCTCCTCTTTCTAAAAATGAGGAGATATGAGATCCTTTTATTTATAAAGAGGCTCAAGAGAGCTGGATAGGATCTTTAAGTACCGAATCCAAGGGATGACATGATGCAAAAAGAACATACTACATCTAGAAGAGCTGATTTGACCTTTTTTGAAACTCCATTTGGTCAGTTTTCTGCACGTAACTGGGCAATGTTCTTTCTTATCATTATGGTCATCATCTTTAGTCTCACTGGTTCAGGATTCTTTGATATTGCGAATTTTCAAAATATTATTCATCTTTCAACTGGCACCTTCCTGCTCGCATCTGCTGAGACCTTAGTGGTTATTACAGGAGGCATCGATCTTTCAATTGGATATGTCTATGGTCTTTCCTCAGTCCTTGGAGCCAAGGTTATGCAAGCACTATCAAGCAGCAATATTTCTCTTGCTTGGGTAATTGTTATTGGAAGTATTGTTGCTTTATGTGTTGCGATTCTACCAGGATTAGGCAATGGTGTTCTGATCACTCATTTCAATGTTCCACCTTTTATTGCAACAATGGGCATGTGGGGGATATGCAATGGCGTGACATTATTTTTTTCTGACGGATTTATGCCTGTCATGGGTGCACCTTCAATCATTAATGATATCGGTAATAGCTATTTTCTCTATATTGATCCTTCTCATAATGTGAGGTTTTTCTCCAAACCTCCTTCCATTCGTCCATCGGAGATTAGAATGCTGATACGCCTTGTACCAAATTCTTTTTTCCTAAGTCTTCTTGTTTTTATTGTGATCAATTTTCTTTTGAGCCGCACAAGGTTTGGGAGACACACATATGCCATCGGAGGTAACAAAGATGCTGCATTGCGGTCTGGCATCAATGTAAACCGACATCTAACCATGATATATACAATCTCTTCTTTTATTTCTGGCCTCGCAGGTCTATTCAATTTATTCCAGACTGGAATAGGAAATTATACGCCTTCAGGAGCAAACTATGAGCTTATGGCTGTTGCTGCTGTTGTGATAGGAGGTGCGAGTCTTACTGGTGGAAAAGGGCGATTATTTGGAACAGTAATTGGAGTGCTCGTTCTTGCAGTACTGGAAAATGGCTTACAAATTGCGGGTATTTCTGCGTTCTATCGCTATATCGGTGTAGGGATTCTCTTGATTATTGCGGTGATTATAGACCGTGCATTCCCAGATTTTTTCTAAGGGGTAGCCAATGACACAAATAGCAGTAAATCATAAAAACCTAACAGCTGAGACAATTGGCAAAAACTGGATTACTCTGTTTTTGGTCATATTGGTTATTGTATTTTCTCTTATAACTCCCGCCTTTTTCAGCATTGATACGCTTCAACTCATCCTTTTTAATGGCACAGAAGTTTTTTTGCTGGGTGCAGCAGAGCTTTTTGTCATTATTACTGGGGGAATTGATCTCTCAGTAGGGTTTGTAATGGGCTTTTCTACCATTATGTCTTCAAAACTCATCGTGATATTTCAAGGTTTTGGTCTTCCGCCATTTATGAGTATCCTTTCTGGATCTCTTATCATGTTGGTAATTGGTCTATTGCCCGGATTAGTCAATGGTTGGCTTGTTGCCTACCTTCGTGTGCCCGCATTTATTGCGACTTTTTCGATGCTTGGAATAACTCATGGTATTTCCGAACTTATGACGCAAGGTGTGCCAACAAAAAATCTACCCTCGTTGGCAGGCATAATCGGGAATGGATCATTTCTCTATATTAGCCCTGATAGGAAGATTCACTTCTTTACTCGCCCACAGGTAGCCAGAGGACAGATTGTCGTTTCAATCTTGCCAAATATGGTGGTTTTTGCCTTTATCTTTATTCTGATATTTTCATTCTTGCTGAGCAAAACAAAGTTTGGTCGACATCTCTATGCGATCGGAGGGAATATCGACGCAGCAATCCGCTCTGGAATCAATGTAAAAAAAGATCTTCTTAAAGCATATATGATCTCTTCTTTTTTTGCGTCTCTTGCGGGAATTAGCTATGTGATGAAATATATTACAGGAAAACCTGATGCAGGGGCGGACCTTCTTTTGGATAGTATTGCGGCAGTAGTTATTGGAGGAGCAAGCATGGCTGGAGGTTCGGGGACGATGGGAAGAACAATACTTGGCGCTCTTGTCATTGCAGTGGTACAGACTGGTTTGAGGATTATAGGCATGCAGACGTTCATGACGTATATCCTTGTGGGTTCAATATTGATTATCGCAGTAATATTGGATCAAGTTTTCCCTAATCTCAATCGCTAGATGATTGATCATAAAAAGCAGGGAGGAGCTATGCCCCATATTCTTGAAGTAAAAAATATCACTAAACGCTTTGGTGGTTTGACTGCTGTAGATGATGTAGGTTTCTATGTCGATCATGGGGAAGTGGTCGCACTTGTTGGCGATAATGGTGCAGGCAAGTCTACATTGATCAAGGTCATTTCAGGTGTATATAAACCTGACGCTGGGGAAATATTTCTCAATGGCTCCAAAATCCATATTGAGTCGCCAATCGATGCGATCAACTATGGTATTGAGACAATCTATCAAGACCTTGCTCTTGCAGAAAATCTCGACGTTCCTTCGAATATCTTTCTTGGTAGAGAAATAACGAAAAAAAAAGCTGGCCTTATTCCTGTTATCCATCAGGAATATATGCTTGAAGAGTCTCGCAAAGTTCTCGATCGGCTTGACATTGAGATTCCTTCACTTAAATCCAATATACGCAACCTATCTGGAGGTCAGCGACAGGCCGTTGCGATTTCTCGATCGATATACTGGAATGCTCAAGTTCTTATTATGGATGAACCTACGGCAGCGCTTGGTATATCTGAACAGAAAAAAGTACTTGAATTGGTGAGCTCGCTGCGAAAGCAGGGCATTGCGATTATCATTATAAGCCATCAGATGTATGATGTCTTTTCAGTTGCTGATAGAATAATCGTTATGAGACGAGGAATTAAAGCCGGTGAACGACTTGTGAAGGAAACGACAAGCGAAGAAATTGTGAGCTTGATTGTTGGAGCCGAGACAGTCGAAAAAAAATAGCGATGAAGTTTTTTACACGTACCTTCAATTCGTTTCTCATCATTATTCTATTGCAGGCAGTGCTTGTTATTGTGTTTGTGTCAGGACGCGTATCTAAGAGTCAAGAGGCAGATTTTCACCAAGAACTAAAAGACGAAGCCCTCAATGTATATGACAATTTTAATGCATGGAAAAGAGTTCTATGGGGCGCTATTGTCGATCTCAATCAATCTCAACAGCTGAGGAAGATCGCGGATGCGCAGCCTGCAGGGGATCTTCCTCCTGATCTGATTGCAATGATACAAAAAGCTGCAGCTCTTGCGAATTGTGAATTCATCACTGTAAGAAATAACTATTCCTCCAAAACAGTCGCGATAAAGCTTTCTGATGATATCTTGCCCGCGCCCAATGTCGAGGATTTGTGTATTGATAGACCCCATCCCTACATAGAAATGCTCTTTTCAAATGGCGCTCTGTATTTTACAGGGAATCTACGCATTACGACATCCCATGATCAAAGCATCGATATCTTCTTAGCTAAAATAGTAAATCCTGGATTGATGACTCAATTGAGTTTCAATAAAAAAACAAAGTCAGTAGCTTGTTTTGACCATTATCTTGTAGGAAATGCAGCGCTTGGATCAGATTTTCTAGATATGATGGAAAATATGAAATTTGAGAACGCATATGCGCTTATCAATCAATTTTTTATTGAAGGAGAAACCTATGGGCTTATTCTTCAGCAATCGGGCACAGTAAAATTCTGCAGAAACAACCATGAGTTGAGAAAAACTCTTTTTGTCTGTACCTTTCTTTCAAGAAAAGACTATAAAGCACGCATTACATTCATCAATCGTTCAGTTTTACTGATCAGTATTCTTGTTGCTATTTTTACTATTGCGATGAGTGTTGGGTTGAGCAAGGCAGTTACAGATCCAATACGTCAGCTTAGAAACGCCATGGTTGGTCTTAAACGTGGAGAAAGGATAACTAGACTCCCCACGCCGCACACAGAGGAGATTGCTGATCTTTTTCATGGCTTTGATGAAATGTCGGTGCAAATTGCACAAGACAAACAGGAACTTTCGCTTCAACTCAATGAAATAACTCATATCAAAGACTATACAGATACGATATTCGATTCAATTCAAGAGAAAATCCTTGTTATCAATAGTGCATTCATAATAGAAAAAGCAAATCAATCATTCCTCAATTACTGTGGGAAAGCCGAAAACATGGTTGTTGGGTGCAATATTGATGAGGTTTCTCTTGCGCTTTTCGATGAGCCGATTCATGCAAGCATTCGAGCCATTATAACTGCTGCGAAACCTATGGATACCCAGATACGACGTAGCACTCATGGCCATTCTTTTGAAATCAAATTCTACCCTCTCCTAGATAAGGAGCGGGATCCTCCTTCAATCAATTGTATTATGATCATCGAAGATGTAACTGCACGCCTTGCTTATGAAGAAAAGATCCGCCTTGCTGAAAAACTCGCGAGTCTTAGTATGCTTTCTGCAGGGGTTGCACATGAGATCAATAATCCCCTTAGTTCCATCTTGATCAATATTCAGAATCTAATCAGCACTGAATACGTGCCAGAGCGGCTTGAAGATCTCAAGCTTATAGAACAGGAAACCAAGAGGATTGCTCGGATTGTACATAATCTTCTAGAATTTGCATCTTGTTCCACAAAGGTTGAGCGCATTACTGATGTTAATTATTCCGTTGAAAAAGTATTGAGACTATTAGGCTACTCAATAAAGAAGGAAAGCTCCATCATCATATCCACGGAATTAAGCGCATCATTGCCCCATGCGGCGATACGAGAAGATGAGTTCAATGAAATCCTTATCAACCTTATCAAGAATGCTATTGAAGCTATAGGTTCAGAAGGGCAGATAACCATTAAAACAATATATCTGCAGGAAAAATCTATGGTAGAATGCAGTGTTGATGATACTGGCCAGGGAATCCCGGAATCCATTTTGCCAAGGATTTTCGATCCTTTTTTCTCAACAAAGGGAGATTATGGCAATAGTGGACTAGGCCTTTCAATAGTTTATGGGCTAGTTCAAGAATTCAATGGTGAGATCGAGGTTGAGAGCAAAGAAGGATATGGATCTTGTATACGAATACGATTGCCCGTTGCAAATCTTTCTCTCTAGGTTTTACCTAAAAGAAGGGTGTAAATGACAACTGTCCTAATCGTCGATGATGAAGAGGGCATTCGCCATGGTCTTTCTCGCTTTCTTGAGCGAGAGGGTTATGCAGTTGAGCTTGCAGAGGATAGTGTACACGCTGAATCTATATTGAAGAATAAGAAAATTGATTGTGCAATACTCGATCTTCGTCTTAAAGAGCCCATAACTGGGCTCGATTTGCTCGCTAAAATCAAGGAAGAAGATCCAGAAATACCCGTTATTATCATTACTGCATATGGAAGCATAGAATCCGCAATTGAAGCAATGAAACGAGGGGCGTCAGATTACATATTAAAACCGATAGACAATGAATCGCTATTGACTCTCATAAAGAGAAATCTCGAGATTGCGCAGTTAAGACGAGATAATAGATATCTAAAAAATGAATTGCTTCAAAAAGAGTATCAGCAAAATATAATAACAAAAAGCTCTGTCATGCTAGAAATTCTTGCAAAACTTAATAGTGTCAAAGACAGTACAGCTTCGATCCTTATTACAGGGGAAAGCGGAGTAGGTAAAGAGGTCTTTGCCCGCTATGTACATTTTACATCTATTCGCAACTCTGGGCCATTTGTAAGCATCAACTGTGCAGCGCTTTCAGAAGACCTCTTACTCAGCGAACTTTTTGGTCATGAGAAGGGTGCCTTTACTGGCGCAATCGAACGAAAAATTGGCAAATTTGAATTGGCAAATGGTGGCACCCTTTTTCTCGATGAAATTGGCGACATGTCTCTTTCGACACAAGCAAAACTCTTGCGAGTGCTCGAAGAGAATAGCTTTGAGCGAGTGGGCGGAACAAAGCGAATCAATGTTGATATTAGGATAATCACAGCAACGAATCATAAACTCCATGAACTCATTCGAGATGGTCGATTTAGAAGCGATCTTTATTATCGCATTGCAACTATTGAGATATATTTACCGCCATTGCGAAGCCGCAAAGAAGATATTCCCTACCTCGCAGAGCATTTTATTCAACATTATGCAGAACGATATCACAAGCAGGTAGAAGGTCTAAGCCCAGAAGTTCTACAGCGATGGTTATCCTATGACTGGCCAGGCAATATTCGCGAGCTACAAAATGTTGTGCATCAATCGGTATTGCTATGCACAGGCAGCAGAATAGAAGTCGATTGTTTGCTAGATGGCTTGATAGATGCTAATAACGGGCATTCTCAAATACAAATCGATACCGAAGAAACGAATGGTCCTCTTCACTCCTTAAAAGAAGGATCACAGCGGGTGATAGAAAAATTTGAATGCCAACAGATTCAGCTAGCTCTCTCCCTTACCAAAGGAAACAAGAGCAAAGCCGCGCGTATGCTAGGAATTACAAGAAAAACTCTTTTAGATAAAATGAAAAAATATTCGCTATTATCAACATGAGCTAAGAAGAATTAAATGCTGACTATAAAAGGAACTGGTTGCGCCCTTATAGATTATCTCTATTCGGATATTCGATTGGACTCTGAGGTCTTTAAGAGGTATCGATCGAAAAAGTCAGGGGATGGCGGGCTTGAGCCAGGAAAATTGGTCTTTGTTGAGAATTTGGAACGGTTTGCGGATAGACCTTTTTCTGAGATTCTGAACAATCTCACTGGGGGGAGAAAGCCAGATCGCGCCAATATAGGAGGACCTTCAATGGTCGCGCTCATCCATGCAGCGCAGATGCTTGAAGGTCACAAGGTTCAGGTGCAATTCTATGGCGCGCGTGGCAATGATGAAAGCGGGCAAGCCTTGATGCAGATTGTTGAACAGGTCCCTCTAGATACCAGCGATTATATCGTATTAGACGGTGAGACGCCCTTTACTCAAGTATTTTCTGATCCTACTTATGACAATGGCCATGGCGAAAGAACTTTTATAAATGGTAGAGGAGTTGCCGACCTCTATAATGCGGATTTCCTGACTTCAAGCTTTTTTGATGCTGACATTGTGGCATTTGGCGGAACCGCGTTAGTGCCTGAAATTCATGACAAGCTTGCATCTTTATGCCGCCACGCTCAGCATGCGGGCGCTATCGTAGTGGTCAACACAGTGTACGATTTTTTATGTGAGCGAAAAAATCCAGGATATTGTTGGAGCCTTGGAGGTGAAGAAGCCGCATATCCATGGATAGATATGCTTATTGTGGATCGCGAGGAAGGCATGAAACTCAGTGGTGCAAAGAACATCAAAGAAGCACTTGCATTCTTTAAGGCGCAGGGGACTAGTGCTGCGATTATCACTGATGGCGCGCGGGATATCCATTTTTATTCTGATGGCAGGCTTTTTAGGCCATGTGAGGCGTCGCTTGCAGTATCTGAAGAGGTTACAAGAATATTGAAGAGTCCCGACAAGCCTCAGGGAGATACTACTGGCTGTGGGGACAATTTTGTGGGAGGAGTGCTCGCTTCTCTAGCCTTGCAGAGCGAGGCAGGCTGTAGAAGAGGCAGCTTTGATATAATTCAAGCCTGTGAAATGGCGATTGTTTCAGGCGGTTTTGCCTGCTTCTATTTGGGAGGGACCTATCTCGAGCGCTATCCTGGCGAAAAGCAAGAGAACGTCATGCATCTACTCGATCTCTATCATAGGCAGCGTCAAGGTTAGACTGATGAAGTATTTTGTACAATTTGGCGCAGGAAATATTGGCCGCTCCTTTATTGGCCAGCTTTTCAGCAGGGCGGGCTATGAAGTAATTTTTATCGAGAGTGCTTTGCCTTTAGTCCGCATAATCAATAAAAAAAGAGAATATCGCATTATTATCAAGAGAAATGATACACCCGATGAAGAGATAGTAATCCGCAATATTCAGGCGCTCCATATCGACGAAACGCAAGCAGTGCGTAATGCGATTCTTAAGGCAGATTATGTGGCAACGAGTGTCGGGGCCTCTGCGCTTTCAGCGGTGGCACCTATTCTTGCGGATGGCATCGAATTTCGTTTTGTCCAGCGGCCTCATAAACCAATCGATATCATCATTGCTGAAAATATTCGCTATGGAGCTGAATATCTTAAAAACCTGTTGAGTGCGAGGCTGCCTGAAGGTTTCCCTCTCGATGCCTATGTAGGACTTGTCGAAACCTCGATTGGTAAGATGGTGCCCATAATGCGTAAGGAGGACATTGCAAACGATCCTCTTATGCTTTTTGCTGAAAAATATAATGAGCTTATTGTCGATAGGAATGGATTTAAGACTGAGATACCAGCGCTTTCCACAATTACTCCTGTTGATAATATCAAAGCATATGTGGACCGAAAACTCTTTATCCACAACCTCGGACATTCCGCTATTGCCTATATTGGATACGCTAACTTCGCGAATGATCCCTGCCTGCAATATATCTGGCAGGCGCTTGAGAAACCCGATATTGCTAACAAAGCTCACGCAGCAATGACACAGGCAGCAGTAGCCCTTGCCAAAGAATATCCAAACGATTTTGAGATTTCCTCCCTCAATGCATATATCGAGGATTTGTTTGTGCGATTTTCAAATAAGGCTTTGGGCGATACCATCTATCGGGTGGGACGCGACCTCTATCGAAAGCTTGCGCACGACGAAAGGATTATTGGGGCCATGATACTTGCGGCTCAGCATGGTCTACCATTCGATGCGATTGCACAAGTGTTCAGCGCAGCACTTCGCTTTAGAGCTACGGACGAAGAAGGTGCTCTGTTTCCGCGAGATGCCGAATTTAAGGCCTATTTATCTTCACATGATATAGACAGCATGTTCAGAGAAGTGTGTGGGCTTTCTCTTCAAGATCCTGTGGAAAGCATAGTGTATGATCGGCTTGTTCAATATGTGAAAAAATAGAGCATGATTGAATTCGTTATATTGAAAGGGGGCTTCAAATGCCACATGAAAAAACGTTGATAGATCAGGCGCTTACTGTAGGAAAAGGTGTTCTTAGGCTTGAGCCAAACTGGGTACCGCGCGCTTTCTGTGTTCCAGGCAGGAGGCTTAGGTTACATCCCAACGACTACTATGCGTATGGGCCCCGCCGCGGAGGAATAGATGAACGATGGTTTTCGTCAACAACAAAGGCGGACAACGGACCGCTAACAACAACCTATGAAGGTCTCTCGTTTATCTGGATCGACGAAACTCACCATGTTCTCCTAAAGGATGCGATTGATACCATGGGCAATGAAATCCTTGGCGAGAATATCATGAAAAAGTATGGAGGATGGCGAGCTTATTCAAAATTTTTCGATAACCTAGGTCCTTTGCCCCTTCATCTGCATCATACAGACAAGATGGCTGCTCACATAGGACAATTAGGTAAACCTGAATCCTATTATTTTCCTACACAACTCAATAATCACGGAGGTGCCTTCCCCTACACCTTTTTTGGCCTCAACCCAGGCACAACCAAGGATCAAATAAAGGCATGCATTGCGGATTGGGAAAAGCGCGATAACAATATCCTCGCGCTCTCCCGCGCCTATATGCTCAAGCCAGGTACTGGATGGGATGTGCCTCCTGGAATTCTGCATGCGCCTGGCTCGCTTTTGACCTATGAACCTCAACGGGCCTCGGATGTCTCAGCAATGTTTCAAAACATCGTGTGGAATGCATATACCGCAAAAGAGTTGCTTCAAAAGGATATCCCAGAAGAAAAAAGAGATGACCTCGATTATTACATCGAACTGCTCGATTGGGAACTCAACATTGACCCACTTTTCTATGAACACCGATTCATGGAGCCAAAACCTGTAAAACCCCTCGAAGAAATGCGCGCGCAAGGCTATGAAGAATACGATATCGTCTATAAGAATGAATACTTCTCTGCCAAAGAGCTTACGATATTGCCAGGTCGCTCAGCGCTTATCAAAGATAAAGGACCCTATGGCGCGATTGTTGTACAAGGCCACGGCAGCTTTGGGAGCCTCACTATAGAGTCACCGGCGATGATTCGCTTTGGACAAATGACTCAGGATGAGCTATTTGTCACAAACAATACCGCTAAGGAAGGAGTGCTCATCACGAACACAAGCAGCACCGATGCGCTTGTAATGCTCAAGCACTTTGGGCCAGCAGCATGAGAGAGAAAAAAGAAAAAGATACGCATTGAAAAGATAGCCTGTTTGGAAGGCAGGGGGAGCATTCTAAGCAACAGAATGGTGTGCGCGGTATTCGTTTACTTCTGAGACTTGCTCTGGCGAGGAACCGGTAGGTACTCCACTCCTCCTTGTTGTTTTACTGGCTGCGGATACAACATCATAAGCTGCAATATCTCGTTGGGCATGTCAGTATTGACTGGCAGGCCAAGCGAACGGGCTTCTTCGGCCGAGATAGGATAATCATGTGTCCACATGCCGGTCGCCAGTTTTGTCGCCAACGCAGCCGCGGCATCCTCTTTCATGTGTCTGCTCAATAAGCTGGTGGCCGCTGCTTCGAGTTGTTGAATTGCTTTGCGCCCAATATCCGCCATAATTAAAGTCTGATCTTCAACCTCGGAAATCGGCTTCTGGTCGATTACCTTGATAAAAGAGGCAGCTGGGTATTGTCCTATTTGTGGGTCAATCGGCCCAAGGACGGAGTGCTTGCACATGACGATTTCATCCGCGGCCAGTGCAATCAATGTACCGCCTGACATGGCATAATGGGGAACAAAGACAGTGACCTTGCCTTTGTGAGCTTGAATTGCGCGTGCAATCTGGAGGGCAGCCAACACAAGTCCGCCTGGTGTGTGCAGTATGATGTCTAGCGGCATATTATCATCTGTCATCTGAATAGCGCGTAAAACTTCCTCGGAGTCATTCACATCGATGTACCGCATCAACGGAAATCCCATAAGGCTCATTGTTTCCTGTCTATGTACAAGGAGAATCACGCGTGAGCCGCGCTTTTTTTCAATCTGGGCGATTTTGTGGGCGCGCATTGTATTGAGATAACGCCGCTGCATCACTGGTTGCAATGTCGAAATCATGAGGAAAATCCAAAAGATATCAATTATGCCCATAGTAACCCTCCCATTTTATAAACTGTAAGAATACAATAATTCTCTCATGTATATCGGTAAACTACCACCACCAAAGGTGATAGTTTTCCAAGATTGAATAATAAGCAACCCTAACAATGTAAGCAATAAAAGCGCTCATGGATTGCCACAGAATTTAAGAAAGCTCATGGATTGCCACAGAATTGTCGTACGCTTCTCTTGTTGTATGTGTCACAGCTCTATTATTGTTCGAGTAGGTTCTATCGCTAGTATAAGGGCGCACCAATTCAGGCTATACTATTTGAATTGGTAGGTAGCTATGTTCGCTCCTATGCTAATTCGATTCAGCGTTCAATTATTTTAGAATAGGGAGGCAAGACTATGGATTTGGAAACAGTAAAGTTGTTTTCGCTTTATAACAAAACAACAAACGTAAAGATGAACAAATTTATATCTACACTGAGCAACGAACAATGGGAAAAGAAATTCGACTGCTTTTTCCCTTCGGTGAAATCGCTTTGCAATCATATCTATGCCACAGACATAAACTGGTTAAAGCGCTTCTCTACATTGAGGGAATTTCGGTTTATTAAGCACGATGTATTCAAGAAGGAAATAAAGTTCGGCGAAGTTGTCATAGGCGACACCGAACAATACTTACAATCCAGGGCTGAGCTCGACGAAATCATAGAACAATTTGCCAATGAATTGACGGCCGAGGACCTCACAAAGCGATTGAAGTACAAAGACCCGCACGGGAACGAGCACGACAATCCATTTGGCGGCATGATACTCCATATGTTCAACCATGAAACGCATCATAGGGGCATGATATCCGTCTATCTAGAGCAGCTCGGCATCGAAAACGACTATAGCAATTTGTCCGCGATATTCTAAAAAGAACCTCGCGCTATATAGTAAGGCTTGCGATTTACGATAACGCAAAGCCTACG
>Ga0208460_10000800_pt1 | contig 20626 bp, 14 predicted proteins | sample AD_STIC10_MetaG_FD_184436 | JGI IMG/M metagenome (GOLD analysis project Ga0208460, IMG submission 184436) | Active sludge microbial communities of municipal wastewater-treating anaerobic digesters from USA - AD_STIC10_MetaG (SPAdes) (version 2) | ecosystem: Engineered > Bioreactor > Anaerobic >... | reverse complement strand
GCGGCGCGCACGATCGCTCAGACTGGCACAGGCCTTTGCCGCCACCTGTTTGAGCGGCAAGGTGACATTGGCACCGGCGCCACCGAGGTCGGCAAACTTCTTCAGCGCTGCGGCAAAGCCTTCGGCGGATGTTTCAATGGGTCGGTATTCGAGGGCAATGCCCAACTGCCGCGCAAACGCGTTGTGGATTCTTGGCGACAACGAATGCGCCACCGGCTGGCCGAACACCGCGTACTGCGCTGGCTCGCTGGCAGTCATGTAGGGCACGCGGGTTTCCGATTCGACCATCTGCATGGCGGTTCTCCAAGTCTGATGTTGCGGGATCTTTCTAGTCTGCGCGCAACCAGCGCGCGGCATCAATCGCGTAGTAACTCAGGATGGCATCCGCGCCGGCGCGCTTCATGCCGAGCAGGGCTTCCAGCACCACCGCACGCTCGTCCAGCCAGCCGTTCTGCGCGGCGGCCTTGAGCATGGCGTACTCGCCGCTGACCTGATAGACAAACGTGGGCATGCCGAAATGTTCCTTCACGCGCTGCACCACGTCGAGATACGGCAGGCCGGGCTTGACCATCACCATGTCCGCGCCCTCGGCGATATCGAGTTCGACTTCGCGCAGCGCCTCGTTGCTGTTGCCGACATCCATCTGGTAGGTGTGCTTGTCGCCCTTGCCGAGATTGCTCGACGAGCCAACGGCGTCGCGGAACGGGCCGTAGAACGCCGATGCGTACTTGGCGGAGTAGGCCAGGATGCGGGTGTTCACGTGACCGGCGGCTTCAAGCGCGCTGCGGATGGCACCGACGCGTCCGTCCATCATGTCCGAAGGTGCCACGATGTCGTAACCGGCCTCGGCCTGGGCCAGCGCCATCTTCACCAGCGCCTCGATGGTCACGTCGTTGAGCACATAGCCGGTGTCATCGATGATGCCGTCCTGCCCATGCGTGGTGTAGGGATCCAGGGCCACGTCGCCGATCAGGCCAAGCCCGGGATGGCGTGCCTTGAGCGCACGTGCGGCACGCTGGAACAGGCCCTGGGGATTCCAGGCCTCGCGCGCGTCCAGGCTTTTCAGGTCGCCTTCGATGGCAGGAAAAAGCGCGAGCGCCGGAATGCCAAGCTCGACGCACCGGTCGGCCACGCCGAGCAGGCGATCGATGCTCAGGCGCTGCACGCCCGGCATGGACGCCACGTCCTGCGCGCGATCCTCGCCATCGATGACGAAGGCCACCATGATCAGATCCCCGGCATGCAGGCGGGTTTCGCGCATCAATTCGCGCGAGAAGGCATCCTTGCGCATGCGACGCGGCCGGATATGCGGATAGGTCATGACATTCTCGACTTGGAAACACCGCCATTGTAATGAATCCGGCATTCACCCCGCAGCCACGACGGACCTGCCTCACCCCTGCAAGCGCAGTGCACGGCCCTTGCAGCCTTGCATTGCGAATCGCGTGCTGTTCTGATTGCCCTCGGGTTCCGTTGCCTGGGGCAAGCGCGCCGTATTGCGGCTGCCGCGCCGTGACGGAAGTGTAGGGGCGATATCCTGTTTGCAGATTGAAAGCCGAGGCTGCCTTGAGCGGAATCCTGATCGTCGAGCGCTCGACCACCTTGAACCATCTGCTGCGACGCACGCTGGCGGCGGCGGAGCTTCCGGTGCGCGCCGAGATCGGCAATTACCTGGAAGCCTGCGACCACCTGCGTCGCCTGGGCAACCCGGCGTCCAATGCCTTGCCGTACGCCCTCGCCGTGATCGGAGCGCCGGCCCGCATGACACGTGAGTTCCGCGCCCTGCTCGAATACACCCGCGATGCCGCCGATGCGCCGGCAACCTTGCTCATGGCGCACGAGGAAACGGCTGAAATCCGCGCCTGGAATGCGGCAACCCTGCGTGGCCAGGTGCTGCTGTGGTCGCAGTTCAGTCGCATCCCGGCCAGCGTACGCGAGTTGGCACCCGAGGAAATCGGCCTCGATGCCGCGCCCGCCGATGCCGCCGACCGTATCCGCATCCTGTTTGTCGATGATTCCAAGAGCGTGTGCCAGGCCTACAGCGACATGCTGGAGCGCCAGGGCTATCGGGTGGATGTCGCCGCGTCCATCGAAGAAGCCGAACGGCTGGTTGAATCCTGCGACTACGACATGGCCATCGTCGACTACTTCCTGCCGGATGGCAGTGGTGATGAGTTGTGCCGCAAGTTGTGCCAGCGCAATCCGGCACCGCTGGTGGCCGTCATCACCGGCACTTACCGCGAGGACATCATCCGCCGTTGCCTGCAAGCCGGGGCCAGCGAATGCATGTTCAAGAACGAGGCGCGCGACCTGTTTCTCACCCGCGTGCGCACTCTGGCCCGAACCATCGAGATGCGCAAGACGGCAGACCTCGGTCGCGAACAGCTCGACGGCATCCTCGGCTCGGTCGGTGATGGCGTGCTGGGCGTCGATGGCGAAGGTCGCATCAGCTTCATCAATCCCACCGGCTTGCGCATGCTCGGCTACGCCGACGAAGACGATCTCCTCGGCCTGCTGGCGCAGGCCACCGTGCATCCGCAGGAAAATCCGCGCAGTTCACCGTTGGTGCGTGCCTATCGCGATGGCATCCCCATGCACCGCGTGGAAACCATGTTCCGTCGTCGTGATGGCAGCGGGGTGCCGGTTGAGTATGCCGTGCTGCCGCTGTCCTCGCACCGCCAGACACAAGGCGCGGTGGTGGTGTTCCGCGATATCGCCGAACGGCGCACCGCCGAGCGCTTGCGCTGGGAGCTCAGCCACGACCCGCTGACCGGTTTGCCGAACACGCGTCACCTGCGCCAACGCCTGATTGCCGAGCTGACCCGCCTGCGCGAGCGCGGAGGTTATTCGGCCCTGCTGCAGGTCGAGCTGGATCGTGAGGAAGATCAGGATCCGCCACGCGGTGATGAATTGCTGCGCACCGTGGCACATGCGCTTGCCCACCGCCTGCGCGAAGGTGACGTGCTTGCGCGCGGCGAGGGCGATGCCTTCCTGCTGCTGCTGACCCAGGTACAGGTCGACAACATCGATGTGTTGCGCAGCAGCTTCCAGCAGTTGCTGGATGGGCGCGAATACACGGTCGGCGGCAATTCGCGCACGGTCAAGGCACGCATCGGCGCGGAACTGCTGACGCCGGGCGCGCTGACTGCGGATGAAGTGCTGGAGCGTGCACGCGCGGCTGCACGCGGCAAGAATCCGGACGAGCCGGGCGACGCCGGCCCGGTGGGCGAACAGACGCTGGTGACACCGATAAACAATCCCAGCGAACGCCTGCGGCTTGCCTTGGAGCAGGCGCGCTTTGTCATGCTGGTGCAACCCGTGGTTGCGCTTGCCAACCTGCCTGAAGGGTCCGCTCCGGTGGCCGAGGATTTTGGCTGGCGGTTCGACCAATTGCGCCACGATCCCTTGTTTGCGGTGCAACTGCGCATGGTCGGCAAGGATGGCCAACTGATCCAGCCGCGTGCCTTCATTCCACTGGCCGAGCGCGTCGGCATGGTTCAGCGCATCGACCTGTGGGTGATCCATGGCCTGCTCAATCACCTGGCCACAAGCGGCGCAGCGCGCGCGCGCGTTGGACTGATCGCGCGGCTGTCCCCGGCCACCGTGGCCGACCCCGAAGTGCTTGCGGAAATCGAGAAGGCCATCGTGGACACCGGGGTTGCGGCGTCCTGCCTGCTGTTCGAGATCAACGACAGCCCCGAGCTTTCCAACCTGCCCGCCGCCCTGCATTTCATCGCCCGCCTGCGCGCGATGGGCTGCCGCTTCATCATCAACGGCTCGGATGCCGAAGCCGGCCTGCTGCCCTTCCTGCATGCGCAGCACCAGCCCGGCAACATGGTGCGCGTGGATCGCAGCATCGTGCAGGACATCGTCAACGACGAACGCAACCTCGACAAGATCACCGCCATCGCCCAGCTCGCCACCTCCTTGCAGATGCGTGTGGTGGCGGGAGAGGTCGACAACGATGCCACCCTGCTGGCCTTGCGCGGCGCAGGCGTCGATTACCTGCAGGGCGGCCGTCTGGGGCAGGCGCGGCTGATCAAACGCGTCGACTTCTCTGCGCTGCGCACGCAGGCCTGAGCGGAGCAAGCTCCGCTCTACATCAATGGTGGAATCCGCCCGGCTCTTGTAGAGCCGAGCTTGCTCGGCTGATCACCGGCGCCGCGCGGAACGGAGCAAGCTCCGCTCTACATCAATGGCGGAATCCGCCTAGCCCTTGTAGAGCCGAGCTTGCTCGGCTGATCACCGGCACCGCGCCAAGCGGAGCAAGCTCCGCTCTACTTCAATGGCGGAATCCGCCCGGCCCTTGTAGAGCCGAGCTTGCTCGGCTGATCACCGGCACCGCGCCAAGCGGAGCACGCTGCGCTCCACATGAACATGGCTTTCGTCGCGCGCTCACGCGGATCAACGCGGTCACTTTCCGATTTCGTCATTCACAAGCCCGACAAAGTCCCCATGATTTCGTGGACGAATACGTCTTGACGCAAAATGCACGAGTGACCGAACATGCTTGAAATGCTCGGATCTCCGGATCTAGGAGTAGCTTATGGGTAAAGGAGTAAACATGATTCTCAGATACATTGTTCTGAGCATAGGTTTGGACATTCTGCTTCTCTGGGCACGCGCCGTTCTATCTCGCTTTCTGCAGACTTACGATTCGATTGCGGATGCAGCGATTCTTGATGAATTCAAGCGCATCGCTCGCTGGAACATGTACGGGGCGCTTGCTTTCCTTTTTTGTGGCGGTGCCGGCATCCTTTGGGGTGTCCTGCTCACCAGACAACAAGGACTATTGGGCACGTTCATCGTGCTCGCGATCACTCTGCCTTCGCTGTTCATCTCCCTGAGCACACGAGCCCTCGAGCAGAAGGCGCGTAGTTTGCCAAGCGCGGCAGCTCTGCAAACGGAGTATCGCCGGGTAGCTGAGGCATGGGTGCACAAGGTTCTGCCGGATTTCTAGGGAAACTCTGATTTTGCTCGTCATCCCGGAATCGCGAAGCGATATCCGGGATCCAGTGCCATTGCATTTCAACGAGTTGTGAAATAGTCACTGGGTTCCCGCCTTCGCGGGAACGACGAAGATTGGGATCAATCAGAGTTCCCCTTACCATTCCAGAGCGACTTCCAGTCAACCCGGTTGGGTGATGCCGCTGGCCTGAGCGTTCGGGCCTCTGCTGCCTGTTGAATGGTTCCTCTGTTGCATCCATTCTTGGCATCTACTCGCATTTGGTCAGCCGATGAAAATCCCCAGCGCAAAGCCATACCGTTTCTCGCTGATCATCGCGGGCCTGGTGTCCGTTCTTGGTGCATTGACCACCCTGGCTTCTCTGTTCTTGATGCTGATGGTCGCTGCGCCTGCAAATCCCATTCAGGCGGCAATTTTTCAGGGTGCGAGTACTCGCCTTCTGCCCTTGTTGGTCTTGGGATTGTTGATGCTTGCGTTTGGGCTCTTGTGCCGCGCCGTGTTTCATATCGCCCTAATCGTGCGCAATCGTGACTCTGGCTAGCACTTGGCCTGTATCAACCGCAGCTCCGGATATCGCTTCGCGATTCCGGGATGACGGGCAAAATCAGAGTTTCCATAGGGAAGGTCTGAACAAGTATTGTCGCGAGCAAGCTCGCTCCCACCATTGCTTGATTTTGTGGGAGCGAGCTTGCTCGCGACGAATGAGTTCCGTACTTGTTCAGAGTTTCCCTAGTGTCACACCCTCAATGGCACCTGCTCGTGCAGGCGGTCACGCTGCCCGCCGATGACGCGCAATGCATAGTGGTAGCCGACTTCCACGGCGCGTTCGTAGGATTTCCAGTCCAACAGGCCGATATCGGTCACCGGCGGCTTGAGCAACAGTTTGGCCAGGTGATGACGGTCCGCGCTGGCAATTTCCGCGTTGACCATGCCGGATCGAATCAGGATGTCGAAGATGCCGGGTCGCGCGTTGCGCTTGAAGTCGAATATCAGCTTCCACCAAGGCGGCGTGTAGTACTCCTCCAGCGTGGTGCGCAGGGCATCGTCGGCACCGATGTCCACGGCGGCAATGTCGCCGGGCTGCTGCGCGTGCATGATGTCGGTCGGCAGGTTGTTCATCACCGCGCCGTCCACATACACCTGGCCGTGGTGGCAAACCGGCGGCAAGACACCGGGAATGGCGCAGCTGGCACGCAGCCACAGCCACAGGGGTCCATCGCGGTGGGTTACCAGCTGGCCCGAGCTCAGGTTCGAAGAGCAGCAAAAATACGGCAGCGGAAGATCGGTGATGTCGCGTGCGCCGAACTGCTCGCGAAGCAGCATGGCCACGCGCCGGCCACGGGTCAGTGCCACCATCGGCAGCGTGTAGTCGCGCAAGGGTCGACCACTGACGAAGCTGCGGTAGTAGTTGTCGAACATTTCCTCGTCCGACCATTCCAGCGCAACCCCGGCGCCGATGATGGCGCCGATGCTGGTGCCGCCGACGCAATCGATTTCCAGGCCGGCCTCACGCAAGGCGCGCACCACACCGATCTGGGTGAATCCGCGCGCGCCGCCACCCGAAAGCACCAGGCCGAGGCTGCGACCGGTGAGCAAGCGTGCAACGCGGCGTACATCCGCGGATCCACGCACATGGTGGTGTGGAATATCCGGCGTCATCCTGAGCCAGCGTCGCGCCGCGCCTGTCACCAGGTTGTGCGGATGCAGGAGGACCAGATGGCGCGGACGCGACAGCGCGCTGGATGCATCCGCACAGGCACTGGCCGGCCAGGTGCCCGGCTCCTCCTGCGCGTTGGCCAGCAGCAGCAGGCAATCGGCCTGGCGCACGCATTGCGCCTGCCAGTCGTCATCGGCATCGGCCAGATAAACGACGAACCGAGAATGCACTTCCAGCTCGTTGAACCAACTGCTCAGCTTGCCCTTGGCCGTTTCCTGATCGACGAGAACAGTGTTGCCAAGGCGGCCAAGCATCTCGACCAGATCCCGGGCAAAACCGCGCGCGTCGACGCCCGCGTCATGGCGCAGCACGGCAAACGTGCGCAATGCCGAGTTGGCGCCTTCCGCATCCCGCGTGGACATGCGTCGCACGGCCAGGCGCGCCATGGCCAGTACGGCTTCCGGATGGTGGGCGGCGAGCTTCTCGAAATTGCTGCGGGTCAGGCGCAGCAGTTCCGAATCACGCAGGGCACGCACGCTGGCATTGCGCGGCATGTCGACGATCATGCCGACTTCGCCCACGGTTTCGCCGGCCGCGACGATGCCGGCCAGATGGGTTGCGCCATCGGAATCCGTGCGGAACGCACCCAGACTGCCGCTTTTCAGCACATAGAAGGCATCGCTGGGATCGCCCTGCTCGAACAGCGACGCCCCACCGGGCATGGCAAACCATTGCAGGCCTTCACCGAGTTCGGCCAGGGCCGCGTCGTCGAAATGACGAAACAGCGGCAAGGCGCGCAGGATGTCTCGGGTTTGGCGGGAATCCTCGCTTTCCATGCCCTTCGATCTTCACCGATGCGGAGCTGCGCTTGATTTTGCGCCATCCGCGCGCCAAGTTCACGGGTTGTTCCCTACCGCATACCGGATTGACGCATGAGCAACCCCCTGATTGATGGTCCCGCCCTGCCCGCGTTCTCTGCCATCACCGCAGAGCATGTCGAACCGGCCATCGACACCCTGCTGCAACGCTACCAGGCCGGCATCGACGCGCTTCTGGCGAACTCGGCGCCACCCAGCTTCGATTCCGTCCTGCGTGCCTGCGAAAAACTGGATGACGACCTTTCCCGCGCCTGGGCGCCGGTCAGCCACCTGCATGGGGTGAAGGACTCCGAAGCCCTGCGCGAGGCGTACTCGGCTGCGCAGGAAAAGATCGTCGCCTTCCAGACGGCACTCGGCCAGAACCGTGATTTGTACGCGGCGGTCAAGGCAGTGCGCGAGGGCAAGGATTTCCCCGCCTTGCCACGGGCGGCACGCACCCTGGTTGAACATGAGCTGCGCGATTTCGAACTGGCCGGGGTCGCCCTTGAGGAACCGGCACGCTCGCGCTTTCGCGAGATTTCCGCGGAACTGGCGCGGCTTTCCACCGCGTTCGAAGAAGCCGTGCTGGATGCCACCGATGCCTGGAGCGAGCATCTGACCGAAGGGGACGCATTGGCCGGCATTCCGGAATCGGGCATGGCCGTGCTGCGCGGCGGCGCTGCGGAACGCGATCTGGACGGCTGGCTGGTGACCCTCAAGCAACCCAGCGTGCAGGCCGTGTTGAACTTTGCCAATGACCGCGCGCTGCGTGCGCGCGTGTATCGCGCCTACCAGACGCGCGCCTCGGAACTGTCGGATGAGGGCCGCTTCGACAACAGTGCGCGCATCGAGCAGATCATGGCGCTGCGCCACGAAGCGGCGCGCCTGCTGGGATTCTCCAGCAGCGCCGAGGAATCGCTGGCCACCAAGATGGCGACCACGCCGCAGCAGGTGCTCGACTTCCTGCACGACTTCGTGGCCAAGGCGCGACCCATGGCCTTGCGCGATCTCGACGAGCTGCGCGGCTTCGCCCGCACCGAGCTGGGTATCGATGATCTGCAACCCTGGGATGTCGGCTATGCCTCGGAGAAGCTGCGCGAGCGCAAATACGCGCTGAGCGAGGAGGAACTGAAGCCCTACTTTCCGCTGGAATCCGTGCTTGAAGGGCTGTTCGCGGTGATCGAGCGCGTGCTCGGCATTCGCGCCCGCCTGCGTGACGGCGTGGATGTGTGGCACCCCGATGCCCGCTACTACGATCTTCTCGATGCCAGCGGTGCAGTGATCGCCGGTGCGTATGTCGATCTGTACGCACGCACCGGCAAGCGCGGCGGCGCCTGGATGGACGTGTGCACCACGCGCGTGCGCCACGCCACTGATCTGCAATTGCCGGTGACCTTCCTCACCTGCAATTTCGCCCCGCCCAGCGCAGGCATGCCCTCGCTGCTGACCCACGATGACGTGCTCACCCTGTTCCACGAATTTGGCCACGGCCTGCATCACATGCTGACGGCGATGGAGCTGGCCGGTGTCTCCGGCATCAATGGCGTGGAATGGGATGCGGTGGAACTGCCCAGCCAGTTCATGGAGAACTTTGCCTGGAAGCGCGAGGGCCTGGATCTCATCGCACGCCATTGGCAAACCGGCGAACGCCTGCCGCAGGCCTTGTTCGACCGCATGCAGGCGGCACGAAATTTCCAGTCCGGCATGTTCCTTGTGCGCCAACTCGAGTTCGGCCTGTTCGATTTTCGCCTGCACCATGAATTCGACCCCGCGCTCGGTGCGCGTGCCATGCAGATCCTTGGCGAGGTACGGCACATGGTGTCGGTGTTGCCGCCCCCGGACTGGCAACGCCTGCCGCATGCCTTCACCCATGTCTTTTCCGGTGGCTACGGCGCGGGCTACTACAGCTACCTGTGGGCCGAGGTGCTGTCCGCCGATGCGTTTGAACGCTTCGAGGAAGAGGGTGTGTTCAACGCGGACACCGGGGCCGCCTGGCGCCGCGAAGTGCTGGAGATCGGCAGCTCACGACCGGCGCTGGAATCCTTCGTCGCCTTTCGCGGCCGCGAACCCAAGCCGGATGCATTGCTGCGCAGTTACGGCATTGCCGCCTGATCTGCCTGCGATTAGGCTCTCCGCGCCAGCGGCACCCGCCCGGTCGCTCATCGGGCCGGGTTGGACAAATCCGGGGCCGCCGTTGACACTCGCCTGAGGAAATTCCAGGGACAAACACACATGCCTGTTCTGGGTTTGGGCTTGCACATGATCGTGGCGATTCTGCTTGCCGTGCATGCCTGGCGCAGCGGGCAGGAGCGCTGGTGGCTGTTTGTCCTGTTCCTGTTTCCGCTGCTCGGCAGCTTCGTCTACACGCTGCTGGTGCTGCTGCCCGAGGTGACCAGCACACGCAGCACGCGGCGCGTGGTGCGCAGCCTGCGCGCCAGCATCGATCCCGGTCGTGAATTGCGCGAAGCGCGCGCGGCGGTCGAGCATTCGGTCACGATCGCCAACCGGGTTCGCCTGGCCGATGCCCTGCAGGGCGCGGGACAGCACGCGCAGGCGATTGCCGCCTACCGCGAATGCCTGCATGGAGTGAACAGCGACGACGCCGATGTGCAGGTCAAGTTGGCCAGTGCCCTGCTTGAAGACGGCCAAGCCGCCGCTGCGTGCGACGTGCTCGATGCGTTGATCGCGAACCGTCCGGACTTCAAATCACCCGCGGGTCACCTGATCTACGCCCGCGCCGTCGCCGCCTGTGGCGAAAAGGCACGCGCCGACGAGGAATTCCGCAGCCTGATCGGCTATTTTGCCGGCATCGAACCGCGCGCGCGTTATGTCGCGATCCTGCGCGGCTGGGGCGATGATGCCGCCGCAGATGCGTTGGTCGAGGATTCCCTGCGCCATGTTTCCCACATGCCGGCCAGCGCGCGCGAACTGAACCGGGAGTGGATCCGGCAGTTGCGCCAGGACAGTCGCCAGGCCGCGCGAACGGCAGGCTAGAAGCCGGCGCCAAGCGGGTTCAGCAGGGTCCACAAGGCCCGAATGGAACGCCTGCGCCGGGGCCGGGTCCAAACTGGACCCTGCGCTGTCGGGTAAAGTAGTCACATGTATCTTGAGTATTACGGCCTGCGCGAGGCTCCGTTTTCGATAACGCCGGACCCGCGCTATGTGTTCCTTTCCGATCGCCACCGCGATGCGCTGGCGCACTTGCTGTATGGCGTCGGCAAGGGCGGCAGCGGCGGTTTCGTGCAGCTGACCGGCGAGGTTGGCACCGGCAAAACCACCTTGAGCCGCCTGCTGCTGGAACAGTTGCCGGAGAACACCCAGGTTGCCTTGCTGCTCAATCCGCGGCTCTCGCCGGTGGAGATGATCGAAACCGTCTGCGAGGAACTGAAACTCGATGTCAGCGGCAAGCGCGGCAGCCTCAAGGCCCTGACCGACGCGCTCAACACCTACCTTCTGGACGCCTATGCGCAAGGCCTGCGCGTGGTGCTGATCGTCGACGAGGCACAGAACCTTTCGCTGGACGCGATGGAGCAGATCCGCCTGCTGACCAATCTGGAAACCCCGACCCAGAAGCTGTTGCAGATCATCCTGCTCGGCCAGCCGGAATTGCGCGACATGCTCAATCGGCCGGAGCTGCGCCAGTTGGCCCAGCGCATCACGGCGCGTTACCACCTGACGCCGCTGGACGCCGCCGAATGCGAGGCCTACGTCAAACACCGCATGGCCGTGGCCGGTTGCCAGCGGGTGCCGTTTTCGCGCCTTGGGCTGCGCGCCCTGTACCAGCGTTCGGGCGGTATTCCACGCCTGATCAATGTGGTCGCTGATCGCGCGCTGATGGCCGGCTACGCGCGCGAACAACAGAGCATCGGTGAGCGCCTGGTTGATCGTTCCGCCGATGAAACCTTGCCCGGGCACGCGCGCTACTGGCTGCGTCGCGCCGGTCGCTGGCTGATCGCTGCGGCCTTGGCGGTGTTGCTGGTGCTCGCCGGAGGGTGGTTGCTGAATCGCAATGCCGGGCCTGTTCCGCCGCCTGCGGCGACTGCGGGGCAGCCCGCCACGAAACCGCAAACCGATGGCGTGCAGAAGCTTGAGAGCCTGATCGCCCGGCCCCCGGAAACCGAACTGTTTGCCTTCACCCAACTGATGTCGCGCTGGCAGGTCGAATCGGGGGAAACCTCGGTGCTTGCAGCCACGCGTTGCCCAACCTCGATCGCCAGTGGACTTTATTGCCTGCGTGGAAACGCCAGCCTTGAACAGTTGTTGCGCTTTGATCGCCCGCTGATCCTCGTGCTCAACACGAGCAAGACACCCGCCTTTGTCGTGCTGGAGGGCGCCGGCACAAAGCTCGTGCGCATCGGCATGGCCGGCGACGCCATCGAATTGCCTCGCCAGCGGCTGGCGGAGTTCTGGTCCGGCGATTTCATCGCCATCTGGCGCGTGCCGCAAAAAATCAGCGGCTCACTGATCGTAGGCGACGCCGGACCGGCCATCGGCTGGGCCAAGCAGCGCCTCAACGCGCTGGATGGCGGCGCCGGGGGTGACACGGGACCGGCCTATTTCGATTTGGCCATGCAGGAACGCGTGCGCAAGCTCCAGTTGTCCTATGGAATACAGGCCGATGGCATCATTGGTCCGGAAACCCTGTTTGCCTTGTCTGCCCTGGATGAATCCGGCCCCCACCTGTCGCGCAATGTCGAGTAAGCAAGTAACACATGTCCCTCATTCTTGAAGCCTTGAGAAAATCCGAGCGCGAACGGCGCCTCGGCAGCGCGCCATCGATCGGCTCGCCGGTCATGTCTGTACGTCGACGTCGCAACTGGCTGCCGCTGCTGGTGGTGCTGATCAGCCTGGGATTGCTGGCGCTGTGGTGGCTGCAACGCAAGCCGCAAGCGCCGCCGGCTCCGCCCAATCCCGTGGCGACGGCAAAACCGGGTGCAGCACCGGCGGCACGCAATCCGGCCGAGTTCGAAGCCCTGCCCGCGCAGGGCACGCAACCGATCCAGACCAATCGACGCATTGAAACCCGTCCCAACCCACCGGCCCAGGCCGCACCCACAACTCCGGCCACACCGCCTGCAGCGGTTGCCGCGAATCCGGATGTGGCCGCAACAACACCGGCCAGCGTTGCACCGGCCACTGCGCGCAGTGGAACGGGTCGCATGCCTGTACAAATCGAGCCTGCACCAGCCACTTCGACTGCCGTCGTTGCGCAGCAGCCCGCAGCGGATGCACCGGCCACGCCGACGCCACGCGATGCGGCTGCCACCGCACCCGCGCAGCCAGTCGAAAGCCTGGCCATGGTCTGGGAATTGCCGTTGGCAACGCGACGCGAATTGCCGGCCATTGCCATTTCCATGCACGTGTTTGCCGAGAATCCAGCGCAACGCTTCATCATCCTCAATGGCCAACGCCAGGTTCAAGGCGATGACATCGGCGGCCTGAAGCTGGTCGAGATCCGCAAGGACGGCGCCGTCTTCGAATTTTCCGGACAACGTTTCCTCTACCCGCGCGGCGGGCGCTGACGCGCGCTCGCCGCCCATGTTTGTCCAGCTGCAAAGTCGTCGCAAGCCACGACCGCCCTGGGCCACCGTGCTGCTCGTGGCCACCTGTGTCGCCCTGTTCCTGTGGCTGGTCGCCGAGCCGCTTGCCGGGCGCGGCGTGCTGCTCAGTTACTGGGGAACCGTTCCCGCCACCTTGTTCGATTCGAGCGTTCCGTGGCTGACCCAATTGCTGGAGCTGCGCTTTGCACGACTGGTGACCGCACTGTTCATCCACGCGGACTGGATCCATCTGACCACCAACCTGCTGTTCCTGGTCATCTTCGGCGTACCGGCGGAACGCGCACTCGGCGCGGGTCGTTTCCTCTTTCTGTTCATCGTCGGGGGCGCGTTGGCCAACCTCGTGGGTGCATGGACCCTGGCCGCGGTCAGTTCGCCGATCATCGGCTCCAGCGGTGCAGTATCCAGCGTGGTCGGTGCCTACCTGGCCCTGTATCCACGTGCACGCCTGGGATTGGTGTTGCCGCTCGGCGTATTCCTCGAATTCGTGCGCGTGCCCGCTCCGTTGCTGATCGGCTTCTGGGCCATGCTGCAGGTGCTGTTTGCATTCGTCGGCCCCACCTTTGGCGCGGTGGCCTGGTGGACTCACATCGCCGGGTTCCTGCTTGGCATCGTCATTGCGCTGGCCTGGCGCCCCGCGCTCGCGCGTCGCGCGCGAAACTGATTTTGTTTTTCGCGGGTCGCCCGTGCATCCGGGCTAAAATTGCCGAATGAGCGAACAACCGCCGAAGTCGCCGCCACGCCGCGCGCCGCGCCCGCCCTCACCAGCGGGCAGCACACCCCGCAAGACCGCAGCGGGCAAGTCGGCAACGACGAGCAAGGCCACGCCGACGGAAACCACGCGGCCGCGCGCCACGCCCGCCGCCGCACGCAAACCGCGAAGCACTGTCAGCAAACAGCCCGTCGCTGCGTCGCCCGTCCCGACGCAAAAGGTGACGCCGCCGCCTGCGGCCAAACCCGTGCGAAGTGCGGCGGCCGTTGCAACGGACAGTCCGCCGCCTTGGGCGATCCCGGAGCAGCCGTCATCCACTGCGCCTGCCCGGCCCGCGCACAAGCGCACGCCGATGCGACCGGCCGATGCCTCCACCCGCGCCATGCGCGTGATCGAATGGTTGACCTCGCGCTTGCCGGACGCCAGGCGCGAACGCGTGCGCGAGTATTTCGTGCTGATGCGCATGGATCGCCCGGTCGGTGCATTGCTGCTGCTGTGGCCGACCTGGTGGGGCCTGTGGTTTGCCGCAGGCGATTTTCCGCCGATTGGCATTCTCATCATCTTCACCCTGGGCGTGGTGGTGATGCGCGCCGCCGGTTGCGTGATCAACGACTATGCCGATCACTCCTGGCTGGATGCCCATGTCGAACGCACGCGCGGCCGACCGATGGCCGCCGGTCGCGTGTCCAGGCGCGAAGCCCTGCTGTTGTTCGCGGGCCTGCTGGCGTTGGCTTTCCTGCTGGTGTTGTTCACCAACACGCTGACCATCCAGTTGTCCTTTGCCGGCGCGGCGCTGGCGGCGATCTATCCCTTCTGCAAGCGCTTCACCCATCTTGCCCAGGTCGTGCTGGGTGCCGCGTTTGGCTGGTCGATCCCGATGGCCTTCGCCGCCGTCACCGGATCGGTGCCCGAGCTGGGCTGGTTGTTGTTCCTTGCCAATGTGCTGTTCTCGACGATCTACGACACCGAGTACGCCATGGTCGATCGCGAAGAGGACATTCGCGTCGGCGCAAAATCCACTGCCATCCTGTTCGGCGATGCCGACCGGCCCATCATCGGCGTGCTGATGGTGACCTTCCTGCTGGCCATGCTGTTGGCCGGTACTCGCAGCGAACTGACCTGGCCGTACTTCGCCAGCCTTGCCATCGCCGCAGGCATGTTCATCTGGCAGCAATGGCGCATGCGCTCACGCGCACCCGCCGATTGCTTCGCGGCCTTCCGCAACAACAACTGGGTCGGCTGCCTGATCTGGGTCGGCCTGTTGATGTCGCTGGCGATTCGCTGAATGCCGCGGCGAGGACATCCCTCATGAACACGCTTGCCTTGCTGCGCGCCGTGCATGTGCTGGGCGTAGTGATCTGGATCGGTGGCGTGTTCATGGTCACCGCGGTGCTGCTGCCGGCACTGCGATGCGGCGAACTGGGCGCCGATCAGCTGCGAGCATTCCGCAGCATCGAAGGCCGCTTCGTGTGGATTGCCCGCGCCTGCGTGCTGCTGGTGGGTGCCAGCGGACTGTGGCTGATCGAGGCGCTGGACATGTGGCCGCGATTTGCACTTGCCGGTTTCTGGTGGATGCACCTGATGCTGGCAACCTGGGCCGTGTTTGCGCTGTTGCTGTTTGTCCTCGAACCCCTGGTCCTGCATCGCTGGTTTCCCGCCTGGGCCGCGCGCGATCCGCAACGTGCCTTGGCGTTCATGCAATGGGCGCATGTGTTCCTGCTGCTGCTGACCCTGCTCACGGTTGCCGCATCCGTCGCCGGCGCGCACGGTGCGCTGTGGTTTGCTGGTTAGTCCAGAAGCCTGTGGATTCATCACACCTGCTGCCTGCATGGACTCTTGCAGAAGCAGACTTCGAACTCATTGCTTGGCTCGCATCACTGCGCTACTTGGAGGAGGGGCATGTACTCAAATCGATGATTAGCCCCCATCGAGAAACTCATTCACCCTGCGCGCCACCGCATTTCGTCGTTTCGTCAGGAAGTCCTTGTAACGTTCAACTACGAGAAGCGTCGGCTCGGTTGGAATGCATTGGGCGGTGAAAGGCGCGGAACCGGACTTCTCAAGTAACGGCGGAAAGTATTGAGCAGGAGGCTTGTCGCTGATCTGACGATTTGTCTTTCCCCCAATAAATGCAAGATTCGCGATGTCATCAGCTTCACGCGATGTGTAGGCGTTCTTCAATACGGCCTTGGGAAAGATGTGATGAAACTGCAAACGGTGGCTTGCGCCGGAGTGATCAAGGGCGATGGCCAAGTTGGAACGCCAATCTTTTGCCCCGGCAGCGCGAAACGCGAGAAACATGGTCTTGAAAAGCGCGCTGCGTTGATTGCGACCTTCCAGTTCCTCCGCAGTGATATCAAGGCGCCCCATCTGCAGCCGAAGTCGGTCAATCAGCTCGTTTGCACCGCCACCATCGCGAAACGTGGCGAGGTCTTGATCAAGCAACGTCTCGCTAGAACCGCGTGAATAGCGACCTTTGGCATTCGCGACGAGCGCCCAATAGCGCAAACGGTGAGATTCCTCGGCCGAAATCTGGTAGTTGCGCCTATGTCCGTAGTTGGCCAGGGTCACCAGCAGAAATGGTGACGACAGTAGCGCCGGACTATCAATGCCGACATTGCTCCTGAGGAAGTTTAGCGCGAACTCCATGCCCGGCACACATTCCCTCCATGCTGCTTGTAGAGCCTCAAGGGAGAGGCCACCCACGGTGAGAAAGCGAGACTGACCGGTAGCAAAAGAGACAAGGTTCTTGAGATGCAATCCAAGATCAAGGTCAAACCCCGCTTTGCCACATTGTGTTTGGAATGACTGAAATGTCTTTAGAGCACCGCGCCACTTGGCTGTGATCTGAGCCAGCGCCAAATCAGAACTTCGCAGTTTGGCACCGAGCGAATTCACGCGGACGAAAATCTCCGTCACCTCGTCGTAGGAAAGCCGACGCTCGAGCACATCCATGCGGTAAACGTACTTTCGTATTCCGCGCAATCGCGCAAGGCGTTGGCTGTATTTTTCGTATCGCGGATCCTCGAAGCCGGTAACCCCGGCTTGCTTCAGGAAGGGCGCGTCACTGTCGGATTTGAATACCTCGGTGACTTTCACCCAGCGAGGCAGCTGTTCGAGCTTTCGAGTGCTCACCACGAAGGTCATGCGGTTGAAACGTTGTTGCAGCTCGTCTTCGCTCGAATCCACTTCGTCGTCAATCAGGTCTTCGTCTTCGTCATCGCCGTCCTCGTTGACTTCGGTGACGAGGGAAACTTGATCCGGATGATCAAGATTGAAAAGCAGCTCGATGGGTTTTTTGCGACCGCGAACATTCACTTTCTCTCCGCGAATCACTGCCGAGAGCGACGTCAGCCGCTGCTGCCCATCGAGCAGAAGCCGTGCGCTCTGATACGGGCTTTTCTGCTGTTCGATTGCGAAATCTTGCAGCGGTACGGCCTCATCGGTCTCCCACAACAGAATGGCACCGGACGGGTAGCCGCGATAAAGCGAATCGAGAAGATCGCGAACGCGGGGCGATCTCCAAACGTACCGGCGCTGCATCTCCGGCAAGCGCAGCTCGCCCCGCTCAATCATGGCGACAAGTTCTTCAACGGACGCTTCAGCTTTGGCCATCGCTCATAGATTCCTGTTTTGGAAGGCGCTCGGTGGTCAGCTTGAACAACGATAGCACTGTGGTTGTCTGAATGGCCTTCCGGAAGGAATCCATGCCGGCGGCCAATGCAGATCGCAAGGCCGAACTACTGCCAAAGCAGACCCAAGCAGTAGTTGTCATGCGTCATTTCTGTGGAACCAGCTTCACCTGCAGATCGCAACCAACGGCTTGCGCGTAACGCTGAATCGTAGCGATGGATGGTGCGTGTTTCTTGCCCGCCGATTCAAGTCGGGAAATTGCGCTTTTTGTCGTTCCCATGCGCTGGGCGACGACATCTTGCGTCAGGCCAGCCCGTGCACGGGCCTTGAGCATCTGCTTGGCAAGTTGATACTCCAACTCCAGTGCGTCATACGCCTTGGCAAAGCCCTTGCGCCTGGATGCGCGAGCCAGAAATGCCTGATGATCGTGCACGACGGGTTGATACTTCAGGTCAGCCATGTTGCAACTCCTTGACCCGCTTCCGGGCCAACGTGAGATCCCTCTCGGGTGTTTGTTGCGTCTTCTTGATGAACGCGTGAACGACGATAACGCGCTGCCCGAGCGTGAAGCAGTAAAAGCCCCGGCCGATACCAGAGCGGCCACGCGGCCTCAACTCGAACAGGCCTTCGCCCAGCGCGCGCGAGTGCGGTAGACGAAGGTTTGGCCCGTACTCCGCCAAGAGCTCGACAAGTCGGGCGTAGTCAGCGAGCACGTCGACTTGCCAAGACTCAATCTGCCAACACGCGAGAATGAAAGTACTCGATCTGGTACGGCATGCGCCATGTTAGCAAATGCGCTAACTCGGTACAAGACGCCGGTTGTGATGCGTGGGCAATCAAGCGTGGCGCACTCGGGGCCGCTGGTCACCGTGCTTGGCGCGGTGGTGGGAGTCCACGGCGGGCTTGGCTTCGCTTGAACGCTTCGTTGCGACGGGGATTGGATCAGCGGCGTTGCCAGCTGATGCCATCCATCCTCTACATCTCGAAACGGTAGCTGAGTTTCACCAGCAGCTGCTCGTCGTCGCGCAATGAAAAACTCTCGCGCAGCAGGTTGCCGGTAGCATCCGAGAAGGGATCCTGCTGAAAACCGCCCCGACCATAGACGAGATAGAGGTAGGACAGCGGTGCGAGTTCATAGCGATAGCGGATCTGGAAGCCGAGATTGCCGAGGCTGAAGTCGTCTACGGGTTCGTCGCTGGCGATCGCATCGCCCTGGGCATTGACGCGCCAGGCCTGGCGCAAACCGGCATCCAGGGCAATGGCCTGCAGTTTCACACGCAGTTCCTGGCGGGAGTCGATGGTCCAGTCGAGGCCGGCATTCAGGTCCAGCTCGCGCCGCTCGAAACTGCCGATCAGGTTGTCACGCTGCCAGACCAGCCAGTCCGGTGAGTGGTCGGTGTAAAACCCGGCATGGAGGTTGAAGGCATCGCTGATGAAATACACGGCGTCGTAGCGCAGGCCATAACCGATTTTGGAATTGCCGGACAGACCGCCGCTGAAGGCTTCGGCTTCCACCTCGTGCGCCCAATCGCCCTTGCGCGGCCGCTCGAAACGATAGAACGCGTTGAAGCTTGCGGGGCGCTTGACCGAGCCGTTGCCGCGGGTCAGCAGGTCATTCACGCCGGCACTGTTGAAATTGATCTGCGCGTACTCGTAGCTGCCGTTGCGCAATTGTCCATCGCGACTCAAGCGAAACTGGTCGTTGAGCTTCTCGCCGTGGTTGTTCTCGTTGCGGGTGATGCGGCCGCGCCAGTCCTTTGAGACATAGCGTGAAGACTGCGCAAGGTCGGTGAAGCGGCGGCGTGCTTCCCAATGCAGGTAGTTCATGCTGTTGCGCGACAGATAACCGGCGTCGTTGATCTGCAGGTCGTTGCCGAAATGCATGGCGATCCATTGCTGGCGCCAGCCGTCATCCATTTCGTAGTCGGCCCGGACCGTGGCACCGAGATCGCTTTTGCTGGTACCGGCCTGGTCGATCTGGCTGCCGAACACCCGTGTCTGCACGTTCCAGCGTGGACTGGGTCGCCAGTTGTGGTCAATGCCGAGCACGCTGGCTTCGCGATCAATCCACGGGCGATCGACCTGGGTCAGCATCATGCCGAGGTTCTGGGTGTCGAAGTCGTGAACCAGGCGCACAGCGCTGAATGTGCGCCCGACCGCATCCGCCTCGTCGGCGGCGAACAGACCATATTGAGTCGCGCCGAAACTGCCGTTGACCTTGATCGCCGCCGTGATGTCGCCTGCGCCATGACCATCGTCGGCCGGCGCGCCGATGCGACGGGTGTAGAGCAACTGGCTGAAATCCGAGGGCGTGGTGTACTCGAACAAACCCTGGTTCTCGGTGAAGAACGGTCGCTTGTCGCTGATGAAGGTTTCCGTGGCATCGAAGTTCACCACCAGGTCATCACTTTCCACCTGGCCAAAATCCGGATTCACCGTCGCAGTCAGCTGGAATTGCCCGTTGGGTTTCCAGAAAAGGTCGGCGCCAGCGTCGAAGGTGCTGGTGCCCTGGATGTTGTCGTACAGCCCCGAAACATACGGCGTGACCGCGAACAGCGACTGGCTGTAGGCCGCAATCTCCAGGGCCTTGAAATCGGACAGGAAGCGGGGCCGCTCAAAACTCGCGGTCGGCCAGGCCGTGCGTTCGCCGGTTGAGCCGATCACCCGGTCGAGATAGAGGTTGACGGTGCGCGTGTCGCCTTCGGCTTTCGCCATCGGCGCGATGTACCAGGGAATCAGAATCTCGGCCGACCAGCTTTCTGCGTCCTCGCTGACAGCGTGGCGCCAGTTGCCGTCCCAGTCATCGTTGAACTGCGATTCGTTGGTGATGATCGCATCGGCGATGCCATCCGTGGAGGACACCGTGAAGTTGTAGCCGGTACGTCCGCTGCCGTCGAAATCGACCATCACATTGACTCGGTCGACCTGCTGGTCGAAATCGCGCTGCACGCGCTGGCGCGTGCGCGGCACGCTGTCCGCTTGCACATTGCGGAAGGCAATGGCCAACCCTTCCGGCGTCGCCAGCACCCAGGCCTCGGTCGGCTGCGAGCCCGGTTCCAGGCTCAAGGGTTGGACCTTGCGGAAATCAGTAACGTGTCGTGCGCCCTGCCATTCAACCGGATCGATGCGGCCATCGATTTCGATCGCCTGCGCCGCGCCCGTTAGACCGGCGAAACACAGACCCAGGTTGTACGTTGCCCGCATAGACCCCACCCGCCATGCCCACCGTTGGCCTGCCAATGA
>Ga0208460_10000796_pt1 | contig 20715 bp, 16 predicted proteins | sample AD_STIC10_MetaG_FD_184436 | JGI IMG/M metagenome (GOLD analysis project Ga0208460, IMG submission 184436) | Active sludge microbial communities of municipal wastewater-treating anaerobic digesters from USA - AD_STIC10_MetaG (SPAdes) (version 2) | ecosystem: Engineered > Bioreactor > Anaerobic >... | reverse complement strand
CACAAATCCTTCTGTCAGCAGCGGAGGAAGGTGGAATTGATGAAGTGATGTGGAAGGATCGGTCTGTGCGTAATGGAGTTTACATGTATAATGGTTCGATCACGAACAGGTACATTGCTGAGACGTGTAGGTTGCCTTATAAGGATTTGGATCTTTTGAGAGCTGCGAGGCTTTAAAAAATAATTATTAATAATCCCTGTCCGATAAAATTAAATTCATTGGACAACAAATCTAACTTCAAGAAATTGAATTTTAATGGCTAGCATTGATTGTAATTTTATTATTAATCAAAAATGCAACTGTGTACCTTAGAAAACGAAAAGGTCCTTCCAGGATGACTGTTATTGGCTACCTAATATGCAAAAGGGGAAAAAAAATGCGGGCCGAAGGCCCGCATTTTTTTTCCCCTTTTGCATAATGTTCGAGTGCATGAGTCATCCTGAAAGGATCTTGTCGTTTTCTAAGGTACACTTTCTGATTTTTGTACCATCATAATTGTTATTCGGTGACTATTTACTATTTACTGCTTACAGTAGTGGGTTATAAAATTAAAAGTCTAGAAAAAAACTGCGTTTTTATTTTTTCATTTTACTTAATCTGACAACTGTAGATATTAGGAAGCCGCATATGACCAGCATAGATAAAATAACAAAACAAAAGAATATTGGATATGGAAGTCCGGGTAAGTATAATGCAAAAAGTAACACTTGACTTAACAAAAAAACAATTAAGCAAGTAAGAAATACAATACTTAAAATCCTCTTCATTTTAAAATGTAACTTTGATTAAAACACTCTGTTTATTCGAAGGAAATTTTTCCACTTCATTTCACTTCATTTCATTTCACTTCATTCCACTTCATTTCACTTCATTTGTTTTCTCCTTCGTTTCTCCAGCATTATCAACGAAAGTTCCCTCCCCGTCTGCCCTTTTACAGAAGTATTTTCCTGCGCCCGACGAATCAAATAGGGGAGTACGGAATTTACCGGACCATAAGGCACATACTTACAAACATTATATCCTTTACTAGCTAAATTAAAACTGATATGATCGCTCATGCCATACAATTGTGAAAACCAAATGTGCGGATGATTCACAGGAATGTTTTTTTCATTCATCCATTCAACTAAATTCAATGTGCTTTGTTCATTGTGAGTTGCGCAGCAAAATGCAACATTGTCGACATTATCTAAAGCGATCTTCAACGCAGTATTGTAATCGTTATCGGCAGATTGTTTATCGGGTTGAATAGGTGAACGGTAATTTAATTTCATCGCACGTTCGCGTTCAATTTCCATATAGGCGCCGCGCACAATTTTAAATCCGGGTTTGTAGTTGTTCTCTTTTGCATGAGCTATCGAATCTTTCATGAAAGCAACACGATCGGTACGATACATCTGAAGTGTATTGTAAATAATTACTCGCTCCTTGTTGAAACTTTTCATCATCTCTCTTGCAACTTCATCGAAAACATCTTGTGTCCAGCTATGTTCTGCATCAATAAAGATTGGAACATTGTTATCATGTCCTGCCTGACAAATCTTATAGATCCTATCTAAAAATTTGTCGTACTCCAGTTTTTCTTTTGCATTCAATTCAAATCCGGCATTCTTTTTTTCAAGCAATGCCATATGTGCAAATGCAGTTGGTTTGAAAACGGAGAAAGGAATATTTTTATCGCCCTTGGCGCGCTTGATGGTTTCAAGAGTTTCATCGAGTGCACTCTGAAAATCTTCTTCCGACTCTTTTCCTTCGACAGAGTAATCGAGTATCGTGCCGATATTATATCTTCCCAAAGTATCAATGGTCTTCTGACAATCCTGAATAGTTTCGCCACCACAGAAATGTTTGAAGATCGTAGCTTTGATCAATCCTTTCACGGGAAGATGTGCCCATAATGCGAAATTGACAAACGGTGGACTGATCTTCACCAACCAGTTATAGCTGATCATTTTAAAGAGTCCATAAGCGCGATTCAGATCGGCATCAGACTTTGAACTAAAAGCAACTTTTGTATCGTCGAAGGAAATAAGATGGTCTCTCATAGAATGACTGCAAACGTAATCAATAACCTCCAAAGGTCAAGGAAGCTAAAGCGGAATTTTTGCTGATTTTTCACCAAAAACCACTGTATTTGTTTGACATCTAACTACTTTACAATAAAGCGAGAAAGTTTGTAAATACCCCGTTATTCGTTATTCATTATTCATTACCTGTAAAGCGTTGTGTAATTGATAGTATCTTTGCAGAAGTTATGGTTCCAGCACAAATAAATTCTACATCAATCGACAAATGGCCATTTGCCCTGAGCAGGCCGGTTATTATTGCAGGTCCGTGTGGTGTTGAATCCGAAGAGCAGATCTCATCGACTGCAAAAGAATTAAGCAAATTAAATATTCAACTTCTTCGTGGCGGGATCTGGAAACCCAGAACGCGTCCGGATTCTTTTCAGGGAATAGGTACTGAAGGTTTGCGTTGGTTGAAAAATGCCGGCATTGAAAATAATTTACCTGTAACAGTAGAAGTTGCAAATCCTAAACACGTTGAAGAAGCACTGAAGGAAAAGATCGATGTACTTTGGATAGGAGCACGAACGACAGTGAATCCCTTCCTGGTACAGGAAATTGCAGATGCACTTCGCGGTGTTGATATACCGGTGATGGTGAAAAATCCAATCAACCCTGAACTTGAATTATGGATCGGTGCATTTGAAAGATTAAATCGTTCGGGAATAAATAATGTGATGGCCATCCATCGCGGCTTTTCAACATTTTCAAAAAGTAAATATCGCAATGCGCCCAACTGGCAGATTCCGATTGAATTGAAACGGAGATTTCCAGATTTACCTATCATTTGTGATCCCAGTCATATTGCAGGAGTTCGTTCATTGATACCTTCACTTTCACAGATCGCATTGGATCTGAATTACGATGGATTGATGATTGAAACACATATCGATCCTGAAAAAGCGCAGAGCGATAAAGAACAACAACTCACTCCGGCTGCACTAGGTGAACTACTTTCAAATTTAGTTGTACGCCAGTCATCAGTTGATGATGTGATGTTTCTGAATCTGCTGGATGAATTGCGTGATAGAATAAATTCGATCGATGAAAGAATACTTGTAATGATGGCCGAACGAATGGCAATTGCAAGAGAGATAGGTCAGTACAAAAAAGAAAATAATATGACCATCCTTCAAGTTGAGCGATGGAATGAAATATTGAAGACTAGAGGCCAGTCAGGTGAAATGAAAGAACTCAGTCCTGAATTCATAGTGAAATTACTCGAATTGATTCATGAGGAATCAATCCGACATCAAACCGAGATCATGAATCTCAAAGAAGCCGATAAGGCAAAATAAAATGCAAACGACAACAGCAAATCTGGATTCAATTTATTTCGGGCAGGAATCTCTCGCAAACATTCAAAGAATGATTCTGGCAAATAAATACTCTTCTGTATTTATTCTCTGCGATGAAAACACCGAAGTACATTGCTTACCGGCCTTTGTTGAATTTTCGGAACTGGAAAGCGCCGGTTTACTTATTATTCATGCCGGAGAATCTGAGAAGACATTTGACACTGTGAGTGATGTTTGTAAATCACTGCTTGCAGAAGGTGCTGACAGAAAAGCCTTACTTATAAATTTAGGTGGCGGGGTTGTGAGCGATATAGGTGGATTTGTTGCGTCAATTTATAAACGCGGTATAGATTTTATCAATGTCCCTACAACATTAATGGCAATGGTCGATGCCTCTATTGGCGGAAAGACAGGAGTGAATCTGAGTGGAGCAAAGAATTCTGTTGGTGTATTTTCTTCACCACAAGCCGTTTTTATTGATTCGGATTTCCTGGCAACTCTTGCTGAAGAAGAATTTCATGCAGGATTTGCAGAGGTAATCAAGCATTCATTGATCGGTGATGCAGAATATTGGAACACCATTTCCCAGCTTTCCGATTTTAGATCTGTTTCAGATATTGATGACATCATCCTTCAGTCTGTTGAAATTAAAAAACTGATCACCGATGAAGATTTCAAAGAAAGCGGCATCAGAAAAAGTCTGAACTTCGGACACACTCTTGGACATGCTTACGAAAGTTCATCGATGAAATCGCAGGAGAATAAATTGCTTCATGGAAACGCAGTTGCATTAGGAATGATTGGAGAATTATTTTTATCCTCTAAACTTGCAGGCTTTCCAACAGATAAATTAACAACTGTCATTGATTTTCTTGTGAAGCATTATGGCAAATTCATTTATTCCATCAATGAAAATGAACTTGATGAATTTTTAAATTCTGATAAGAAAAATGAAAATGGTAAAATTGGATTCTATCTGTTGAAAGATATTGGAGTAGGTGCCGGCATGTTTTTTCCAGAACATCAACTCATAGAAGAAGCAGTTGCTTTTACAAAAAGTATCCTGACTGAATAGTATGGCTTTTCGATTAGTTTCTTCGGGACCGGTTAAGAATTGCGAAGTTGCTTTAACTCCTTCAAAAAGTGTTTCGAACAGAGCATTGATCATTCGTGCACTTTGTAAGGATCAATTTGAAATAGAAAATCTTTCAACGTGTTCTGATACGGAAGTTTTAATGAATGCATTAAATTCAGAGAGTTCAGAACTGAATGTGAATGATGCAGGAACGGCTTTTCGTTTTCTTGTCGCTTACCTTTCAATTCAGTCCGGAACATTTGTTTTAACCGGTAGCGAGAGAATGAAGCAGCGACCGGTTGGCCCGTTGGTCGATGCCTTAAGAACATTAGGCGCCGAAATTGACTATGTTGGAACCACTGGATTCCCGCCATTGAGGGTAACCGGAAAAAAACTTGAAGGCGGACATGTTACCATCGACAATAATTTAAGTTCGCAATTTGTTTCTTCGTTATTAATGATCGGCCCGGTTTTGAAGAATGGTTTGATCATTGAATTATCTGGCAAGCAAACTTCTGAATCATATATTGATCTGACTATTGAAATGATGCGTTCTTATGGAGCAGAAGTTCAGAAGGAGGAAAACAGAATTATTGTTTCACCAAAGATTTACCATCCAAAAAACTACATCGTTGAGAATGACTGGAGTTCTGCTTCTTATTGGTATTCTTTATGTGCTTTAAATCCGGGAAGTCAATTTATTTTACATGGGCTGAAAAAGAATTCATTTCAAGGCGACAGTATTATCGCAAGCATTATGAGTTCATTTGGGGTTACGACAAAATACGAATCAGAGAAAATTATTATTTCGTCGGAATACAGGAAATTGTCTGAAATGATCTCTGAATTTGAATTCGATTTCAGTTCGTATCCTGATCTGGTTATGACAATGGCTGTTCTATGTGCTGCAAAGGGAGTCAAAGGGAAGTTCTCTAGTGTTGGTTCATTACGCATCAAGGAATCGGACAGACTTCAGGTTCTTAAATCTGAGTTGGGAAAGTGTGGAGTGGAAGTGAGAATTGATGGTGATGGAATGGAAATTAATCCAGAAGGTTTATTTAAACAACCTGCACTTATAGAAACACACAATGATCACCGAATAGCTATGGCGTTTGCTTCATTGGCAACCGTGTTAAATTCAATTTCATTCGACAATATTGAAGTGGTATCGAAATCGTATCCTGAATTCTGGGATCAACTGGCTGCAACCGGGTTGATCTTTAAAGATTGAGTTTCACTTGTAATTTTACATCATCAATTATACTCGCCGAATTAGTCAAGTCATCGTCGTAGGTTGTCCAGGTTCGCCCGAATTTTGTACTGATAGTTACATTTCTGATCTTATAATTCATGTTGACATAGAACTTCGATCCATTCCCATAGTAGAATGGAATAGAAAATGCTCCCGGCAAATCATTCTCATATTCATAGAAACGCAGGTCAAAATCCGGAGAGAAGTAAACTGCATATCTGAAATTCAAACTGATCTTCTTTTTCGGCGGGTGGAAGAAAACATCCTGACAAAGCATGTGTCCTGAAGCAGTTTTGTTTTGATTCATTGCTTTGATTCCGATTTCGAGTTTAGACCGATAATCCCAGGCATCATTTGCAATGAATGAAACAGAGAACCTGATGTTCTGAATCTTTAACTCATTCATATTTCTGACACCATCATAGTCGGAAGCATTATTCAGTTCGCGAACTTTATTTCTATATCGGACCGACATAGCTAATTTTTTACTGGGAGTGTAAGAAAGTAAAACACCTTTTACAATTGCAGAGGTCGGAAGATCCGCTCTGAACTTTAAATATGGATAGTAGTCTTTGTTGATGTAGGTAGTAATTCCAATGGCTCTGTTCACCTTTAAATTCATTCCGAAGTAAATTCCGTTTTCGTTCGCAGGATTAGTATTGCTTCCAAAGGCATTTGATTTCAGTGAATGATATTCCCTATCATAATTGTGATGAACGATGCTAATGCCTAGATTTTTGCCGGCACTGATCAGTATTCCGTTCAGGTATGCAATAGATAAATTAGAACAAGTACTGACTTCGCCAAAGATCAGCAAGTTCTTTATGTTTTTGCTGTAGTCGATTCCAAAATTGAAATTACTACTTCCTCTGAAATCGTAAGTATTGTAAAGCTGCTGTGTTTTGATAATTGGAATGCTGAAATTGTGATACGTAGCAGTTGAACCCAATTTCCATCCTTTTATTTCGGGCTTAATATTTAAACCTGCATAAGTTTCCCTGCAAACATTGTAACCTGAACTTTCACTCTGAGAGCGATGATAGCCTGATGTCAAAAGGGAACGGATGTACTCTTCTCCGGTAATTGTATCCAGTTCAACATTGCCATCGATCTTGTGTGAGGAGAGCCATACATTCCAGATTATCTTTTTCCATTTTCCCTCAAGAGCAAATCCGCGGAGATACCGGTTTTCATCAGTAGAGGTAGAAGGGCTGAGTCCTCGTCCTGATTTACAAATACTGATGATATTTTCATTCGACGAAAACCCGGGACCTGACCATGCAGTTAATCCTTGTCCGAAAGCAACAGAGTAGTCGCCAATAATTATTTTATTCAGCAATCCGGAAAGTTTGATCTGAGTATAGAACGAGTAAAAATCAAATCCTGCTTTTCCCGAACCGAAAATTATTTTCTCGCCCGGATCTTTTTCGGCAAGAAGGGCACATGAAATATTTCCGTTGATATTGCCACGATATTTCAAAGTGATCTTGTTCGGATCACCCTGGAAGTCTGCAGGGACGTAGTCTTTTACCTGTTGCTGAAAACGAAATGTAAAAGAGTGGGATTCTTCATCCGCTGCAGTTCTTCCGGTGATTTCTATATATGGCAAAATAGATCGTATAGTGGCAGGATCGAATTCATCGATGACCTGTAATTCCTGAAGCGCAATCAGTTTTCCGAGTTTTCGGATGTGTTCCAGTAATGCTTCGAATTGTTTTGTAGTGATCAGGTTAAGTGAAACCAGATCCTGGATTTCCGGCGAGTTGATATTGATGGGATTTTCCATCACTTTCTGCAACTCATGCGGAATCTCATCATCGACCTCTGATTGTTCTTCTTTCAGGAAATTGTCGTTTGATTCTGTAAGTATGTCGGTCGGACTTTGTGCCAATAGGCGTCCTGCGAAAAGCAAAATGAAAAACAGAAGAAATGTAGTTTTCATTTGACCGGAATTAAAAGTGTCATGGCTGAAGAATTTCCTACAGGTGGTTGCGATCTGAAGCCAAATTCAAGTTGAAAATTTTTCATGATCAGACTTAATCCTCCTGCTAAAACATTCTCATTGTTCTTATAAGAAAACCGCAATTCAATTTCTTTGAGAAGCAAATATTCTATACCAATGCAATAGTTCATCGGTATTCCGGACTCCTGTATTGCGATCAATCCAACCTTAACCTTATCGCTTGGCAAATAGGAGAGTCCACCGATGACTATTGCCGGTAAATTTTGTTCACTTGTAATTTTTGTTCGTGTCGGATTAAAGATCATACATCCGAAATGGATCTTGCTCGTCGCTTTTGCAAAAAGGCAGATAGTTGCTGTTACAGCCGGAAGTTTTTTATATGACTGATCAGAATACTGAAGTTGATTGTAATTCAGTTTTATTCCGCCATTGATCTTATCGCCAAGTTTCTTTCCATATCCTATTTGAAAATTAAGTTCACTGAAATTTTTATCTCCCGAATAATCGAGCAATCCTTCAATACAGGAGTTGTTCTTGATCGAATGCGAGAACTGAATGGTTGAAACGCTTAATTCCTTGACAAAATAATTGAGTTGATGCGAAACACTGAATCCGTTGAATTGTGAATTGACGAGGGATGCAATGTTTTCGCTTGAATTGCAAGTTGTGTTCATTGCAACATTGCTGCTTGACAAAGCCATTGTTCTTGCATTGGAATTTAATCCGAATGCACTCAGTTTGCTGAACTGTGTAATCAATAAAATGAAAATTATTGTTTGCCGAAAAATCATTTGGCAAATGTAGGGTGGAGCGGTAGTGGTTTACAACCAATAGATGCGGGTGAATTTATTATACAGCATATAATAAGTAGAAATCATCTGAAAAATGCAAAACGTAAAAAATTCTGTTTACTTATAAATTTATTTTTTCGATATAAAATGAAGTCGAAAAGATGAAAGATACTTAATTAAGCTAGCTGATAAATTAGCAATCAATTTAAAAAACAAAAAATAAATTTTGCTATCAAAAATATTTAATTGACAATAAGTTTTCTTCTCGCCACTCCGGTTTTATTCGTCAATTCTACCATGAAGAAATTTCCTTTTAAAGAACCTATCACTAAACTCGATATTTGATTTTCTCGTGTTGAGTAAACTTGTTTGCCTGTAATATCTAATATTTTTATTGCATCAACTGGCTCGTTAAAGTAAATTTTATCGGATGCAGGAACAGGGTAGAGAAGTATATTCTTGTTTTCCGATAATTCATCAGTCGTTGCTGCACAAGAAGTAAAATTCCATCCTGCGTTATTTGTAGTATTTATACTATTAGCTCCTGCGTAATAATTATTTGGGCCGTAAACAAAAATATCGCTAATGTCCAGATAGTTGCCGCAAAAATCGTGGTTCATTTCTATGGTGTCCTGAACTCCTGGAATACTGGAGCGTAGAATTATATTTTGTGAAGCTGACCCTGTTGCAAACAAATTATTGAATATTTGTTTTGCCTGCGGATCAAAAGTGTGTGTTGTATTTGGATGTAGCGTAAGGCTGTCGCAATAGAATGAAGTGTACTGGCCGTTTCCAAAAATTTCCATTGTTTGTATCTGGAGGCGTTTAGAATTTTCATAGTTAAATCCGGTGAACTTAGCATTCTTCATGCACATAGCTTTGTTAATGTCAACGTAACACACGTCTATACTATACCAGATCATTTCAAGATCAGCTGAAGAATAAACTTCATCTATTGAGAGTTGTCCTTCGCCGTATCGCAACTGTACAAAATCTGATGAGTCTGAACGTCCGTCAATTCGACCTAAAGTACAACCATCTACATCGATGATTATAGTATCAGCTGGATTTGCGTCTAATGTAATGTTATTTGTGTATCCAGCATGAAGGAAAAACTGGCAATCACTATTTATTATTACTGAATCTATATTCCCGTTATCTACACTTGCGATCAGTCCGGGCGAATTTATTTCTACAATATTAAAACTTTTATAGTAAGCGTACAGGTACAGAGCATTGTTAAACACGAACCTAGAACTATCAGCATAAAAATGTTCTTGTGCGGTATTATTACGACCTTTTATTCCACCTGTTACATAAACATCAGAGGTTTCAAAATATAAACTTCTTGTGCCAAAATCATCATCTTTTATAAAATTGAATCTACATGTATTATTTTGTGTAAAAAAATTACCTGCAACAAATCTAACAGTATCAGTACTGCAAAATTCATCAGACAGATTAAAATTTCCACCTGGACTATCAAACTTTATCCTAGAGTTTAGGGAATTAGAAGAAGATGTGATATTTGAATTTCCATTGAAAATGAGTTCGCCGTAATAAGAAAAGTTGAAAAGAAAGTTCAATGTAAGGTCGCCGTTAATCCTTAGTATTACTGAATCGTGAACAGAGCTTATTTCAGGTGACAGATTGTTATTAAATATAAAGGAATTGCAAGAAGCGTCTGCGTCAATTACAAGAATATCTGTGAGCTGGGCAAAAGAATTTTGATCGAAGATAACATTGTCGGTATAAGAAGGCACTGAACTATGGAATAAAGAACCTCCCGAAGAAGTTGCCCAATGATTATTATAATCACTCCAGTTGCCACTGTTATTTACCCAATAGTAATCTGTGCAAAACACATGTGTAGTTGAAATCGTGATAAGGAATAGAATATAAAATTGTTTCATGTAGGTGTTTAATAATTTCTTTTGAATGTCAAATTTAATTGAAGACCATCTTTCCTGAATTGACTGAATTCCCTTGATTGTTTTTTAACTGATAAATATAAATACCATTCGCTTGATCATCTCTGTTTATTTCCGTTGTTAATCCTTCAATAGATTTCTGAATGACAACATTTCCGAGCAGGTCGTAAAGGACAAAAGTCATTTCTTCATTTATTGTTGCCGGCAAAGTGACAACAAAACGGCTTGTTACAGGATTTGGATAAAGTACAATTGGCATAAGGTCTGCACTAGTTATATTGTTGATGACAGGACAGGCTATAAAATTTAATCCGGTATTTCCGCCAAGATCAAAACTATTTGCTCCCACGAACCATGGAGCGCTTCCGGTAACTGCTATGTTTTCAAAATAAACAAAATCTGTGCAAAGTGTATCGCCTGAATAATTAATGTTACAAGGAAATTGAATATTTGTTTTAAGCCTGCTTGGAAATCCGGCATCTGAAATTAATTCTAAGTGTCGCGTTACAGAAATATTGAAATTATCAAGAAGAAGATCTTGCCCTGGAGAATTAAAAATCAATGTATCTATTTGTGCTGTACCTGATAGACGGTTACTTATATTATTGATTTCAAATTTTTCGATTGATGAATTTGCCAGAGCGCAAGTTCCAGGTAATGCTGTTGTGCTCAATTCATTTACAGTTGATGAGTCCAGGTTTATGTTAGTTGCTGTGAATGAATTTCCAGTACAAGTGTAACAGGTTAAGTATCCCGTTCTGACGATATTCAAATCAAGATCAGTTGCGGAGAAATTATCAGATAGGATAATGCAATTGTCAAAATCAAGTACAGAAGAATTCGCAATAGGAAGAAAATTAAAATTGGAACATGTTATAGTTGATGTGTCCATGTACAAACTCATCGGATCGTTATTAAAAATCTGGAAATGATCATTTACAGTAATAGGAAAGCCGTTCGTCTTTAATTGACCCATACGGAGAAATAGTTTTTTTTCAGTTCTCAGATCATTTAGTAATTCAAAACTACCTCTTCCTTTTAGTTCAATTGATCTTTGAAGATATTCACTTCTTGAGTCAATAAAATTGATGCCGCTGTCACAAACGAGAGTAATAGGATAATCATAGTTTACTCTTGCAGTAAATAAGGAATCAGTTCTGAAATTACCATATATATTTATAAATGATGCATGATTGTCATCAATGATCATACATTGCCTTACATCAGTGAAAGATCTGCATTCGGTCAACAAATAATTCAGTGTTATTTCAAGATATCCTGAAATTTGAGATAAAGAATCAATAACTATATCATCAAAGCGTGAAGGAATACATTCGCCACCAGAACCTCCACTTGTAAGCGACCAATGATTACTGTCGCCCCAATTGCCGGAGCCGTTTACCCAATATAGTGTACGTGAAATGTAGTTGTTTGTTGTTATCCCCTGATTTACGCCATCGAAGATTGAATTCAACGGTGTGACAGGTATGTTGCCAGTGAAGACCACATTGCGGAATAAAATATTTTGTAATTGGGTAGTTCCGAAAATGTGAGCGTTACCGGTAAGTATGATATTTCCATCACAACTTCCTATCAGTTTTAAAAAGTTGTCGATATTGATCTCATACAATGTTAAAGATAATCCCGAACGGGTACTTATTAGAGTGTCAACATGTGCGTTTAAACCGACAAGATTGCATGCTCTAGTATCTATTGTTAGTTTATTTAGTATTGCGCCATTAATTATTATGTTGGCAATATTAATCTGATAATCTGTGACGGTTACATTTCTTCCGGAACAGGAGGCATTAAGTTGAAGAAATTTAATTTCCATATCACGGAAAGAGGAATTAGCGGCTAGTTTTACATTTCCACAATCAATAAAATCTCGACAATGAATTGGTATATCTGAATTAACATTGGAGCGTATAAAATCAGTATTTGTTGCATCAATGATCATTGGATGTGTTTGGTTCTCGAAGTGCCAACCCGTTTCCATTAAGGAGGAGGCCATATAGAATGCTGAAGAGCGATCGAGATCAAAATCAATCAAAGATGACTTGATCCTGTGGCCATTTGTCCTGAAAGTTCCTCCTTTGATGAGTATCTCGTCCAGATTTGTGAAAGCAGAATTGAATGACCATTCACCCATTCCGATAAAATCAATGTATGAATTAATCAGTGCGTCATTGGTTAAAATTGTGTTTCCTGGCTGATCAGATACAAAATGGAGATGTGAAAGGTTTAAAATAATCGTGGAAGGATTATCTATGATCAAGGATTGATATATAGTTAGTTCACTTGCTGCGATTTGATTTTTTATCAAAACCGTATCATTTGAATTCCATATCAAAGTTTTGCAACTGGAATTCGAAGTTATTGTTACAGTATCATAATTTAAAAATGAATTATTGTCGAATACAACGGTGTCTATTTTAGTTGGGAGACAATTGTCTGCAGGAGCTCCCGAGGAAAGAGACCAATGAGTTTCGTTGTCCCAGTTTCCACTGCCCCCAATCCAATAAAGTTTTTTAGCGACAGGATTAGAAATAGAAATGCCAATTGCTGAGCCAAGGTTGAATGAATTGTTTGCAGAAAATGTTAATCCTCCAGAGAAAGAAATGTTGGAAAAACTATTGTAATCCAAGTAATACGAGCCTGTATTCATTATTATGTGCCCTTTGTAAAAGCTATCCCAGCCTGAAAGTGAATTGTATTGTGTGCAATTACCGGAAGACTGAAATAATTTATTGATCGTTATGGAGTCTCTGAATGAATAATCAGTTCCAACATGAATGATTAAAGTATCAGTTTGTAAATTTCCGCTACCTGTATAAATTCCTTTTTCTATTTCAATTTTATTGAAATTACTTTGTGCGCCGCTAAAGATAGAAGGATTGAGACTGGATTTTATCTTTACGTTATGAAAATTACCGAGTCCACCTTGAAACCATATAGCTTCTACATTATGATAATCAGAGTATGAGGAATTAAATTTATTTGTGCAATAAACGTCATTAAACAGGTGCGCCTTCATAGATGTAAAATCAGCGCAATAAAAGGTAGAATTCTCTGCATGAATAACGTATGTCGTATTTGGAAAGAAAAAAACAATATATGCGTGCATATTTGAACTGCCAAAGAAGATTTCAGAAGTTCCAGCAGCTCTGATCCTATAATCTGCAAATACTGAATGGTTGTTTGTACGGAATTTACCATCTGTTATAAAAAGATCCCCAGTATGCAGGTCTTCACTCAAGGAATAGTCGCCTGAAGACATAAAATTAATAGCAATTCTTAAAGTATCTTCGGATGTTCTGAAGTTGTAAATTCCTGTTCCTCTAAGATTCAAATTAGATGTTCCGCCTTCTAATTTTAATCCCGGATCGAGATCTATCGTTTCGGAAATTTCAATTGTAATTGCTGAAGGTGCATATAAAAGAACTGGAAGAGCATTGTCATAAATTAAATTGTTAGCATAGATCAAAGTTGTATCGAGTATAACTGTGTCATTTGGATTCGCAAATGAGTTGACATCAAAGATCACATTGTCAATTGGACTTGGAACTTGTATTTGAAATGTGCTTCCACCCGAACTGGTGGCCCAATGGTTTGCATAATCACTCCAGTTGCCTGTTCCATTGACCCAATAAAAATTTGCCGAAAAGCTATTTACTGGAATGAATAATGTAAAAAAGACCAAAAATTTGATTGTTTTTGCCTTTAATATATTTAAGGACACGCTCATTTAAAACTTTTTAGATAGTGAGCGTAAATTAGTTATTCACTTTGGTATTGGCAAGAAATTACGCGACCTTTCGCAAGGTTATACAATGAAAATTTGTAATTAGTGATAGCTTTGTTAATTGCCATTCTTTCTCTAATGTAATAGTTTGATCTTGCCATCTAACAACTCAATCACCGATTTCTCCGGCGAAATGTCGCTTGATAGCTTCCTAATTTCAAATGCTGTTTCTAATTTCCATTCTACATTCCGCATATCATACGATATATTTCTCATTTCAATTTGTAATATTTAAATCGCAAACTATTTTAAATTTGTATTGCTAATCCTTAGTTACCACACTAAGTTCCCCCGACCGCTCCATATAAATCTCCTTCACAGTATCCAACTCCGGAGTATTGATTTTCTTTCTGACTGCTTCCAACAAGTCTCTTTCCGTGATCTGAACTTTCCTGAGATTCTTCGTTACCGGTTTGCCATCGCAATAAAGGAGAAGTGATTTGCCTTTTAAAATACTTCCCAAAAAACTACTTTTGAAAGTTGCCCATGCAACTAACCAGTGTAAAGCCATGATGACAAGTACTGCCAGCAGCGTTCCGATAAATGAATCCGGACTGATGATGGCTTTGCCTAACATAGCACCGAGCATCAATGTAGTGAGTGTATCGTAAGCAGATTGTTTACCAAGCATTCTCAATCCGCCGATTCGCATATAGGTGAGCGCAATGAAAAAGACAACTACTGCACGTGCACACATCTGATGCGGTTCAAGACCGGCATCATCGAGGCCAAGAAGGTGATTTAAATTTTCTTTTAATTTGGCGAAGAGCATTGAGGAGAATTAAATTCTAAGTGCTCTCTCAGTAAATAAAAAAATGTGCCTATAAAGTTTATTTATTTCCCAGATCTTCGTTGCTCTTGTTCACTTTATCTTTCAACCCTTCCTTAAAAGCTGCTACACGTTTCTGAACTTCCAGATTTGATGAACCGATAATTTGTGCAGCAAGAATCCCTGCATTCTGTGCAGCATTAAGAGCAACCGTTGCAACTGGAACTCCATTTGGCATTTGTAAAATAGAAAGAACGGAATCCCAGCCATCAATTGAGTTGGATGATTTGATCGGAACACCTACAACAGGAAGTGGAGTTAGGGAAGCAACCATGCCCGGTAAATGCGCAGCACCACCGGCCCCGGCTATAATGACTTTTAATCCACGGTCAGCAGCGTTCTTTGCATAGTCAAACATGAGTTCAGGTGTGCGGTGAGCAGAAACAATTTGCAGTTCAAAACCGATTTCAAGTTTTGTGAGGATGTCGGCAGCTTCTTTCATGATCGCAAGATCCGACTGACTGCCCATTATTATTCCGACCTGAATTGTATTTTTCATGCAATGACCTTTAAAGTATTTTTTATATAATTCGCTTTTTCGATGGCTTCGCCTAATGTATTTGAAGTCACTGTAACATGTCCCATTTTACGGAAAGGCTTTGTTAATTTTTTTCCATAAAGATGAATATGTACACCATCTTTTTTCAAAACTTCTTCTAATCCCGAATAAATTGCTTTTCCTTCAAAACCTTTTTCACCTAAAATATTTACCATCACTGCAGGTTTTGTAATTGTCGTTTCTCCTAATGGTAAATTCGTGATCGCACGAAGCATTTGTTCATACTGTGAAGTGATATTTCCTTCTATAGTCTGATGTCCGCTGTTATGTGGACGGGGAGCAATTTCATTGATCAATAACTTGCCATCTTTCGTAACAAACATTTCAACTGCAAGAATACCAACGAGAGAAAGTGACTCTGCAATTTTCAAAGCAAGATTTGTTGCTTCATTTTCTAATTGCGGAGTTACAGATGAAGGCGAATAAAGATATTCAACCAGATTAGCTTCCTGATTAAATGACATATCTACAACAGGAAAACTCCGAACTTCGCCATTTTCATTACGAGCAACAATAACAGAGATTTCTTTTTCGAAATCGATCAGATGTTCTAAAACTGCAGGTACATCCGGTGCATTTACTATGTCAGCAGATTTTTTCAGAACAAAAACACCTTTTCCATCATAACCACCTTTACGTGATTTATGCATCATAGGTAGAAGTGAAGCGTGTTCTGATATTTCAGCTCTGTTCTTTATTAGAACAAAATCTGCTGTCGGGAAATTATTCTTCTTGTAAAATTCTTTTTGCAAACCTTTGTCCTGAACGGTTTTAATTACAGCAGAAGACGGATGAACTTTTACTCCTTCCTTTTCCAGTCGTTCAAGTGCTTCAACATTTACGTTTTCGATTTCAATCGTAATGAGATTGAATTGCTTTCCGAAATTGTAAACTGCATCGTAATCGGTAAAGCTGCCGTGAAAAAATTCTTTGCAGATATATCGACATGGAGCATCTTCATCGGGATCCAGAACAGAGATATGAAGATCGAGGTCGATCGCTTTTTGAAGCAGCATTCGCCCTAATTGTCCACCCCCTAAAATCCCGATCTTTATTGCCTGAAGTTGTTGCATAAGTTGTGGCAATATTACTTATAAGTTGGGAAGCGATAAAGGAGATTGACTCATATTTATCGACTGACTTTTAATCAAATAGCACTTTATTGATGAAATGCCCCAATTTTACCTGAAATAGCTTCATTAATTCGAAAAAAAGGTCAATAAAGGTTGGCTGCCACCAACTTTAATTTTACTTTTGCCACTTCTCAGATTTATGGAAAGTGTGATCATTAAAGACAAGCGGTTTGAGGTAAACATTCCTGCTGCAAAAATAGACCAAAGGGTTAAAGAACTTGGGGCGAAGCTGAATGAAGACCTGAAAAACACGCGCCCTATTTTTGTCAGCGTACTTAATGGTTCATTTATGTTTGCTGCAGATCTTTTCAGAGAGATCAAAATGGAAGCTGAGATCACATTCATACGTGTATCTTCGTATTCAGGCACTGAATCCACAGGAACTGTAAAAAGTGTTGTCGGAATAAAGGAGAACCTGGAAGGAAGAACTGTTGTTATCATTGAAGACATTGTCGACACAGGTGACACAGCAATTTATCTGATCGATGAATTGAAAAAACAAAATCCGGAGAAGGTATTGTTTGCAAGTTTACTTCTCAAACCTGATGCATTAAGACATCCGATAAAGATCGATTATGTTGGATTCGAAGTTCCGAATGATTTCTTAGTTGGATATGGATTGGATTACGATGGATTGGGAAGGAATCTCAAAGACATTTACAAATTAGCTTAGTCAAATTAACCGATAATACATACCCACATGTTGAATCTCGTTCTCTTTGGTCCTCCCGGTGCGGGAAAAGGTACACAGTCTGAAAAGCTGATCAATGCTTATCAGCTTGTACATCTTTCAACAGGTGATATTCTCCGCGGAGAAGTTGCTGCTCAAACTCCGCTTGGAATTGAAGCGAAGAAATTAATGGATCAGGGATTATTAGTGCCGGATGATGTAGTTGTGGGAATGATCGAAGGAAAGATCGATGCAAATCCTGGCGTGAATGGATTTATCTTCGATGGTTTTCCAAGAACAACTGCACAAGCAGATGCTCTGGATAAAATGCTTGCACGAAAAGGTTCGTCGATATCGATGATGCTTGCTCTGGAAGTTGCCGATGAAGAGTTGATCAAACGATTATTGAACAGAGGATTGGAATCCGGTCGCGCAGATGATCAGAACGAATCTATTATTGCAAAAAGAATTAATGAGTATAATACGAAGACAGCGCCTTTGAAAGATTACTATTCTCGTCAGGGGAAATTTCACAGTATCCGTGGTACGGGTACTATTGATGATATTTTTAGTAGTCTTTCGAAAGTGATCACCTCTTCGGTGAAATAAAAAAACATGTCAGGGACAAATTTTGTTGATTACGTAAAAATATGTTGTCGAAGTGGTGCCGGTGGAGCCGGTGCTGTACATTTTCATCGCGACAAACATACTGCTAAAGGTGGGCCTGATGGCGGCGATGGTGGAAGGGGCGGACATATAATAGTTCGCGGAAACAAGCAGCTCTGGACTTTACTACATTTAAAATACAGGAAGCATGTTATTGCTGAGCCCGGTGAAAAAGGTGGCAGCACTTTGAAACATGGTGCTGATGGTAATGATGAATATTTAGATGTTCCAATTGGAACTGTTGCACGAGATGGTGAAACAGAAGAAATACTTTTTGAAATTACAGAAGAAGGTCAGGAGATAATTATCGCTCCGGGTGGTAGAGGCGGTAAGGGAAATAATTTTTTCAAGACAGCTACATTACAGACTCCAAGATTTGCTCAGCCCGGTGAACCCGGAGTAGAAGAGTGGAAGGTTCTGGAATTAAAGGTACTTGCTGATGTTGGTCTTGTTGGATTTCCGAATGCAGGAAAATCGACATTGCTTTCAGTGGTGAGTGCTGCAAAACCTGAGATAGCAGATTATCCGTTTACTACACTCGTTCCGAATTTAGGAATCGTTGGTTATAGAAGTGATCGTTCATTTGTGATGGCGGACATTCCGGGAATTATAGAAGGTGCACATACAGGAAAAGGAATTGGAATTCGTTTCCTCAGACACATTGAGCGGAATTCGATTTTGCTGTTCATGATCCCATGTGATAGTCAAAACATCAAGAAAGATTACGATATTCTTTTGAATGAATTGAAGATGTACAATCCGGAATTGCTTGATAAGTCGTCGGTGCTGGCAATTACAAAATGCGATATGCTCGACAACGAACTCATTGAAGAGATGCGAAAGGAAGTACCGAAAAATATTCCTTCGGTGTTTATCTCATCTGTCTCAGGATTAGGAATCGATAAGTTGAAAGATATGTTGTGGGAGCAACTTAATAAAGAAGTGTAAAGGCATGATTGAAAAGCTCAAGGATTTTGATGCTGATTTCGTTTTGTTCTTCAACGGACTTCATACAGCCTTTCTTGACTCGTTTTTTTTTACGATCAGCAAAACGTTTGTCTGGATACCGTTATATTTATTGCTGCTTTACTTTGTATTTAGGCATTATAAAAAGCACTCATGGCTTGCCTTAGTATGTATTGCATTATTGATTACTGCGAGTGATCAATTCGCTTCCGGATTTATAAAACCATTGGTTCTACGCTATCGACCAACGCACAATGAATATATTTCACCAATGATCCATCTGGTCAATGGTTATACCGGTGGATTGTACGGCTTCATTTCATCACATGCAGCAAATGTTTTTGCCTTAACAACTTTTCTGGTAATTATTCTGAGAGAAGCAAAGTATAAGTGGCTGTGGGTGCTCTGGGTCTGGGCTACATTGGTATCGCTGTCTAGAATCTATCTGGGAGTTCATTATCCATCAGATATTCTCGGCGGCGCAATTGCAGGAATGTTTTTTGCGTGGATAATTTCGAAAGTATTTTTTGTTGCCTATTCTAAGCTTAATAAAAAGTCCCTAAATATAAATTGATATGAATGTGATTAAATTCAATAGCCTCAAGTCAGTATTCTTCTTGTTACTTATTTTAACAGCAGGTAGTACAATTGCGCAGAACGCAAAGACAGAATCGAAAGAGATCTTTTACAAGAAACCAAAACTTGTAGTAGGAATTGTCGTCGATCAGATGCGTTACGATTACCTGGTCCGGTTCTATGACAAATACGGCGAGAATGGTTTCAAACGACTCTTAACCGGAGGCTTTAATTATACAAATGCTGTTTTCGATTATGTTCCAACCTATACCGGGTGTGGGCATGCAAGTATTTTCACGGGGAGTGGTCCCGCTAATCACGGAATTGTAAGTAATGATTGGTATGATCGTTATTCCCGTAAGGCTCTTTATTGCGTAAGCGATTCAACAGTAAAACCACTGGGAACTACGAGTGTTTCAGGCAAAATGTCGCCGAGAAATTTATTCACATCAACCATTGGAGATGAACTAAAACTTGCATCGAATTTCAGATCAAAAGTAATTGGTGTTGCTCTTAAGGATAGAGGATCGATACTTACTGCAGGTAGCGGTGCTGATGCAGCATACTGGCATGATCCTTATTCGAATAATATGATAAGCAGCACTTATTATTTCAATGAACTTCCGAAATGGGTAGAGAATTTTAATAAGAGAAAAGTTGCTGATAGTTTGTTATCAAAGTCCTGGACAACTTTATTGCCCATTGAAAAATATACTGAGAGTACACCTGATAATACACCTTATGAAGGATTATTCGATGGAGAAAAGTCGCCGATCTTTCCTCACAATCTACCTATGCTGAAAGACTCAAATCCCGAATTAATTCGATCAGTACCGATGGGAAACACTCTTACAACAATGTTTGCAAAACAAATTTTGGTGAATGAGAAAATGGGTAAAGGAACAGAGACGGATATGTTGGCCATCAGTTATACTTCTACAGATTATGTTGGTCATATGTACGGGATCAATGCCATAGAATTAGAAGATACTTATTTGAGATTGGATAGAGAGATTGCAGACTTATTGAATTTCTTGGACACTTATGTAGGTAAAGATGAGTTCTTATTATTTTTATCAGCCGATCATGCAGCAGTGAATAATCCGGTATTTAGTCAGGACCATGACCTGAAAGG
>Ga0208460_10000775_pt1 | contig 20932 bp, 10 predicted proteins | sample AD_STIC10_MetaG_FD_184436 | JGI IMG/M metagenome (GOLD analysis project Ga0208460, IMG submission 184436) | Active sludge microbial communities of municipal wastewater-treating anaerobic digesters from USA - AD_STIC10_MetaG (SPAdes) (version 2) | ecosystem: Engineered > Bioreactor > Anaerobic >... | reverse complement strand
CCGAGAACGGTTGGTCCCTGTTTGGACTGGCGCAAAGCCTCAAAGTGCAAGGCAAGGAAACGGCTGCCATTGATGACCGCTTCAAGGTCGCCTGGAAGAACGCCGACATCGAACTCAAGTCATCGCGCCTTTAGCTCCGGCGACTGAAGAATCCTGCGCTATTGCCTGCCTGCGAGTTCCTTGTCAATCAAGTCCAGCGCCAGTTCTGCCGCCTTCTGCTGGCCGCCCAGCGAATCGGCGTAACCGCCCATGAAGCCGGCATACTCGGTGAGCATTCGATGGATCTCGACGTTGCCGGAGATGGCTGCGACGCCGGCCGCCGATACCTGGGGTGATACGCCCACAGGACACGGGTCGACGTAGGACTCCTCGCCATTGAGCAGGGAGAAGCAATTCTTCCAGTATGGCGCGTGTGCAGCCAAGGGAATCAATCCACGGACCAAAGCACGATAGGCCGGTGGCTGCTCCATTGGAGCGGCCACCTGCGCCGCCTGTCGCAGGTAGTCTTCCACGGCATCGACGATCGTACGTTGGCGGGGCCAGCCGTTGCGACGCATCTCCGCGTAGGTTGGCAAGGTGAAATCGAAGCGCTGCCACTGGGATGCATGAAAGAAATCCACAAGCACCGGCCAACAGTCATCGCCACAGGATGCGCCGGCATCGAGAAAGGCCATTGCTCGCTGGCCCGAGCGGCCAACTTGTTCGAATGCACGCCGCTTGATGTGGGTCTGCGCTATTGATTCCACGATCTCCGCGCGCAAATCGACCAGCAGCAATCGCTCGCGAGCCCGGGCTGCTCGATCCTCGTTCCAGTTGGCGACCTGGATACCGATGAAGACACCCATCACGACAATCAGGAAATCGATGCCGATGGCGGTCCATTCCTGCTTCCGGAAATGGGCTATGACACGGCGCAGCAGCATGCATGGCTCCCTTGAGGTGACGATCGTTCAGTTGCAGTGGTAGGTGCCGTCGCTGGCCTTCGGGCAGATGTCGGGCGGACCATGGGCGTCCCACAATGCAGGTAGTCCCTTGGCTTTCAGGTAGGCGGGAAATTCGGCCAGTGCGCGCAACGACTTTCCAGCCGGACTGAACAGGAAAATCATGAAGTCCGGATTGTCGACGGTGACCCGCGTGCGCTCGATCTCCAGGGCCTCGGCACCACGACCCAACTCCACCATCCACAGTGGCAGCACGCTGGAAATCACCCTGCTGGGTTCTGCAATGTAGGTGTCGACGAGTGCATTGGCCCGCACACGATCCTGCGCGTTGCCACCATACAAGGCGGTTGCCAGCAGATCGAGGGCATCGGCAGGAAGGTAGCTCACGATGTTGCGCGAGCCATCGCTCCACAGATGCCTGGCAAGGGCGACATCGCCGTCGCGAAAAGCGATTTCGCCCAGTTCGCGCCTCGCCAGCAGCAGTCCGGTGGACTGCGCGTGATCGAGCAGGCGCTTGGCATTCCCGACATCGCCTTCGCGCAGGTAAAGCACGCCGCGCCAGCGCAGGACGTTCGGCACCATGGGATCGATCTCCAGTGCATGTTCGATGCGCTGCACGCCGGCCCTTGTATAGCCGCTGCCCGCCAGTGCCAGGCCAAACCAGAAGTTGCTGGTGATGTCATCGGGGTCCAGCCTCATGGCCCTCTCAAAGTATTGCCGCGATTCGATCAGGCCCTGCCCGCTGCGCGGTGCCGCCAGGCCCATTGCGGCCCATGGTTCGGCCAACTGCGGGTCCAGCTCGCTCGCACGTTGCGCATTGATGCGGACCTGGGAACGCGAATCCGCCACGCTGCCCCCGACATAGGTCGGCAGGATGGCGTGGATGGCGGCAAGCCGCGAATAGGCTCGCGCGTAGCCAGGATCGAGTAGAACCGCCTGCTGCAATTGCTTCACGGCATCCGCCATGTGGTCCCCATCGCGACGGTCGAACGTCGAGGAAGCCCGCAGGTAAAGTTGGTACGCCTCGACGTTTGCCGTGCCGGTTTCGACCAGTCGCTGCGACTGCGATCCGGCATCCAGTGCGACTTTCAGCGCATCGGTCACCTTGCGGGCAATGGATTCCTGCAGCGCGAACACGTCGGCATCGGTGCCGTCGAAAGTCTCCGACCACAACTGCACGCCATCGTTGACCCTGCTCAACTGCGCGGTGATGCGCAGGCGATTGCCTTGTTTTCGCACCGATCCTTCAAGGATGTTGCCAACCCCAAGGGCATTGCCGATCTCGCCAAGGCTGATTCCCTTGCCCTTGAACTGGAAAGACGACCTGCGCCCGGCCACCTTCAACTCCCTGACCTTGGCCAGTGAATTGAGGATTTCCTCGGCAATGCCGTCCGCGAAGTACTCGTTGTCGCGGTCGGAACTGCGACTGTCGAAAGCCATCACCGCAATCGACTTGGCATTGGACGCTGCCGAAGCCTGGGCGCCCGCTTCGGCCTTGGCGGTTCGTGCGGTTGTTTCGATCAACGCGGCTTCGCGCCGGGGTGCCAGCGCGAAGCGGTCAAATGCGAAATAAACCAGCGCTATCGCCAGAATGCCGATCATCATGCGGTCAAGGCGGCGCGCCGTTTGCGGCGCGATGGATTCCTCGGGCGTGACCTCGGAATCACGCTTGAGGCCAGCAGGAGTCAGCTCGAACGCCCAGGCGAATGCCAGCGCGGGCAGGAAACCTGCCGCCAAAACCAGTACCACGGCCTTCATGGCCCATGAGGGAGCTTCGAAAACCGGCAACAGGGTTGCCGCAACTTGGGTCACCAGCCAGGCACCGACCAGATACAGGCCAGCCATGCGGATCACGTTGCGGCGCTTGAGCTCGTCAAGAAGACTCATGCGGGGACTCACATGCCGGAGGTTTGGGAGTAGTTGCCATCATGGCGGCAAATGCATGTCCATTCAGTCGGACTGATCCATCTTGCGATCGGATCGTACGAACAGGATCAGCACCGCGCCGGCAAGCGCGAACACGGCACCGAGGGTGATCGCGACCGGCCAACCGAAGCCATCGGCAACAACCGCCAACAACAGTGCATTGATGAAACCCATGAGGTTCGCACCCGTGTTGAGCAGACCCGTGGTGGCACCGGCATGGCGTCCGCCGATCGCGCTGGCGGTCGCCCAATACGGGCCTTCGGTACATTGGTTGAAGAAAAAGCAAAGGCCGAGCATCAGCGCAGCGACGCGCGCATCCGGATTGAAGGCGACACCGAGCATGAGGGCACCCGAAGCGAGCAAGCCGACGATGATTGGCCAGCGGCATCCCCAGCGCAGTCCCAGCTGTTTGCACAGACGGTCGCAAGCCCAGCCTCCGAGCGCCGCGCCCAACCCGGCGAACAGCCATTGCGCGGCAGTCAGGAAACCGGCGATCTGTTCGCTGAAACCGCGCACGGTGACGAGATAGTAGAAGCCCCAACTGAAGAGCACATAGAACACGAAGTTCATGCATGAATAACTCAAGGTCACCAGCAGTACATCACGGTCGGCAAGTACCCTCCGCCACGCTGGCCGTGCGCTTGCGGAAGATGTGGATGGGCCATGGGCATCACCCGCGTCGCGCCCGTTGCAAACCAGCGCAAGCTCGGCCCCGTTCACTGCTGCGTGCTGAGCCGGTTGGTCCCTGGCATACCACCACCACAAGGCAGCGACGGCAAAACCGCATGGCGCAAGCAGCAGAAACGACACGCGCCATCCAAATGCGCCCATCAGCCATGGCAGCAACGATGCGGTCAGCGCAAGACCGATGGTGAGCGCGCTGCTGGTCAACCCGTTTGGCAACGCCCAGCGCCCCGGCGGAAACCAGCGCTCGATGCTCGCCGCGACCAGCGGAAAAATCGGCGCATGCGACATGCCGACGAGGAACTGCGTCGTCACCAGGAATGCAATGATGAGCGTCGTCGAGGCGACTTCCGGCGAAGGGGTGGCGCTGCTGATCGCAATCAGGATGCCCCAGGCAACTGCGATCAGGGCCAGCGCCTTGCGTGGGCCGATGCGACTGCCCCATACGCCGCCGGGAAACTGGAACAGCGCATAGCCAAGCGGAAAGGCCGACATCACCCATCCCCACTGGATTTCGGACAGCCTCAGGTCCGCCATCATCGACGGTGCAGCAATCGACAGGTTGCCGCGCAACAGGTACGAAACAAAACTCAGCGCGCCGAGCAGCACGAGGATGCGCCAGCGTACGAAGGTGGGGCGTGCACCGGGATGAGAGCCGCTCATGATGGTCAGCGTGCCTCGCGGTTTTCGCCCGCATTCGCCAGCGAGGAAAGCGCCTTGCGGATGACCTCGGCATCGCCGCTGATATTGGCATGCGCGGAATAGACATCCGAATACTGATGGCGCAGTTCCGCCAGCACGACGGGATCGGCTCGCAGGTCTGCGGCCGTTGCTTCGATCACCTGCGGGCTCATGTCGATCGAGCAGTCCGTCATGAAACCGGTAATCTGCTGGGTGCCATCACGCAAATCGCTGCATCCGGCGCGCAGGGCCTGCTGCATGGACAAGGGGATGATCGTGCGAACGCGGTGTCGATAGGCCGATACATTGAGGATGTCCAGATGGTTGCGTGCGGTATCGAATGCAAAATACTCGCCGGCTGAGACAACCACATCCCTCGGCAACAAGCCGGTATCACCGGTGGACACGATTTCATCCCAGGTTGCGCGGGTCGGCGCGCGAAAATTGATCTCCGTCGCGCGGTAGGCATTGAACACGAGTGTCTTTGCATCCGATACCGGGTCCGCCAGTAGCGCGTCGGTACGCTCGATACTCTCGAGCACGGCGGCATAGTAGGCAATGAGGTCACGCCGCGAAGCGAGATCCTTTTCCAGATCGGACTTCAGCCGCATGACGTATTCCTGTCCGAGTCGCGCATCGGCCAGCTTCTGGTTCCAGTTCGCGACCTGGATACCGAGGAACACACCCAGCACCAGCAACACGAACTCGATGGCAATGGCCATCCAGTTCTGCTCTTTCAACGATTGCGACAGGCGGCGCAGGATCATGGTTTTCCACTTCCGAACTGGACAAAACCCTCAAACACATCGCGGTTGTTGCTGGTCAGATCGACCAGCCTGGTTTCCAGATCGGCAATGCGCAAGCGCAGGAAACGAAGTGTCTGCGGGTCCGCGCGCAAGGCTTCAGCGGCGGCATCAACATCCCCCTCCGAAAGGCCGGTCGTGCACGCATAGTCGATCACATGATCGTAGTCGTGGTAGTCGCCAAACCGGATATAGCGATCTCCGCATTGACGAGCGAGAGCCCGCTGCATGTCGTTGGAAATGCTCATGCGGAACAATTCGCGATAGCGGGATTCGAGGCCCTCGCGCGCCATGTACTCGATGGTGGGAAGGCTGTAGGCGCGAACCGCAAGCTCCAGCAGTTCACGGTCTTCGATGAGGCCGATATTGCCGGTGGAAATCAGTTCCTCGTAGGTCGCTCGCCGGACTTCACCTTGTTGCTTGTACTGGCTGGCACGGTAGGCATTGATCAGGAATGCCTCGTTTGACAAGGCTTGCTTGCCGCTCAAGGAATCGGCGGCCGCTTCGGCCGCGTCCCGCACGTCCTGGTAGTAGGCTAGCAGGAACTGGTATCGCCAGGCCTCGGCGCGCAAATCTTCCGCAAGGCGCGCAGTGAAAATCGCCGTCTTCTCTTTCGCTTCGCGCGCGCCGTTCCAGTTTGATGCCTGGATGCCCAGGAACACACCGCACACCAACAGCACGAACTCGATGATGATGGCCGTCCATTCCTGCCTGCGCAGACGGGCCATGACACGATGCAGCAGCATGCCGACCCCTCCCCGGAGCAGCCCTGTTCGCTCAATGTTACATGCGTTGCCTAGGATCGAGCAGTCCCCTCGCGGAAACCGCTTGCCGCAACCAGACCATCAATGCCGGCGCGTTGCGGCGACGGCATGTCGAATCACATGTTGCGCCGGTATTCCCCGCCGACGTCGTACAGTGCATGGCTGATCTGGCCCAGCGAATGCGTCTTCACCGCTTCCATCAACGCGGCAAACACGTTCCTGCGCTCGCGTGCGGTCCTTTGCAGGTAGGCCAGGCCGTGGCCATCGTGTGGCTCCGACGCCGCGGAACCATCTTCGACCACATGCCCGTGTTCGGTCTCACCCACCGGCGCCATGCGATTGCGGTTGCCCTGGTAGGCACGCACGTTGTCGATTTGCTGGCCTTTCTCTTCCTCGGTGGAGCGGATCAGTTCGATCTCGGTGACGATGTCGCCACCGTGTTCCTTGGGCAGGAAAGTGTTGACGCCGACCAGGGGCAGGCTGCCGTCGTGCTTCTTGTGCTCGTATGTCAGGCTTTCTTCCTGGATCTTGCCACGCTGGTACATGGTATCCATGGCGCCGAGCACCCCACCGCGCTCGCTGATAGCCTCGAATTCCTTGTACACCGCTTCTTCGACGATGTCGGTGAGCTTCTCCACGATGAAGCTGCCTTGCCAGGGGTTCTCGCAGAAATTCAGGCCGAGTTCCTTGTTGATGATCATCTGGATGGCCACCGCGCGGCGCACGCTTTCTTCCGTCGGCGTGGTGATGGCTTCGTCGTATGCGTTGGTGTGCAGTGAGTTGCAGTTGTCGAACAGTGCGTACAGCGCCTGCAGCGTGGTGCGGATGTCGTTGAACTGGATTTCCTGCGCGTGCAGCGAACGGCCGGAGGTCTGGATGTGGTACTTCATCATCTGGCTGCGTTCGTTGGCGCCGTAACGCTCGCGCATGGCGCGCGCCCAGATGCGCCGTGCAACGCGGCCAATCACGGTGTACTCGGGGTCCATGCCGTTGGAGAAGAAGAACGACAGGTTGGGCGCGAAGTCATCGATCCGCATGCCGCGTGCGAGGTAGTACTCGACGATGGTGAAACCATTGCTCAGCGTGAAGGCCAGCTGCGAAATCGGGTTCGCACCGGCTTCGGCAATGTGGTAACCGGAAATCGACACCGAATAGAAATTGCGCACCTTGCGTTCGACGAAATACTGCTGGATGTCGCCCATCATGCGCAGGGCGAATTCGGTGCTGAAGATGCAGGTGTTCTGCGCCTGGTCTTCCTTGAGAATGTCGGCCTGCACGGTGCCGCGCACCGTGGCCAGAGTTTCCGCCTTGATGCGGGCGTAGGTTTCCGCATCGACCAGCTGCTCGCCGGTCATGCCGAGAAATGCCAGCCCGAGACCATTGTTTCCCGCGGGCATTTCACCGTGATAGCACGGGCGCGGCCTGTCCTTGAAAAACGCATCGATCGTCTGCTGCGCATGCGACCAGCGGATCGGGTCGGCCTTGAGGTATTTCTCCACCTGCTGATCGATGGCCGTGTTCATGAACATGGCAAGAATGATCGGTGCCGGCCCATTGATGGTCATGGATACGGACGTGGTCGGCGCGCACAGGTCGAAGCCCGAGTACAGCTTCTTCATGTCGTCCAGGGTCGGGATATTGACCCCGGAGTTTCCGATCTTGCCGTAGATGTCCGGACGCGGTGCCGGATCCTCGCCGTACAGGGTGACCGAGTCGAAGGCGGTGGACAGGCGCGCAGCCGGCAAGCCCTGGCTCAGGTAGTGGAATCGGCGGTTGGTGCGTTCCGGCGTGCCCTCGCCGGCGAACATGCGGATCGGGTCCTCGCCACTGCGTCGGTACGGATACACGCCACCGGTGTAGGGATAGGCCCCGGGCAGGTTTTCCTTGCCGAGAAAGTTGAGCTGCTCGCCCCAGCTGCGATAAGTCGGCGCGGCGATCTTGGGTACGCGCTGGTGCGACAGCGATTCGCGGTAGTTCTCGACGCGGATGGTCTTGTCGCGCACCTGGTACTCGTTGACATCGTCGGTGATCGCCTTGCGCCGTGCAGGCCATTCGCGCAGCAACTTCAGGTTTTCGTTGGTGAGCGCCTGCACAGCGTCGTTGTAGCGCTGGCGCAGGGTAAGCAGTGACCGATCCGGCGCTTCCCCCTCTCCCGCTGGCGGGAGAGGGTTGGGGTGAGGGTGGGCTTTGGCGGAACCACCCTCACCCGCGCCTGCGGCGCGACCTCTCCCGCCTGCGGGAGAGGCAAGCAGATCGTCGGCACTGTAGATATCCAGCGCCGGCGGCACGGTGGCATCACCCAATTCCCTCAACGCTTCCCACAGCGATTGCGCGCGATCGGCAACTTCTGCCTGTGTCTCGATGCGTGAATTGATGCCCCTGCCCTGCTCGGCGATCTCGGCCAGATAGCGCACCCGCGCACCCGGAATCAGCACGGTGGCGCGCGGCTCCTTGAGCGAGGTGTCGATGCCGGGCCGAAAATCGCATCGGGCATTTCCGATCCCCGGCTTTTCGCACAGCAAGCGACACAGGTTGGCGAACATCCAGCTGATGCCGGGGTCATTGAACTGGCTGGCGATGGTCGGATAGACGGGAACATCCTCGTCCTTGACATTGAAACGGACGTGGTTGCGCTTCCATTGCTTGCGCACGTCACGCAGGGCGTCTTCCGCGCCACGCTTGTCGAATTTGTTGAGCACCACCAGTTCGGCAAAATCCAGCATGTCGATCTTTTCGAGCTGGCTGGGCGCGCCGAAGTCCGAAGTCATCACGTACATCGGAAAATCAACCAGATCGACAATTTCGGAATCCGACTGGCCGATGCCTGCGGTTTCCACGATGAGAAGGTCGTAACCCAGGGATTTCAGGAAGGCAATGCAATCCTTGAGTACCAGGTTGATGGCCGCGTTCTGGCGGCGTGTGGCCATCGAGCGCATGAATACGCGATGGCTGCGCAGCGAGTTCATGCGGATGCGGTCCCCGAGCAGCGCGCCGCCGGTGCGGCGACGGGTGGGGTCAACCGAGATCACCGCCATGCGCATGTCCGGGAAGTACGCAAGGAAACGGTTCAACAGTTCATCGGTAACAGATGACTTGCCTGCGCCACCGGTGCCGGTGATGCCGATGATCGGCGTTGCCGAAACCCGGGATTCGGGATTGGGGATTCGGGATTCGTCAGAGCAGTGCCTCGCCCACTGCTTGCGCAGCATTGCCAACTCCGATTCGCTGAAGACACCATCCTCGATGGCGCTGAGGACGCGACCAATTCCGATTTCGTCCTCGATGCCAGGCAGCGCCGCTCCTGCGAATCCCGAATCCCCAATCCCGAATCCCCCCGACCTGCGGGCCGCGCCCGCGCGGCCCACCACATCCTCGATCATGGCCACCAGGCCCATGTGCATGCCGTCGTTCGGGTGATAGATGCGTTCGACGCCGTAGGCTTCCAGCTCGCGGATTTCCTCGGGTGTGATGGTGCCGCCGCCGCCTGCAAACACGCGGATGTGGCTGGCGTTGCGTTCCTTCAACATGTCGACCATGTACTTGAGGTACTCGACGTGTCCGCCCTGGTAGCTGGACAGGGCAATGCCGTCGGCGTCTTCCTGCAGGGCCGCGCGGACCACATCCTCGACGCTGCGGTTGTGGCCGAGATGTACGACTTCCGCGCCCTGGGCCTGGATCAGGCGGCGCATGATGTTGATGGCCGCATCATGGCCATCGAACAGGCTGGCCGCAGTGACGAATCGCAGGGGCGATGTTTCCGGGCGCGACTGGCTGGCTGGAACAGGCTTGGCAATCGTGTTCATGACGGATTTCAGCTGCTTGCAGGTTGCTGGATTCTAACCCGGAACCCCTGCGCCACCGCCGTTCAGCCGCCCCGGCGCCCTTCCCTGCCACGCTTTGACTTGAGGCAACGCTGATTGGGCAAGTACCGTTCGTGGCGCGCCCGTCGAACCAGGTACAGAAGCCATCCTTTCAGCATTGACCTGACAGGCTGTTGAAAAACGTCGCCGAGGCAGTCAGTGCAAGGCGAAAGCAGGCGAAAAAGCGCAACTTACCCGGCGCAAATGAGCATCTTGAGCCTGCTTTCAACGCAGCCATGGCAACGCAGGCAGTTTTTCAAAAGCCTGTCAGTGGGTCCAGCTTGGCGTCACCACCCACTGATCGATGGGCAATGGCCTGGCAAACAGGAAGCCCTGGCCGATGGTGCAGCCCTGGGCCAGCAGAATGTCCTTTTGCGCAATCGTTTCGATGCCTTCGGCAATCACTTCGATGCCAAGCGATTCGGCCAGCGCGATGATGGCGCTGATCACCACCGGCGAACGATCGGCATGGATCAGGTCGGCAACAAACGACTTGTCGATCTTGAGCGAATGGATCGGAAACTGGTGCAGGTAGCTGAGCGAGGAATAGCCCGTGCCAAAGTCATCCAACTGCACGAGAACGCCGGCCGCACGCAGGCGCAACAGGATGTTGCGCATCTGCTCGGGCTGGTCGAGCAAGGCGCCTTCGGTCACTTCCAGGCGCACGCGCGATGGCGCAAGGCCACTGGCCCTGATCGTGCGCAGTGCCAGCTCGTCGAATTCCGCGATGCGCAGGTGGCGTGCCGAAATGTTCATCGAGATGTAGGTGTCATCCGGCAAGCGCAATGCATCACGGCAAGCCATCTCGAAGATCTGCCAATCGATCTGCTCGATGCATCCGGTATCCTCGGCGGCCTGCAGAAAGTCGGCGGGAAGGCGCGATCCGCGCTCCGGATGGTTCCAGCGCATCAGCGCTTCGTAACCGAGGATGCGCTGGTCCAGCAGCGAGACGATGGGCTGGAAGTACGGCTCGAACTCGTGTCGCGCCAGGGCATGGCGCAGGTCATTCTCCAGATCGAGCGCACGCATGGCTTCCGCGCGCAGCTGCTCGTCAAAGACTTCATAGCATTGGCGCCCACGTGCCTTGGCCCGATACATGGCGGTATCGGCATCACGCAAGAGTTCCTCGGCACGGGTGTAATGCGAATCCGCATAGGCGATGCCGATACTGGCCGAGGTGAACAAATCCTTGTTGTCGACCCGGATCGGATCAACAAGCGCATCCAGCACCCGCTTGGCTACGGCAATTGCCAGTTCCGGCTGCGGCGCGCTGTCCACCAGCACCGCGAATTCGTCACCACCGAGGCGGGCAACCATGAATGGCGCGCAGGAGCCGGCCAGTCGCAATGCAGCCTGCTTCAGCATGGCATCGCCGACCAGGTGGCCGACGCTGTCGTTGACCACCTTGAAACGATCCAGGTCGAGAAACAGGATGGCGTAGGTGTTGCCCTTGTCTGCACGGTGGTTTTCCATGGCCGTGGCGAGCCGCTGGAGCAAGAGCGCGCGATTCGGCAAACCGGTCAGCACGTCGTGAAATGCCTCGTGAGTCAGGCGCGCCTCGATGCGTTCGCGCTCCAGAATCTGCGTCACGAGATCGCGGTTGGAGTGCGCCAACTCGCGCGTGCGCTCATCGACGCGCGCCTCCAGTTCGGCATTGCTCTTCAGCATGGCATCGGCGGCACGCTTGCGCTCAAGGCCATTGGCGATGTGGTACGCCACGAAGTTCAGCAATTCCTGGTCGCGCGCACTGAATGGCGCGTCGGCCGAATAACTTTGCACGGCCAGCACGCCCACCGTCTTTTCCGCGCAGATCAGGGGAACGCCCAGCCAATAACAGGCACGCGTACCAAACCTTGCCACGCTGCCCTCGCCAATCAGATGGTCGATCATTTCCCGATCGGCAAGCAGGGCCTTGCCGGATGCAAGCACGTACTCGGTCATGCCGTTGGCCAGCGGACGCCTCGGTCGAACCGGGTTGATTTCGTCCACCGAATAGGGGAACTCGATTTCGTTGCCGTCATCGGTGACCAGGGCAATATAGAAGTTGCGCGCATTCAGAAGTTCACCCACGATCTGGTGAACGCTTGAATAGAACTCAGCCATGGATTCAGCCGACGCCGCGCATTCAACGATGCCGAACAAAGCGCGCTGAAGCCGTTCGCCGCGCTGGCGCTCGGAAACCTCCTGCTGCAATTCGGTGTTGGCACTGGCCAACTCCTGGGTGCGCTCGGCAACGCGGGCTTCCAGCGCGGTCTTGGCCTGCTTGCGTTCGAGCGCCGTCAAAATGTGCTGGGCGACGTAGATCAGGATCGAACGATCCTCTTCGGTGTAGCGCGCATCCTCGATGTAGCTCTGCACCACGATGGCCCCGCGCGTCCCGGCCGAACCGGCCATCGGCACACCCAACCAGTCCAGGCTGTCGGGGCCAAACTTTTCATCCCGCTGGATGCCAAGACGCTCGCGAATGAGTTCCGATGGGCCCATCTGCGACTCTCCGCTGCGGATCATGGCGAGAGTCAGGCTGTTGGGCAGCTCGCTGGCGGAGATCTCGTCATCCGGGTTGAACACGTCATGGTCGACCGTGTCGGCAAAGTACAGAAAACGCAAACTGTCGTGGGACGGCTCGTACAGCACGATGAAGAAGTTCTCTGCGTACATCAGCCAACCGACGATTTCATGGATGCCACGCAACATGGCGGGCATCTCGAGGTCGGAACTGGCCATGTTGGCAATGGCGAACAGCGCGCGCTGCACGTGTTCGGCACGCTCAAGCCGGTGCACGGAGGCCGTCAGCGATGCCTGCTCGACGAGACGTTGCGCCACGCAGGCGGTCTCGTCGAGGAACTGTTCCCACTCTCCACCACGTGAATCCGGCCGCTTGCTTCCACCTTGCCAGTGCAAATCGGCACGCGCTCCGTTGGCGCGGGCGAACAGGGAAACCTTGTCGAATACCGAGTCATCGCCGGCAATGGCTGGCGAACAACCGCTTCCGGCTTGTTCCGCATCAACGCTGGTGCGTGCCGTGTGCCAATGCAGGCCGACATTGCCCAGGTCGAAGCGTGTGCGCGCCTCGTCCGCCGCCAACTCCCCAAGCTCCTGCAGGGTGGCAACACGCAGCAGTCGGTGGGCGTAACTTTGGCTCACCGGCATGTCCTTGGGGGACGCTTTGTTGGGTTTCAGTGTCATTCGCTGCTACTGGGGGCATTGAAGCGGGGCCACGGGTGGGGAGCAATCCGCGCCCGCGCCACGCTTCGCATGGTGCACTGTCGGGTTTGTGTCCGGCACGCCATTCGCGCGCAATTCACAACCCGCACCTTGCCACAGCATGGCGCCAGCATGGTGGCTCATCTGGTCAAAGCGTGACGCCTTCTGCAATCTGCTGGAACTCGCTGATCTGATCGAAATTCATGTACCGGTAGATGCGCTCGCCGTTGGCATTGATTACTCCAATGTCCGCCAGATACTCCTCGCGCGTCGGAATGCGCCCGAGTCGAGAACAGATTGCAGCAAGCTCCGCAGAGCCAAGATAGACATTCGAGTTCCTGCCCAGGCGATTCGGGAAATTGCGCGTGCTGGTCGAGAACACGGTTGCGCCCTCGCGAACCTGCGCCTGGTTGCCCATGCACAGCGAGCAACCGGGCATTTCCATTCGCGCGCCGGCCGTGCCAAAGGTTCCGTAATGTCCTTCCTTGGTCAGTTCTGCTGCATCCATCTTGGTGGGCGGTGCAACCCAGAGCTTGGTTGGAATGTCGCGATTGCCTTCGAGCAGTCGCGAAGCCGCGCGGAAATGCCCGATATTGGTCATGCAGGAACCGATGAAAACCTCGTCGATGGTCGCTCCGGCCACATCCGAAAGCGTCTTGACGTCATCCGGATCATTCGGACAAGCGACAATGGGCTCGTGGATCTCGGCCAGGTCGATGTCGATCACCGCGGCATACTCGGCGTCGGTGTCCGCCTCCAGCAGGCGCGGATTGTCCAGCCATTCCTGCATGGCCTTGATGCGCCGGGTGATGCTGCGCACATCCTTGTAGCCCTGCGCGATCATCCACTTCAACATCACCACATTGCTGTTGAGGTATTCGATGATCGGCGCCTTGTCCAGGTGCACGGTGCAGCCTGCGGACGAGCGCTCGGCGGAGGCATCGGACAGTTCGAAGGCCTGCTCCACCTTGAGATCCGGCAGTCCTTCGATTTCCAGGATGCGGCCGGAGAACACGTTCTTCTTGCCCTTCTTGTCGACCGTGAGCAGGCCTGCCTTGATGGCGTAGAGCGGGATGGCATTGACCAGATCACGCAAGGTCACGCCCGGCTGCATCTGGCCACGGAAACGCACCAGCACGGATTCCGGCATGTCCAGCGGCATCACCCCGGTTGCCGCGGCAAACGCCACCAGGCCGGAGCCGGCCGGGAAGGAAATACCGATCGGGAAGCGCGTGTGCGAATCGCCACCGGTTCCCACGGTGTCCGGCAGCAACATGCGATTGAGCCAGGAATGGATGATGCCGTCACCGGGTCGCAGGGAGATTCCGCCGCGGGTACTGATGAAGTCCGGCAGCTCATGGTGCATGGTCACGTCCACCGGCTTGGGATAAGCGGCGGTATGGCAGAAGGACTGCATCACCAGGTCGGCACTGAAGCCGAGGCAGGCCAGATCCTTGAGCTCATCGCGCGTCATCGGACCGGTGGTGTCTTGCGAACCGACTGAGGTCATGCGTGGCTCGCAATAGGTTCCCGGGCGAATGCCCTGGCCTTCCGGCAATCCGCATGCGCGACCCACCATCTTCTGCGCGAGGGTGAAACCTGCGCTGCTGCCCGCCGGAGCCAGCGCCTGGCGGAAGGCTTCCGACGGCGGCAAGCCCAATGCTTCGCGAGCCCTGGTAGTCAAGCCGCGGCCGATGATCAACGGAATGCGGCCACCGGCACGCACCTCGTCGAACAGCACCGGCGACTTCACCTGGAATTCCGCGATGACGGTGCCATTCTTGAGGGCCTTGCCATCGTATGGACGAAGCTCGATGACATCACCCATGTTCATCTGGTTGACGTCGACTTCTATGGGCAGCGCGCCCGCGTCTTCAAGCGTGTTGTAGAAGATCGGCGCAATCTTGCTGCCGAGGCACACACCACCAAAACGCTTGTTGGGAATGAACGGAATGTCCGCACCCGTGTGCCAGAGCACGGAGTTGGCAGCCGACTTGCGGCTGGAGCCGGTACCGACCACGTCACCGACATACGCCACCAGATGCCCCTTGTCCTTGAGGCCGGCGATGAAGGCCACCGGCCCGCGCTTGCCATCTTCCTCGGGCTCGATACCGTCGCGACGGTTCTTGAGCATGGCCAGCGCATGCAGGGGGATATCCGGGCGGGTCATTGCATCCGGCGCGGGAGAAAGATCATCGGTATTGGTCTCACCGCTCACCTTGAACACCGTGACCGTGAGCGATTCCGGCACTTGCGGACGACTGGTGAACCATTCCGCATCGGCCCAGCTTTGCATCACGGCCCTGGCATGGGCATTGCCGGCAGCGGCCAATTCCTTGACGTCGTGGAAGGCATCGAACATGAGCAGGGTGTGTTTCAGGGCTTGCGCCGCATCCGCGCCCAGCGTGTCGTGCTTGAGCAGTTCCACCAGCGGATGGATGTTGTAGCCACCGAGCATGGTGCCGAGCAGTTGCACCGCGCGCCGTGGCGAAACCAGTGCGCAACGCTCGCTGCCGAAGGCCAGGGCTGCCAGCCACGAGGCCTTGACCCGGGCAGCATCATCGACACCGGCAGGCACGCGCTGGCTGAGCAATTCGACAAGGAACTCCCCGTCCTGCGGCGCGGGCGCCTTGAGCAGCTCAATCAATGCGGACGTCTGGGGGGCGCTCAGCGGCAAGGGTGGAATACCAAGAGCCGCACGTTCTGCGGCGTGTTGGCGGTACTCGATCAGCATGGATGGGGTCCTTGGGAAGCGTTCTGGGCGTGATTGCGCGCCACAATTGCGATGCCCGCAATTGCAGGCAGGGCGAGTACATCCGGGCCCGGGAAAGCGGGCTCGTGGCTGCGAATTTTAGCGGTTTGCCGCGCGCCCCGGCAACGAACTCCACGCGCGGCTGTCACGAACCTGCGCACAGGCTGCGGGTTGCGCCTCCCCGCGAATCGGCTGTCACCGCGGCTTCGCGATAGGATACGGGTCCGAGCCCCGCAGGATCAGCCAGGAGACTTGCCATGAAAGACAGCTTTTCGACCCACGACACGCTGACAGTCAATGGCAGGAACTATCGCTTCGCAAGCTTGGCGCGACTGGAGTCGCGCTTCGACCTCAAGCGCCTGCCCTATTCGATGAAGATCCTGCTCGAGAACCTGTTGCGGCATGAAGACGGAAGCAATGTCAGCGAACGGGAAATCGCAGCCGTTGCCGGCTGGAAAGCCGGCACCGAATCGGAAACCGAAATTGCCTTCATGCCGGCGCGCGTCGTGTTGCAGGACTTCACCGGCGTGCCGTGCGTGGTCGACCTCGCCGCCATGCGCGATGCCATGGTCGAACTCGGCGGAGATCCGACCCTGATCAATCCGCTGGTCCCCGCCGAACTGGTGATCGACCACTCGGTGCAGGTGGATTCCTTTGGCTCGGTGCACTCGCTCGACGAAAACGTGGAGATTGAATTCGAGCGCAACCAGGAACGCTATGCCTTCCTGCGCTGGGGGCAGAAGGCCTTCAACAATTTCAAGGTGGTGCCGCCACGCACCGGCATCGTGCACCAGGTCAACCTCGAGCATCTCGCCCGCGTGGTCATGACCGGCAAGCGCAACGGCGTCGAATGGGCCTTCCCCGACACGGTGTTCGGCACCGACTCGCACACCACGATGATCAATGGCCTCGGCGTGTTGGGCTGGGGCGTGGGCGGCATCGAAGCCGAAGCCGCCATGCTGGGTGAACCCTCGTCCATGCTGATTCCACAGGTGGTCGGTTTCCAGCTGAGCGGCCGTCTTGGCGAAGGGGTGACCGCTACCGACCTCGTGCTCACCATCACGCAGATGCTGCGCAAGCATGGTGTGGTCGGGAAATTCGTCGAGTTCTTTGGCAGCGGACTGCGCAATCTTCCCCTTGCCGACCGCGCCACCATTGCCAACATGGCTCCGGAGTACGGCGCAACCTGCGGCATCTTCCCGATCGATGCCGAGTCCATCCGTTACCTCAGGCTCTCCGGGCGCAGCGAGGAACAGATTGCACTGGTCGAAGCCTATGCACGGGCCCAGCACCTCTGGCATGACGATGCGACGCCGGCGGCGGAATTCAGCTCGACGCTCAAACTCGACCTGGGCGACGTGCGGCCATCGATGGCCGGCCCGAAGCGGCCGCAGGACCGCGTCCTGCTCGGTGACATGCAGGCCAACTACGAAGCGGCGCTTGCGGGAATGACTGCTTCCCGCAAACCGAGGTCGGCATCCGTCAACCGCTTTGAAGGCGAAGGCGGATCGACCGCCGTTGGACATGACACCAGCGCCTGCGCCACCGGATCGCATGTCCCCAAGGTGCCCTTGCAGGATGGCGCCGTCGTCATTGCCGCAATCACTTCGTGCACCAACACGTCCAATCCCGCCGTCATGATTGCCGCGGGGCTCCTGGCGAGGAACGCCGCCGCACGCGGGTTGTGCGCGCGCCCCTGGGTGAAACCCTCGCTGGGGCCGGGCTCGCTGGTCGTGACCGATTACCTCAAGCAGACCGGCTTGCTGCATGAGCTGGAAAAGGTCGGTTTCTATGTCGTCGGCTATGGCTGCACGACCTGCATCGGCAATTCGGGGCCGTTGCCCGCCGAAGTCAGCAAGGAAATTGCCGAAGGCGACCTCGCCGTGGTTTCGGTGCTCTCGGGCAACCGCAATTTCGAGGGACGCGTGCATCCCGAAGTGAAAATGAACTACCTGGCCTCGCCGCCGCTGGTGGTCGCCTACGCATTGGCCGGGACTGTCGACATCAATCTGGAAACCGATCCCCTCGGTGTCGGCAAGGATGGTATGCCGGTTTATCTCAAGGACATCTGGCCATCGAACAAAGAGGTCGCTGATACCATCGCCGGAGCCATCAATCCCGCCATGTTCGCCTCGAATTATGCCGATGTGTTCAAGGGCGATTCGCGCTGGAACCACATCGCATCCCCGGATGGCAACCAGTACGCATGGGGAGCATCGACCTACGTCAAGGCGCCCCCGTATTTCCATGGCATGCGCATGCAGGTTGGCGAGGTCACCGACATCATCGGCGCCAATGTGCTCGGCCTGTTCGGCGACTCGATAACCACCGATCACATCTCCCCGGCAGGAACCATCAAGAAGGACTCCCCGGCCGGCCGCTATCTGATCGAGCACGGCGTACAGCCCAGGGACTTCAATTCCTATGGCTCGCGCCGTGGCAACGATGAGGTGATGGTGCGTGGCACGTTCGCGAATATCCGCATCAAGAACCTGATGCTGGATGGGGTGGAAGGCGGATTCACCTTGCACCTGCCGACAAACCGGGAACTGCCGATCTACGATGCCGCCATGCTGTACAAGGCCGAGGCCACGCCACTGGTGGTGATTGCCGGAAAGGAATACGGCACTGGCTCCTCGCGTGACTGGGCAGCCAAGGGCACCCTCCTGCTCGGCGTCAGGGCAGTCATCGCGGAAAGTTTCGAGCGCATTCACCGCTCCAATCTGGTCGGCATGGGCGTCCTGCCCTGCCAGTTCAAGCCTGGTGACAGCGCGGCCAAGTTGGGTCTCAACGGCAAGGAGCGCTACGACATCAGCGGCCTGGACAAGGGCAATGCGCGCGAAGCCAGCGTCGTGGCCACCCGCGCCGACGGCTCACAAATCCGCTTCACTGTCGATGTATTGCTGGCGACGCCGAAAGAGCGCGAGTTCTATCGCCATGGCGGCATCCTGCAGTACGTCCTGCGCCAGCTTGCAAGCCCCGCAATAAGGAACTGATTCAGGCACCAGACCTCAGCCAAGGTAACGCTGATCATGTGGATTTCGTTTGTGGTGAGATTTCATGTTGCCTGTCAACCGGTTCCGAGCAAAAAATTCCGTTCGTGGTGAGCCCTTCGACTGTGCTCAGGACAGGCCTGTCGAACCATGAACGGAACGAGGCGCCATGCGCTCGTTTGCAGGTGGACTCCGGACAAGCAGCATTTTATCAGCGCTAGGAGCCTGCGCGGCAGAATGAATTCGACGCGAAACGACGCTGACGCGATTCAGTGGATCAATCGGAAGGTGCGCATAGCGGGCACTATGAAAGCCTGACGATTGATCCGATCAATCGATGACAGCGTCGTTGCAGCCGGATGGCTTCTGCCGCGCAGGCTCCTAGCCAAGCGTTGCCTCAGAGCTGGCGTTCCCACTGCGCATTGACGCACTTCCATTCGCCGTCACGCAGACGCCAACCGCTGGATATCTCGAAGCTTGAGCCGCGCTCGGGCAACCAGCGTCCACTGCCACCCTCCACAAGCAGGGTGATTTGCACGTTTGCCCGCTGGTCAGTGACCTGAATGTCGGTGCCGGTTCGCACGACGCCAATGTGCGTGTTGGCAAGGGCCTGCGCCATGAGCAGCCGCTGCATGCCTGTGCGATCCAGCTCCCCGTCATTTGCAGTGAAGTCCTCGGCCAGGTGCTGCATGAAGTCGCCGGTCTCGCCCGCCTCGATGGCAACCTCCATGGCATCGACTGCCTGGAGCAGTTGCTCCTCGTCACTGCTGCGCTGGCAGGATGCGAGGACCAGAACCAAATAGGCCGCGCCCAGCATCCAGCCCCACCGCCTCCATGCAGCCTTGTCCGCGCGCCTCCGGCCAGCCCTCGATACCATGGATACTCCTCCAGCGTTGCAGCGCGCCTTGCCGCAGCTTCGACGCCTGTGGTGCAATCGCGATCAATACGCTCATGTACGGAACCCCGGCCGTGACGGCCGCTTCCGCTACCTTAAACCCGATTCGGGAGGATGCATGTCTGGCAGCAACACGCGACCCTGGTTGAACAGTTACCCTGCAGGGATCCCTGCCGACATCGACCTCAACGAATTTGCCTCGATCGTGGCCCTGCTGGAAAGCAGTTTCAAGCGCTTCCGGCACCGGCCTGCGTTTTCGAACATGGGGCGCACGATCAGCTACGGCGAGCTGGACACGCTCAGCAACCAGTTTGCGCGTTTCCTGGTCAACGACCTGAAGATGGGCAAGGGCGATCGCATCGCCATGATGATGCCCAATGTATTGCAGTATCCGATAGCGATATGTGGCGCGCTGCGGGCGGGCCTCGTCATCGTCAACACCAATCCGATGTACACCGCACGCGAGCTGAAGCACCAGCTCGAAGACTCGGGCGCCACGGCAATCATCGTGCTCGAGAATTTTGCGCATACCCTCGCCGAAGTGATTGCCAGCACGCCGATAAAACACACCATCACCACCGGCGTTGGCGATCTGCTCGGATTTCCCAAGTCCGTGATCACCAATTTCGTGATTCGACGCGTGAAGAAGCTGGTCCCGGCGTATTCGCTTGCGAACGATATCCGCTTCGTCGACGCACTGCGGCGTGGCGCAAGCGGTACCCTGCCCGCGGTCCAGGTTGATTCCGGTGATATCGCCTTCCTCCAGTACACCGGCGGTACCACCGGCGTTGCCAAGGGCGCCATGCTGACCCATCGCAACCTGATTGCAAACATGCAGCAGGCCAGCGCCTGGTTTGGCACGGAGATGAAGGAAGGCGAGGAAATCATCATCACCGCCCTGCCGCTGTACCACATCTTCGCGCTGACCGCGAATTGCCTGACCTTCATGAAGATCGGCGGGCTCAACCACCTGATCACCAATCCGCGTGACATGAAGGGTTTTGTCGCCGAGCTTTCGCGTGTCAAATACAGCTGCATCACGGGAGTCAACACGCTGTTCAATGGCTTGCTCAACACGCCGGGATTCAGTGATCTGGATTTCTCCGGCTTGCACATGACCCTGGGCGGCGGCATGGCGGTGCAGCGCGCGGTGGCCGATCGCTGGAAGCAGGTGACCGGCTCGACCCTGGCCGAGGCCTATGGGCTCACGGAAACTTCGCCGGCGGTATGCATCAATCCTCTCGACATTTCCGGGTACAACGGCTCCATCGGGCTGCCGGTTCCTTCAACGGAAGTCAGCATCCAGAACGATGACGGCCAGGAACTCGGGATTGGCGAGGTCGGCGAACTGTGCGTTCGTGGTCCGCAGGTGATGAAGGGCTACTGGCAGCGTCCGGAGGAAACCGCCAAGGTGCTGGATGCACAGGGC